>MDTG01161204.1_pt1 | contig 19363 bp, 16 predicted proteins | sample 811421 | NCBI WGS metagenome assembly MDTG01 (sample SAMN05326645, study PRJNA326480) | marine metagenome | isolation source: seawater | place: Pacific Ocean: South East | collected 2011
ATCTGTAATTGTACAGGTAATTTCCTTTAAATTAACTGGAAAAAGAATATTCATGATGGCCCCTATACATCATCATTTTGAGAAAAAAGGTTGGGCTGAGTCGACAGTAGTCGTGAGATTTTGGATTATTTCTTTAATTTTAGCAATGATTGGACTCGCAACATTAAAATTAAGATAATGTTCATCAAAGTTTTTGAAAAAAAGAATATATTAATCTACGGGCTGGGCTTATCAGGCAATTCATCTTTACAATATTTGAAGAAAAAAAATTATGTTAGAATTTTTGATGATAATTATTCATTAAAAAATAAAAAAAATAAAAAAATTTTCTTAAATAAAAATAAAATTTTAAAGTCAAAGTTTGATTATATTGTACTAAGCCCAGGTATAGATATCAAAAAATGTAATCTTCAAAGATATTTGTTAAAAAATCGTGATAAAATAATTACTGAATTAGATATCTTTTATTTAATTCATCCAAAGAACGTAAAAATTACTTTTACAGGAACCAATGGTAAATCCACTACTTGCAAAATGCTTTATGATATTTTTAGATCAAAAAAATTAGATGTCAGATTAGTTGGCAATATTGGAAATTCACCATTAGATGAAAAAAAGATTAAACAAAATACTATTTTTATAGTGGAGGCGTCATCTTACCAGATAGTTTATAATAAACATTTTAAAACTGATTATGCGGCTATTTTAAATTTAAACGTGGATCACTTAGAGAGACATGAAAATTTAAGTAAGTATGCAAAAGCTAAAATCAAATTAATTCATGATCAAGATATAAACAAATATTCATTTATAGAGAAAGAAAACGCATTAATAAATAAGTATGTATCAAATAAAAATATTAAATCTAAAATGATTAAAATAAAATATAACAAAGTTAATTTTTTTAAAAAAAAAATTAAAAATAGATATTTACTGGATAAAAATAATTTAAATAATATTCATTTTGTTTATAAGATATCAAAGTTATTTAAAATATCAGATAATATAATATTTAAGTCGCTTAATTTATTTAAAGGATTAAAATTTAGAAAAGAAATTATTTATAATAAGTCCAACTTAACGATTATTAATGATTCAAAATCTACCAGTTTCTCCTCTACAATTGGTCTTTTATCTTCTTATAAAAATATTTATTGGATTGTTGGGGGTATATTTAAAAAAGGTGATAAATTTAATCTAAAAAAAAAATATTTCAAAAATATAAAAGCTTATATAATTGGCCTTAATAAAGATCATTTTGTTAACCAATTTAAAAATAAATTAAAATTTGAATACTTAAGAAACCTAAATAAGGCAGTCTTAAGAATAAAGAATGATATAAAAAAAGATAATAGTAGAAAGATAATTTTATTTAGCCCAGCCGCTGCCTCATTTGATCAATACGATAATTTTGAACATCGAGGAAAATATTTTAATTCATTAATTAAAAGTGCAAAAATTCATGATAAGTAAAAATCTTTATGATAGTTTTATTTATGATTGGTGGAAAAATTTAGACAAAGTAATCTTTTTATTGTTTACATCACTAATTATTTTAGGTTTATTTTTTTCACTGGTATCAACATCGTTAATTGCATCCTCTAAGCTTGGTACAAATAATTATTATTTTTTTATGAGACATCTTATTTATATTTTTTTAGGTTTTATTTTGATTATTTTTTTTTCCGCCCTAGGAGAAAAAGATATATATAAAATAGGTATAATTATATTTATCATTTTCTTTTTATCTTTATTATTAGTTCCATTTTTTGGTGTAGAGGTTAAAGGTTCAAAAAGGTGGCTTGATTTCCCTATAATTCCTAGATTTCAACCAATAGAATTCTTAAAGCCATTTCTAATAATCTTCTTGTCACTGATTATGGGCTCCAGATTTACATCTAATAAATATATTAAATTTTTTTTAAGCGCACTAATAGTTTTACCTGTTTTACTATTTTTAATTTTACAACCAGATATAGGACAAACTTTATTGATTTCTTTTGTATGGTTAAGTCTTATTTTTGTATCGGGCATAAATCTATATTTGTTAAATTTTTTAATATTCTTTTCCTTATCAATATTGACTTGTTTAATTCTTTATTTGCCAAAATTTTCTTACATCAAATATAGGATTGTGAATTTTTTTGACGTTACGTCAAAAGGTAACTATCAATCACAAAAAGCAACAGAGGCCATTATTGATGGTGGCTTTTTTGGAAAAGGAATAGGTGAAGGGACATTAAATACTAGAGTTCCTGAAGCTCATACAGATTATGTAATATCAGTAATTTCTGAAGAATTTGGTGTTTTATTAATATTATTTATTTTGTTACTTTTTTTTCTTCTTATATTTAGAGTGTTTAAAAAAATTCCTTTTGAAAAAAATAATAGTAACAAACTTGTCTTAATTGGCTCAATATTATTAATTATTTTACAGGTATTAATTCACATTGGTGTAAATATAAGATTATTACCAACAACAGGCATGACCTTACCTTTTTTGAGTTACGGAGGATCTTCAATATTAAGTTCTTCAATTCTTGCAGGATTGATATTAAATTTTACTAAAAGAAAAATCTAAAATTATGAAAAAAATAATCATAAGCACTGGAGGTACAGGTGGCCATGTTATACCGGCTCAAGTATTATACGATTATCTAAAAGACAAAAATGAAATTATTATTACTAGTGACAAAAGAGGAATAGATTATTTAAATGAAAAAAAATATAAAATTAAACAAATAGACGTTCCAAAAATAAAAAAAGATATAATAAGCTTTATACCATTTATAATTTCTTTTAGTTTATCTATTTTACGATCATATTTATTTTTAGCTAAAAAAAAAATTAATATTTTGATTTCAACTGGAGGGTATATGTCAGTACCCATTTGTATAGCAGCTAGAATCTTAAAAATTAAGATTTTTCTTTTTGAACCAAATTTAGTTATAGGTAGGGCAAACCTATTTTTATTAGATTATTGTGATAAAATATTTACTTATAATAAGAAATTGAGAAATATGCCAGAAAAGATGAATAATAAAAATTTTGTAATAAAACCTTTGATAAGAAAAAATATTTTCTTATCAAAAAGTAAGACGAAAAAAAAATCAAAATTTTTTTCTATCCTAATAATAGGCGGTAGCCAGGGAGCAAGAAAATTTGACAATTTATTTAGTAAAGATTTAGTTAAACTTTCCTCAAAATATAAAATCAAAATTTTTCATCAAACTGGTATTAAAAACATAAATAAACTAAAAAAATTTTATAATTCAAACTATATAAATTTTGAAGTTTTTTCTTATACTAATGATCTATATAAAATTGTAAAACAATGTGATTTCGTAATAACTAGATCGGGAGCATCTACTATTAATGAACTGTTATTTTTAGGCACGCCTTTTCTAGCAATACCTTTCCCTTTTGCTAAAGATAATCACCAATTTTTTAATGCAAATCATTATGTAAAAAAAAATATCTGTTGGTTAATTAGAGAAAGCGATATAAAAGAAAATTTTTTATATAAATTCATAACGAACTTGATTAAAAATAAAAAATTAATATTTCAAAAAAAAAAAAATATGTATGAATTTCATAAAGACTACAATTGGTATAAAAATGCCAATAGGGTAAAAAATTTATTAAAAAATGAATATTAACTTAGCTAAATCTGAAATAATACACTTCGTTGGTATTGGTGGAATAGGTATGAGTGGACTAGCTTTGATAATGAAAGGACTAGGTTTTAAAATTCAAGGTAGCGATAAATCTCTCAACAAAAATATAGAAAGATTAAAAAAAAATCATATAAAATTTTTTCTAGGACATGCTTCATCAAATATTAAAAATGCAACTATTTTAGTTGTATCCTCTGCTATCAAAAATAATAATATAGAACTGAAGGCAGCAAAAAAAAAGGGATTACCAATTTACAAAAGAGGGGATATGTTAGCGCATATAACTTCTCTTAAGAAAAATATTGTAGTTTCTGGATCTCATGGCAAAACAACCACCACATCTTTGATTGCCTCTATTTTTGCAAAGGCTAAATTAGACCCGACAATCATAAATGGAGGGGTAATTCATTCTTTAGAAAATTCAGCAAAACTAGGAAAAAGTGAGTGGAGTATTTTAGAATCTGATGAGTCAGATGGCAGCTTCGTGAAAGTTCCATCGACTTATGCAGTTGTTACTAATATTGATAGAGAACATATGGATTATTATAAATCTTTAGATGATTTAAAAAAACACTTCATAAGATTCATGCTTAAGGTACCATCTTTTGGCAAAACATTTATTTGCATAGATGATAAGAATAATAGAGATGTTTGTAAAATAAGCAAAATCAAAAATATACTTACATATGGATTTAATAAAAACTCAAACTTTAAAATAAAAAATTGTTCTTTTCGTAAAAACAAATCGTTTTTCGATGTTGAAATGAATTTACCTAATAAAAAAAAAACAATTTTAAAAAAGTTTGAAATTCCATTAATCGGTCAACACAACATAAAAAATGCTACAGCAGCTATTGCGGTTTCCTATTTTATTGGTATTTCCGTAAATATTTTAAAAAAAAGTTTAAAAAATTATAAAGGTGTAGAAAGAAGATTTAATAAAATATTTAGTTATAATGGAGCTGATATTTACGATGATTATGCACACCATCCCACGGAAATAAAAGAGGTAATAAATGGTGTTAGAAACAGTTATAAAGAAAAAAAAATAACATGCATTTTTCAACCGCACCGAGTCTCTAGATTAAATGATCTAAAAAACGAGTTCTCTGCATCATTTAGAAAAGCTAATTCTGTAATATTATGTCCCGTTTACAAAGCAGGAGAAAATTTAAAATTGAATTTAAATTATTATAAATTTGCTGACCAAATTGCAAACAAATCTAAGGTACAAGTTTTTTTTATAAATAATCAGTACGATTTAGCGAAATTTCTAAAACAATATTTAAATACTGAAAATATAGTAATAGGCATGGGGGCTGGATCCATATCTAATTGGATAAAAGAACTACCAAAATTGATGAAACACTAATGTTAGAGGACTTAAAAAATTTTTCGAAGAATATAAAAGGTAAAATAAAATTTGATTATTGCGTAAAAAATCATACTTGGCTTAATATTGGCGGAAAAGCAAAAATTTTTTTTGTTCCCGAAACATTAAAAGAACTTAGAGATTTTTTACTTTATTTAAAAAAAAAAGAATATAACTTTTCTATTATTGGAGCAGGTTCAAATCTTTTAATTTCAGACAATATTCAAGACCATATATTTATAAAATTAGGCAAAAATTTTAATAAGTTATCATTAACAAAAGATAATTTTATAATTGCCGGTTGCTCTATTTTAGATAAAAAAGTATCAGACTTTGCATGCAATAATCATTTGAGTGGTTTGGAATTTATGTCTTGTATTCCTGGATCTATTGGAGGTGGTATTAGAATGAACTCAGGATGTTTTGGTTCAGAATTTCAAGATGTGTTGTTATCAGTACAAGTAATGGATTTTGATGGAAGAGTTTACACAATTAAATCAAAAGATATTAAATTTGAATATAGAAAGACAAATTTACCAAAAAATTTAATTTTTTTAAGCGCTTCCTTTAAAAAAAAAAAAAAAAATAGAAGGGAAATAGAGGACTATATTTACAAACTTAAAGAAAAAAAAGAATTTACACAACCTTTAAAAGTCAAAACTGGCGGGAGTACATTTAAAAATCCCAAGGACCAAACAGACCAAAAAGTTTGGAAACTTATTAGAGAGAGCGTGGACAATCAAATAAGTTTTGGTGATGCAAAAATATCTAATAAACATTGTAATTTTTTTATTAACTCCAAGAGCGCTTCTTTTGAAAATATGAATAATCTAATAAATTATGTTAAAAAAAAAGTTAAAGACAAAACTGGAATATCCTTAGAGTTAGAGCTGGAAATTATTAGTTGAAATGAAAAAAAAAATTTTAATTTTGGGTGGTGGATATTCTAAGGAAAGATCAATTAGTCTTAAAACTGCAAAAGCTGTGATTAAATCAATCAAAAATATTTATAAAATTAAATTTTGTGACCCTCGCCTTAATTTTTTTAAAACAATAAAGGATTTTAAGCCGGATGTAGTTTTTAATGCTTTACATGGAAGGTTTGGTGAAGATGGTTACATCCAATCAATTTTAGAAACGTTAAATGTGAAATATACTCACTCAGGAGTTATATCATCTATGTCAGCAATGGATAAAGAGATTTCTAAAAAAATTTTTATAAAAAATAAAATATTAACTCCAAAATACTTAAAAGTAAAAAATAATCCAAAAAGTATTAATTATAAACTAATTAAGAGTTATTTGAATTATCCAGTTGTTATCAAACCAATTAACGAGGGATCAAGTTTAGATGTGTACATATGTGATAACAAATTGTCTTTATCATTTAAATTAAAAAAAATGAAAAATTATAGAGAAATACTTATTGAAAGATTTATTCCAGGACGAGAAATCCAGGTAGCTATTTTGGGTAACAAAAAGTTAGGCGCTATAGAACTTAAGCCAAAAAGGAAATTTTATGATTACAAAGCAAAATATAATACTAATGCAAAAACAAAGCATATAATTCCCGTGAACTTAACTAAAAAAAATTATGAAAAAGTTAACAAAATTGCATTGAAAGCACATAAGTTATTAAATTGTAGGGGTATCACTCGGTCTGACTTTAGGTTCTACAATGACAAATTTTATTTGTTAGAGCTTAACACTCAGCCAGGCATGACTAATTTATCTTTAGTTCCTGAAATAGCAGCGCATAAAGGCATAAACTTTAGTTCATTAATTAATTGGATGATAAAAGATGCTTCTAAAAATAGGTAGAAAGTTTAATTATTTTTTTTACAGTGCAATATTGATATTTCTAACTTCGATTAATAATTATAATATCAAGGATAACAATATCTTTAGTGTAAAAGAACTTGAGATTAGCGGTTTTTCAAAACAAAAAAATAAAATCATTAAAGATGATATTAAAGATATTCTTAAAAAAAATATTTTTTTTTTAAAAAAAGATTATTTTACAAAATTAATTAATAGGAATGATACTAAAAACTTAAGTATCAAAAAGATTTACCCAAATAAATTAATTATAAATTTTGTTCCAGCAAAACCTTTATGTATAATTTTAACTAAAAATAGTAAAATAATTTTGGGGGATAATAAAAAAAAAATGAATATAGATATACCAGAATACGATCTCCCAATTATTTTAGGCTCTAGTAATATTGACAAAATTTTTGAAGTATTAAATTTGTTAAAGTCTTCAAAAATGGATTATCTTAATGTATATAGTATCGAGTTTTTTAAAAGTGGAAGATTTGATGTTTATTTAAAAAATGGAGTATTAATAAAACTCCCATTCGAATATTCAATAGATATAATCAATTATAGTAGCAATTTATTGAAAGATAAAAATTTTAGTAATTCCAAAATCATTGATTTGAGAATTAAAAATAGAATAATAAAATATGAATAAGTCTGATTCTGAAGATTTCTATTTTGGTGTTTCAGATAATAAAATTTATATTTGTTTTTTTGAAACAAAAAAAAACTTTTTAAAAAGATATATTGAATTTGAGATACCTGATAATTTAAGCAATAATTTAAATTACAAAATAATATTAAATTTACTAAAAGTTAATATAAGAAAATTAGAAAAAGATTTAGGCTTCTTTTTAAATAAAGGAAACGTATCAATTAAGTCTGAAACTTATCAAAGAATTTTATTTAGTATTAGACATATGTTTGATGAAAAAAAACTTGATGAGGAAGTAATAGCCAATATAGTACAAAGTGAAATTCAATATTTTAGAACCTTGGATGAGCGGTTGTCTATAATCCACGTAGTAGTTAATAAATATATTATTGATAATAAAACATTCAGTTTTTTACCGAAGAATATGAAATTTAAAAAAATTATTTTAGAGATAGAGCTTATATGTTTAAATAAAAGTTTAATAACAAAAGTTAAAAATTTATTTAGGGAATGTAAAGTTGATATAAACAAAATAATATCTTTTGATTATGCAATAACATTTCTAGAAACTGATAAAGACCCAACTATGTGCTTATCAGCAAAAAAAGTAATTGATGGTGCCAATATTTCAGAGATAAAAATTCAAGAAGATACACAAAAAAAAACCAGCCTATTTGATAGAATATTTAACTATTTTGACTAATTATCTGTATTGTTTTGTAACAATACTTGTTTTTTCCTCTCAGTAGTAAAGATCTATAACACTTTAATGTCAGTATTAAATCAAAAAACTATTAAAGATACTTTAAAATTTGAAGGCATAGGTCTTCATTCTGGTAAAGAAGTGACCATGAGTTTATCACCAGCCCCACCAAATACAGGAATAATTTTTAAAAGGTCAGATTTGAAAAAAAACAACATTATTTATCCAAACGTATTTAATGTTTCTAGTGCTTCTTATTGCACTAAACTAACAAACGAAAATGGAGTAATTGTTTCAACCGTTGAGCATCTTATGGCTGCACTTTGTGGTTTAGGAATAGATAATCTTATAATTGATCTGAATTCAGAAGAATTACCAATTATGGATGGCTCTGCTAAAGATTTTGTTGAACATATTCAAAGAGTTGGATTTAAAGTTAGCGATCAACCAATTAGGATCATAAAAATAGATAGAAAAGTTACCTACTCTGATGGAGAAAAATTTATAACTTTTGAACCTAATAAAATCAGTTTAGAAATTGACTTTGAAATTAAATATAAACAAAACTCAATACTTAATCAAAGAAATGTTAAAAATATTTATTCGGAAGATTTAAATGACATGTATGAATCAAGAACATTTTGTTTATTTGAAGATGTAGAAAAATTAAAAAAGATGGGTTTAGCTCAAGGTGGCAGTTTAAAAAACGCGATTGTTTTAAAAGGTAACGAAATACTAAATACCGAAAAATTAAGAAATGAAAATGAGTTTGTAAATCACAAAATTTTAGATTGCTTAGGTGATATTTATTTAGCTGGTTACAAAATGGTGGGCAAAATTACGTCAAGCCAAGGAGGTCACAACGTTACAAATCAAGGTTTAAGAGATTTATTAAGCAATAATAAGAATTTTTCAATAATTGAAGTAAAAGAAAAAAATATACCACATTCATTTTTAGTCAATAATCTCCTAAAATCATCTGCATAATCATTTAAGCTTTTAAATATTTCTGTTAATAATTTAAAAAATGAAAATTTTAAAAAACTTATTTATCATTTTAATTATCTTTTTGATAGTTTCATGTTCCAAAGATGACAAAGTTTCTATCGTAAAAGAAAAAAATATAGAAGCTCAAATGATAGAGGCTTTTGAAGAAGGTTACAAAGAATTACAAAACGGAGATGTCTTATTTGCTGCAAAAAAATTTAATGAAGCTGAGCTTTTATACCCACAATCCGAGTGGGCTCCTAAGGCAGCATTAATGGCAGCTTACTCGTATTATTCTCAAGATTATTATTATGATGCGGAGTATGAACTTAATAGATTTTTAAAAGTTTATCCAAATGAGAAGAATGTACCGTATGCGCATTATTTGTTAGGAATGGTTTATTATGAAAAAATTATTGATGAAAAAAAAGATCTTGGGCCATTAGTAATGGCAGAAGAAAAATTTAAATTTATTGAAAAAAATTATCCTAATACTGATTTTGCTTTAGACTCTTCTTATAAACTTGATTTAATTAAGGATTATCTTGCTTCTAAGGAAATGTATATAGGTGTCCACTACATGAAAAAGAAAAAATGGATTGCGGCAATTAACCGTTTTAAAAATGTTGTTAATAATTATGATGACACATCCTTTATTGATGAAGCTCTTCATAGATTAGTTGAATTACATTATAAATTGGGTTTAGCAGATGAATCTAAAAAATATGCCTCTTTACTTGGATATAATTATCAATCAAGCGAGTGGTATTCAAAAAGTTATAAAATATTTAACAAAGAATATAAATCAAAATTACAAATCAAAAAAGAGAAAGAGGGAATTTTCAATAGATTTAAAAAACTTTTATATTAGATGAACAGCTTAAAATTTAAGGAATATAATAAAAAAATAAAACTATTAGAAAAATATAACAAGTTTTACCATCAAAAACAGAAACCAATAGTATCAGATAAAGAGTTTGATGATCTAAAACAAGATATAATAGATATTGAGAATCAATATAATTTCAAAAATTCTAAGTCACCAAGTCTAAATGTAGGATATGCACCATCGAAAAAATTTGAAAAAATTAAACACAGAGTTAAAATGTTGTCATTATCTAATGCATTTAATCGAAAAGATTTAATTAATTTTGAAAAAAAAAATATTAATTTTTTAACCTTAAAGAAAAATTTTGAATTTGAATATAGCGCAGAACCTAAAATTGATGGAATTTCCGCATCACTAAATTATAAAAATGGAAAATTTATAAGGGGTCTATCTAGAGGTGATGGTGAAGAAGGCGAAGATATAACTGCTAACTTAAAAACAATTAAAGACATACCATTGAATATAGAAAACGCAGATTTTCCAAAAGAGATAGATATAAGAGGTGAAGTTTTTATTGAGACTAAAGATTTTAAAAAAATTGAAAAGGAATTTGCTAATCCAAGAAATGCAGCATCTGGGTCATTAAGACAAAAAGATCCACAAAAAACAGAATTAATACCATTAAAATTTATCGCCTATACTTATGGTTTTATTTCAAATTTTAAAGTCAGTGAACAAAGTGAATTTTTAAAAAAACTTAAGACTTGGGGATTTAAAATATCTGAACTTAACAAAACTATAAAAGGTATTGATAATCTTGTTACTCATCATGCGAGTATTGAAAAACAAAGATTTAATTTAAAATATGATATTGATGGAATAGTTTATAAAATTAATGACATCAATTTACAAAATAGATTAGGATTTATGGCCACAGCCCCTAGATGGGCTATTGCACACAAATTTTCAGCTAATCATTCAACAACAAAAATTTTAGACATAGATATACAGGTAGGCAGAACTGGAGCACTTACTCCTGTTGCAAAAGTTACGCCTGTTAATATCGGTGGAGTTGTTGTCTCAAATGCCACTTTACACAATGAGGATGAAATAACCAGAAAGGATATAAGAATAGGGGATACTGTAAAAATTGAGAGAGCAGGAGATGTAATACCTCATGTAATTTCAGTAGATAAAAAATTAAGACCCTCATTAGCGCCTAAATATATATTCCCAAATAAATGCCCCTCTTGTGGGTCAAATACTATAAAAGAATACAATTCAGTAACTAAAAAAATTGATGCAGTTAGAAGATGTAGTAATGAAGGTTTTGAATGTCAAAAAATTTCAATGGAGAAATTAAAGCATTTTGTTTCTAAAGATGCTCTTAACATCGAGGGATTTGGAAAAAAAGTTGTCGAAAAATTCTGGGATTTGAAATTGATAAAGCTTCCATATGATATTTTTAATTTAGATTATAATAAAATTTTTGAATTAGAGGGCTGGGGCAGACAGTCTGTAGAAAATCTTAAAAATTCAATAGACAAATCAAAAAATATAAAACTCGATAAATTTATTTACTCTTTAGGCATAAGACATATAGGTCAGGAAAACGCTAAGCTTATTTCGGAATTCTTAAAAAATCATTTAAATTTTTTAAAACTAAAAAATGAGAATAATATTGATGAATTATTAAATATAGATGGAATAGGAGATACTCAAGTTATCTCTTTAAAAAAATTTTTTAAAAATAAACTAAATTTAAAAGTAGTTGAAAATTTACTTAAAGTTTTAATTTTTGAAAAAAACATGATTAAAAAAAAACAAGGAATATTTGGCGATAAAATACTAATGTTTACTGGAAAAATGGATAAGATAAGTAGAGCAGAGGCAAAATCGATAGTCGAAAATAATGGTGGAAAAATAGTAAGCAATGTTTCAAAAAATCTTGATTTTTTAATTGCAGGGGAAAAACCTACACCAAGAAAAATTAAACTAGCTAATGAATTAAAAATTAAAGTTTTGAGTCAAGATGATTTTAAAAAAATGTTAAAATTGCGATAGTAACCAAAATTTTTCTTCATAATTTAGATATTTTTGTAATTTTTCATATATTTCTAAATTATAGTTTATCAAATAATTTTTCTCCATTTTATTCAAAAGGTTATAATTTATTAAATCTTTTTCAATAGGAACCATTGTTAAATTTTTGAAAAAAACTTTATTTTTTATTTGATCAACATAAATTAAATTTTCTATTCTAATACCAAAACTTCCTTGCTTATAATAACCAGGTTCATTGCTTAATACTTGCCCTGGTTCAAATTTATTTTTATAACCACGAGATATGGCAATAGGACCCTCATGAACGTTTAAAAAAAAACCAACTCCATGGCCTGTGCCGTGAGGATAATCTAATTTTTTTTTATTTAAAAATTTCCTTGCAAGTTTATCTAATTTGCTCGCATTTTTAACATTGTTTAAGTTTGCTTCTTTCACAGCCATGTGGCCCTTTAAAACTCTTGTAAATATATTTTTGATTTTTTGTGGTTGCTTTTTTAAGCAGACAGTCCTTGTAACGTCAGTTGTTCCATACTTGTATTGACCACCTGAGTCACATAAATAAATATCATCTTTTTTAATAGTTCTATTAGACTTTTTAGTCGCTCTGTAATGAATAATTGCACCATTTGGACCAGTAGCTGATATAGTGTTAAAACTAGGATTTAAATATTTTTTATTTCTTTTTCTAAAATACTCTAGTTTTTTTTCAGCTTTAAGTTCTGTTAATTTATTTTTACATTTTTTAAACCAATGTAAAAATTTAACAACTGCTACACCATCTAAAATATGAGAATTAATAATATTCTGAATTTCTATTTTATTTTTAATCGATTTGAAATAATAGATAGGGTCATTTTTCTTAGATATTTTTACCTTAGTTTTTATAATATTTTCATAAGCAATAGAGCAACTAAACCTATCAATTATAATTTTTTTTGCTTTCAGGTTATATAAAATATAATTGATTTTGCTTTCATCTAATATTTTAATTTTTGCAAAACTTTTATCATTAAATAAATTGAGTGTCTTACTTTTATCAGCAAATAAAAAAAAATTACCGTCTTTATTTATTAGGGCTCTGCAATTCGGCATAGGGCTATGCGGGTTATCTTTTCCTCTCATGTTTAATATCCAGGCTACATTTTCAGGTGCAGTTATAAAAAGGTAATCAGATTGATCCTTTTTTAGAAATTTTAAGACTTTATTGATTTTATTTTTAAAATTTTCACCACTTATACTATTATTTAACAAGTAAAATTTAGAATTCTCTTTCTTTGCTTTTCTTAAATTAATTAGTTCATTATAAATAGGCTTCAAATTAAAATTATTTTTAAAATATCTAAATAAATTCAAACTGTTAAAACAGTACGGATTATAGCCGATTGTGAGTTTTTTTTTCATAATTTTCCATGGTGGGTGTTTATGAACCTCAACTATTTTGAATAGTTTGCTAGATTGTAAGTTAGCTTGAATAGTATATCTTCCATCAACAAATAAATAATTAGATTTACGCAAAATAACAGCTAATCCAGCAGATCCATCAAAGTTGGATATAAATTTTAATTTATCTGGATATGAATATTCCCCAAAATATTTGTCGTTTTTAGGTATAATGTAACCATCTATATTATTCTCTGCAAACTTCTGTCTTAATTTCTTAATTCTTAACGAGATCATTTTAATCTTTTTTGGTATCTTATCCATCCAGGACTTCTGTAAACATTTTCCTCATTTCCTAAATCTTGATTAAATTCAAAAAATTCTTCTTCTTCTCTTTCATAATTATTGATTTTTTTTACGTACTTCTCTGGCAATTCTTCAACAAATCTTGAGGAAATACTGTCTATCCAATCTCCTTGATAAAATCTATTTAATGAAAAAGATATGTATGCTTCATGTTTTGCCCTAGTTAAGCCAACGTATGCTAGCCTTCTTTCTTCCTCAAGACCTTTTTGACCTTTTTCATCAATTGATTTTTGGTGCGGAAATAAACCTTCCTCCCATCCTGGTAGAAATACTACGTCAAACTCAAGACCTTTAGAAGCATGCATAGTCATCAAATTAACTTTTTCACCATTCCAATCATTGTCAATTGATGTTGCAAGAGAAACGTGTTCAAGAAAGCTTTCAAGATTATCAAACTCTTTCATAGCATTTAATAATTCTTTAATGTTTTCAAGTTTATTTTCATTTTCTAAATCTTTTTTATTTTTTAGTAATAATGAGTAACCAGATTCATCTAAAATAATTTGTAGTAATTTTACATGATCAATTTTTTTAATAAAATAATCACTTCTCCATTTTTCTAAAAAATTTAAAAAAATGGATAAACCAATTTTTGCTTTTGGTTTTATCTTATTTAATTCAACCATTTTTTTTGCACTTTTTTCAAGAGGGAAATTATGTATCTTCGAATATTCACTTATGATTTTAAATGATGTATCACCAACTGATCTCTTTGGAGTATTCACTATTCTTTCAAAAGCTAAATCATCTTTATTTTGATAAATAATTCTTAGATAAGCTATACAATCTTTGATCTCAGAACGTTCATAAAATTTGGTACCACCTAATATTCTATATGGCAAACCGATTTTCAGAAATCTTTCCTCAAATTCTCTCGTTTGAAAAATCGCCCTTACTAAAATTGCAATATTGTTTAAATTGTATTTTTTTAATACTTGGTTTTCTAAAATTTTTGAAACACCTATTGCTTCATCTTTACCATTTTTAAAACAATTTAAGTTTATTAATTCTCCCTGATTTTGATTTGAATTTAATTTTTTTCCCAATCTATTCTCATTATTAGAAATTAATTCTGAAGCAACATTAAGTATATTCTGAGTAGATCTATAATTTTCTTCAAGTCTTACAATCTTAGTACCTTTATATTTTTTATCAAATTCTAAAAAATTCTTTATTTCTGCTCCCCTCCAACTATAAATAGATTGGTCATCATCTCCAACACAACATATGTTATTGTGTACTTTAGTTAAAATACTTAACCATTTACTTTGTATAAAGTTTGTGTCTTGATACTCATCTACCAATATAAATTTAAAATTTTTTGAATACATTTTGTTTATATCTTCATTTTTTTCTAGAAGAGATACACAATGCAAAATTAAGTCACCAAAATCACATGCGTTTAAATTTAATAGTTTTAATTGATAAATTTTATAAATTTTTAGTAAATTTCTTTCGAAACTTTCACTTTTTTTTAAAATTACATCTTCAGGATACCATCCGTAATTTTTCCATTTATTTATTAAAGAAATAATGAAATTTGGAGAGATCTTTTTAATATCGATATTTTCTGAATTACAAATTGATTTAATCAATCTTAATTGATCGTCTTGATCTATTATAGTAAAGTTTTGATTTAAATTTACTGCTTTAGCGTGTCTTCTTAATATTTTTGCGCATATAGAGTGGAATGTTCCTAACCAAGGCAACCCAACTTCTTTATTTTCTAATATTTTACTCACTCTATGATGCATTTCTCTTGCAGCTTTATTTGTAAAAGTAACTGATAAAATTTCATTTGGAAAAGCTTTATTGGTTTTTAATATATGAGCTATCCTAGATGTTAAAACTTTTGTTTTACCTGAGCCCGCACCAGCAACAATTAAAAGCGGCCCTGTAGTATGCAAAACAGCTTCTTTTTGAGAATTGTTTAAATTTTCTAAATATTTCAGATTTGTCATTTTAATTAATAAATTAAACTAATATAAATCATTTAACACATAATGAAAAATTTTAAATTTAAATCAAATTCAATTTATAATTTTATTAAGAAAAATATATTAATTAAAAATATTAACATTTATTTAGAAAAAACAAGAAAACTGGTAAATATCCCAAATTTTAAAAAAAGAATAATTGAAAAATATAATATCTACTTCAAAAAAAAATTCAAAATTAATTATTTAATATTTTTTTTAAGTATAATATTTTTTAATTATTTAATATATTTGTCTTTTCCTGGCATTATACACAATAAATCAGATCAGTCTTATTTTACAAATTTACTCAAAAAACAATACGGCCTGGAATTTGCTATAACACCTCAAATAAATTACTCAATTCTTCCAAAACCACATTTTTTGATAGAAGATGTAAAAATATTTAATAAAAATGAGGATTTTCAAAAAGAAATTGCCGAAATAAAAAAAGTCAAAATTTATTTACTACAAAATAATTTTTTTCGAAAAAAAAATCTTAAGATAAAATCAGTAGAATTTTATGAAACAAACTTTTTCTTTAACAAATTTGATACACCATTTATAAAAAAATTTTTTAACGATGGATTTAATGGGAAACCAATTACAATAAAAAGAGCTAATTTATTTTATCAGGACACAAATAAAGGCACTATATCTTTTTTAAAATTTAAAAGAATAAATATTCAACACAATAATAAACTTAATCAAGATATATTCACTTCAGAGGGAGATATTTTTAATGTACCTTTCAATATCCTATGGAAACAAGATTTAAATAAACAAGAACAAATAACAAATTTAAAATTTAAAAAAATTAAATTACAAATATCAAATTATATTAAATTGAACAGCGGAGACGAACAAAATAAATTACAAATATATTTAAATAGATCTAGATTTCTTATAAATTATATTTTTAAAAATAATACAATTGAATTGATTTCTAATAATTCTTTTATTGGCAATGATAAATTTATTTTTTCTGGTAAAATTTTTCTAGATCCATTTAATTTTGATATAAAATCTTCTTTAGATAATTTGAAAATTCAAAAATTATTGGTAAACAATATTTTTCTTAAAGAATTTTTTTCAAAAGATTTTATTTTAAATGAAAATTTCAATGGTAAGATTAATTTAAATATTATTAAATTAGAAAATAATCCTCTTTTCAAAAAGTTAAAACTTAATGCTAATTTTGTAGGTAATAACTTAGATTTAAGTTTTACAAGTTTTATAAACAAAAAAATAGCAAATCTTATTGTTAAAAAAGGAGTTATATACGAAGATCAAAATGATTTAATATTTAAAGGTGATTTTGATCTCATTATTAACGATTTAAGCAAATTTAATAATAAGTTTGTTATTCCAAAAAAAAATAGAATTGATTTAAAAAAAATTAATTTTGAAGTTATTATCAATTTGACAAATTCTGATCTTAAAATTTTAAAAATAATCAATGAAAATTATAAAGATAAAGAGTTCAGTGGTATTGATGAGTTAATTTATGAATTTAATAGTGGCGCATTAAGAATTTCGAATTGGATAGAATTTAAAATTTTTACGAATAAAATAATCTCTTCTTATTCAGGTTGAATCATTTTTCTTGGATCTACAATTTTTTTGTATTCTTTTTCATCCATTAGTCCACTCTTTAACACCTCGGTTTTAAGTGTCGTGTTATTTTTCAAAGCTTTTTTCGCGATATTAGCTGCTTTGTCATAACCTATCTTTGGCGCTAATGCAGTAACTAACATTAATGAATTATCCAAATCTGTTTTAATTTTTTTTTCATTTGCCTTTATTCCTTTTACACAATATTTAGCAAAATTTTTTGAGCTATCAGAAATTAAATCAATTGATTGTAAAATATTGTGAGCTATTAACGGTTTAAATACATTAAGTTCAAATTGACCCTGAGATCCAGCAATAGTAATTCCTGTATGATTTCCAATAACTTTGACACAAACCATTGTAACTGCCTCAGATTGGGTCGGGTTCACTTTGCCTGGCATTATTGAAGAACCAGGTTCATTAGCTGGTAAAGTCAATTCACCATATCCAGCTCTAGGTCCTGATCCTAAAAATCTTATATCATTTGCAATTTTTAATAAACACACTGCCGTTGTATTGAGTGTGCCTGAAAAGTTAACAATTGAGTCGTGAGCAGCAAGAGAGGCAAATTTATTTTTTGACGGTTCAAACTTTATCTTAGTTAATTTACTAATCTCTTTACAAATTTTCTTATCAAAATTTTTCTTTGTGTTTATTCCAGTACCCACCGCAGTGCCACCTTGGGCTAAAAAATTTATTTCTTTAACAGAGTGTTTAATTCTATTAATACAGTCTTCTAATTGAGATTGGTATCCAGAAAATTCTTGACCTAATGTCAGAGGTGTAGCATCCTGCAAATGTGTCCTTCCAACTTTAATAATTTTCTTAAACTTTTTTACTTTAATTTTTAGTTCTTTATTAAGAATATTTAAGCTTGGCAGTAGTTTATTTCTTGTCTCAGTCGCTATTGCTATATGCATTGCAGTGGGAAATACATCATTTGTTGATTGGGATTTATTAACGTGATCGTTAGGATGAACTGGTTTTTTAGATCCTAATTTACCACCTAAAAATTCGATTGCTTTATTAGAAATAACTTCGTTAACATTCATATTAGTCTGCGTGCCAGAGCCAGTTTGCCAAACTTTTAAAGGAAAATTGTTTTCAAGTTTACCTGATATAACTTCATTAGAAGCTCTTATAATTGAGTTAGCAATTTTGGATTCTATTTGTTTATCTCTCTTATGTACTATCGCAGCCGCTTTTTTAATTATTGCAATAGATTTAATTAATATCTTTTGTACGTATATTTCACCTATATCAAAAAATTTTTTTGATCTTTCTGTTGACTCCCCCCAATATCTATCAGAGGGAACGTTAATTTTGCCTATACTGTCATATTCTTTTCTAAATTTCATTTGGATAATTGTATTATTCTTATACATTAAAATTAAAAAGAATCATATAGGAGACCTATGACAAATTTTGAAAAAGTTGGATTGTTTATGTCTACATTTGGACAAGAAGTAAAAAAAAAATCAAGTTTGAGCACTGACAAAATTAACAAGTTAAGAGTAGATTTAATTGAAGAAGAACTTAATGAACTCAAGGATGCGATGAATAAAAGAGATATAAAAGAAGTAGCTGATGCACTAACTGATATTTTATATGTCACTTATGGGGCTGGACATGCTTTTGGTATTAATTTAAATGATTGTTTCGAAGAAGTTCAAAAATCTAATATGAGTAAACTAGGTAATAACGGTAAACCAATTTATAATGATAAAGGTAAAGTGATGAAAGGTCCTAAATATTTTAAGCCTGATTTAACAAAATTTTTAAATTAACTAATTGTTAAGTATAAACATCAGCACATCACTTATGAGATACATTGAAACAGTAAATCCAATAAAAAAGTTCCAATACATAAATGAGACAGTTCTGTTTCTTATTCTTCTTTTTCTTACAAATTCTTTATC
>MDTG01375469.1_pt1 | contig 19362 bp, 18 predicted proteins | sample 811421 | NCBI WGS metagenome assembly MDTG01 (sample SAMN05326645, study PRJNA326480) | marine metagenome | isolation source: seawater | place: Pacific Ocean: South East | collected 2011
ATTGCTGAAGGTAAATTAGATTACCTTGAACTTGGAAATCTAGAAATCGAAAGAGACTGGGGATATGCCCCCGATTATGTTTTGGGCATGTGGATGATGCTCCAGCAGGAAACTTCTTCAGATTATGTACTTGCTACAGGCAAGGCACATAAACTATCTGGATTTCTGAAAATTGCTTTTCAATACTTCGATTTAGATTATCAAAAATATGTTCGAGTAAATAAAAAATTCATAAGACCTAATGAACCCCAAAGACTTTGTGGAGATTCTTCGAAAGCAAAAAATGTCCTCGGTTGGAAGCCCTCAATTAGATTACCCGAAATCATTAGAAAGATGTGTCAAGCAGCGTCAAAACATGTATAATTATGCAATTTATTGATCTAAAAATTCGTCATCAACTAATTGGTGACAAGATCAATACCCGTGTTCAAAAGGTTATGGAGCATGGCCAATTCATACTTGGTCCTGAAGTTTGTGAGGCGGAGGATAAGTTAGCTCAATATACTGGTTCTAAACATTGTGTTACTGTGTCGAGCGGTACCGATGCTTTACTTATTGCATTAATGGCATTGGGGGTAGGGGCAGGCGACGAGGTCATCACCGTTCCATACACATGGATTTCCACGGCTGAGGTCATTGCTCTTCTTGGTGCCAAGCCCGTATTTGTAGATGTTCGTCCAGACACCTGGAATATGAACGAGACCCAACTAGAGGCTTCCATTTCCGATAAGACCAAAGCAATCATGCCCGTATCTATTTACGGCCAGTGTCCAGATATGGATGCCATTAATACAATTGCCAAAAAATATGACTTACCCGTTATCGAAGATGCTGCTCAAAGCTTTGGTGCTACTTATAAAGGTAAAAAATCCTGCAATCTTTCTACCATCGGCAGCACATCCTTCTTTCCATCCAAGCCACTTGGTTGTTACGGAGATGGGGGAGCTCTTTTTACCAACGATGATGAACTAGCAGAAAAGTTCCGTTGGATCCGGGTACATGGACAGGAACGCAAATACCATCATCCCATCTTGGGTATTAATGGTCGCATGGATACCATTCAATCAGCCATACTTTTAGAAATTTTAGAATTGTTTCCAAACGAAGTTCAGAAACGGGAGAATCTTGGCAAAACTTATTCTCAAGGCTTAGTCCACATTGATGGTTTGGAAACCCCAAGTATTGGAGAACACAACACTTCAGTTTATGCCCAGTATACCATTCTCACTGAGCGACGGGAACAGATCCAAAAATCCCTCAAAGAAAAAGATATCCCATCGGTTTCGTATTATTCTGTCCCTCTCCATCTTCAACCTGTTTTCAACTATCTTGGTCATTCAAAAAATGAATTTTCTGTTGCGGAAAAAGTGGCAAATGAATGTTTAAGTTTACCGATGAGTCCTTATCTGAGTAAAGTTGATCAGGCTAAGGTGATTGATGCAATATCAAGCTTACCAAACCGTTAATTACGCGTTTTTTATTTATGATACACCAAATATGATTTACATTTAATAATATTAAAAACTAATTGAAATTATGAAAGATGTAGTCAAATTAATAAAATTTTTATATTGGGATAAGCCTATTTACAATAAAAAGTCTAGAATAAATTTCAAATTTCTAGATGATTTTCAAACAAATGTACTAAAAGCTGTTGAAGAAAAAGGGTTTTATATAGCAGACTCTTTTTTTGATAAAGAAGTAGTTGATAAAATGAAAGTAGATGCACTTGATTTCGAGTCTCTTGCAACTGATTCGAAAAATCACCTCTCTTTTCCAGATTTTGGTGTGGATAGGTTCCTTAAAGCAGATGCGAGAGATTGCTTAGCTCCATTTTTTTGTGGTTATTTTGACACTATTGGCAAATATTATCTTGGAGGGCATGGTGTGAGGTTTCAGAGTATGTTCGAACGTAAAGGGGGTCTAGATAAGTTATCATCAGCTGATGTTTCGCATTTTGATGATTGGAGAAAAAGGTTCAAAATTTTTCTTTATCTTAATGATGTAAATGATAAAAATTGTCCATTTGTAATATATGAGAATTCACTTGGATCCTACAATGGTAGAAGATTTAAAGAAATTGAATATGTTCTTGGAGGTAAATCTTCGGCATATGGTCATCTTTGTCCTAATGAAGAAAGGCAACTTATTTCAGAGACTAATGTTTCGAAGGTATCATTGACGGCTAATTCTGGTACAGTTATATTTGTTGACACTAGATTTGTTCACAAAGGAACACCTTCTGTAGATGGTTCTCAAAGGTTGATGCTAGGTTCTTACTATGACATTAGGTAATTAAGATATATTCCAAAAAACCTGTTTTTAAATATTAATTAATGCTATTAAGTATCATTTTTTTATTTTAATTTTAACTAGTCGTTTTTATCTAAATCAAGCCTAAGTACCTGTTAATTCTCAACTCAAATGACTAATATTAGTTATTTTCATTCCTTTGACAAATGTATGCTAATTGCAGAAATTGGTGTAAATCACAATGGTGATATGGCTTTAGCCAAAGAAATGATCGATGCTGCAAAAGAATCCGGTGCAGATGCAGTAAAGTTTCAAACTTTCACAGCTGATAAATTGGTCTCTGGTGGAACACCGAAAGTAAAGTATCAAGAAAGTACAACTGCTCCCGAGCAGAGTCATTATGAGATGATAAAAAGTCTAGAATTATCGAAAGATAATCACTTTTTTATTAAGGATTATTGTGACACAAAATCTATACAATTTATATCTACCCCTTATGATGTAGATAGTGCACAATTTTTGAATGAAAAATTAAATGTTGAATTATTTAAAACTGCATCTGCCGATTTAGTGGATCATCAACTCCATCAATATATTGCCTCCACACAAAAGCCTTCTATTATATCTGTTGGTATGGCAACCTTAGGAGAGATTGAAGATAATTTAAATATTTACAATTCATACGAACATTCTGACATAATACTTTTGCATTGCGTTTCAAATTATCCCTGTGCATATGAAAATTTAAATCTTCGTGTTTTAGAAACATTAAAACAAGCATTTGATTTGCCCGTCGGGTACTCTGACCATTCTGTAGGGTCCGAGGCAGCGGTTTTGTCTATTGGTCTAGGTGCTAAAATAATTGAGAAACACTTTACTTTAGATAAAAAATTTACAGGCCCTGATCATCTAGCTTCCTCAACACCTGATGAATTTAAATCACTCGCCGATTCTGTTAGAAAAGCAGAAAAAATATTGGGTTCATCAGTCAAAATTTGCCAACAAGAAGAGAGGCAAATGTCAGAAGTTTCAAGAAAAAGCATCGTGATGAAAAAGGGGGCAAGAGCTGGAACTATACTTTCATCAGAAAATCTTTGCGTCAAACGCCCAGGAACTGGGCTTAGCCCAAAACTAATTAATCAAATATATGGGTTGAAGTTATCAGTGGATAAAGATTTTGATGAAGTTTTAAGGCTTACTGATTTCGAGTGAGGATTTTCATTGATGGGTTCGGAGTCGTTGCACACTCCATAATTCGTAAGATGTTAGATATTCATAATATTCAACCCGAAAATATTTTAGTCAACACTTACGACTTACCTGAGAATCAAGCTTTTATAGATTTCTTAAAGTGTAGAGACATCAAATTTATAGATGAATCTTATAAAAACTTATCGAGTGAATTTCCTTCATTTTCTGTTGATTTATTTTTTTCAATTTATGGTAGAAGAATCATCCCAGAATATATTCTAAAAAACATTAGAATTAATTCCATTAATTTACATCCATCATTATTACCTGAGTATAAAGGATGCTTTTCTTGTCCGTGGGTAATTATTAAAAGGGAAAAGAAAACAGGTATAACCTTTCATAAAATAGATAAAGGAATCGATACGGGAAGTATACTTTATCAAGTTGAAATGGATCTAGATGGTAAAGAAACAGGTTACAGTCTTTACCATAAACTAGCCTCTGAATTTGTCTCGAGATTTGATCAATTCTATATAAATTTACTCAACGATCGGCTTACCTGTAAAGAAATGCCTAAGAGCGGAGATTATTATCCGAGAAAAGTTCCTTTTGACGGAAAAATTGATCAAAACTGGTCTGAAAGCCAAATCGAATCTTTTACCCGAGCCATGTTTTTTCCTCCTTTCAAAAGTGCTGTTTTCATGAAAGATGGGCAAGAGATTGAGATAGATACTTTTGAGCAATATCAAAAGATTATTTCAGTATGATTTATCTTTCGACCGGAGGTTTTAGTTCCTTGCCCGGTACTGAGGTTGCGACCTATTTTGTTGAAAATAAAATAAAAAGCATTGAACTATCAGGAGGGTCTGCAATAGATGGACAAGAAGAAAAACTTATTGATCTTACTTCAGGTTGTAGTTTTCAGGTACACAATTATTTTCCTCCTCCTAAAAATCCATTTGTTTTAAACCTAGCCAGTTCTAATGAGGAAATAGCAAGGTTGAGCTTTAATCACATTATTCGTGCAATTGATTTATCGGAAAAACTAGGCAGCAAATTTTACAGTTTTCACGCTGGTTTTCTTTTGGACCCTCAAGCTAAGGATCTTGGTAAACAATTCACTAAGCGAAAGTTGAACCATAGAGAGTCTGCAAAAGAAATATTTACATACAGAGTAAATAAAATTTCAAATTACGCTAAGACAAAAGGGATCATGATTCTTTTGGAGAATAATGTAATTTCAAGCGCAAATATAAAACATTTTGGAGCCAATCCTTTTTTAATGACAGATCACAATGAGGCCATTGAAATTATGAATTCCACAGATGACAATGTTGGCATCCTTACAGATGTTGCTCATCTAAAAGTATCATCATGTTCCGAAGGTTTTTGTAAAAATGAGTACCTTGATTTTACCAAGGAATTCACATTCGCATATCACTTAAGTGATAATGATGGAAAATCTGATACGAATGAAGTAATAACATCTAATTCTTGGTTTTGGCCATTTGTTCGCAAAGATTTATCTTATTACAGTGTAGAAGTTTACGATCAGGATTTAGAATTTCTTACTCAACAAATCGAACTTACTGAAATGATGCTGACCTTGTGATGGACAAGCACCCCATAATTTCCCCCAATAATACTTTAAAAGAGTGTATGGCTGTAATTGATAAGCATGCTAAAAGAATATCGTTTGTCTTGGAAGATGGGGTTTTAGTTGGAGTAATAACAGATGGAGACATTCGAAGAGCTTTACTGAATAATGGTAAGTTGAAAGATCCTGTTCATTCTGCTATGAATAAGCAGTTTGTCTCTTTTCCTGTCGGAGCTGAAAGCAAACGCATCAGGGAAAGGTTTAATAAACGCATCAGACATATTCCTCTGGTTGATCACAAAGGTTCACTTGTAGATGTGGCAGACCCTAGTGGAAATTTTAGAATTTCCGTACTCGAGCCTTCATTACTTGGGAATGAGCTTAGTTATGTTACTGAATGTATTGAAACAAATTGGATATCTTCACAGGGCAAATTTGTAACACAATTTGAAAAAGCTTTCGAAGAATTTCATCATGGAAGTCATGCTTTATCAGTTTCAAATGGTACTGTTGCATTACATCTTGCATTAATTTCCCTTGGTGTTGGGCCAGGAGATGAGGTCATTGTACCCAACTTAACATTTGCAGCCTCTGCAAATGCGGTTATCCACGCAGGAGCTAGTCCAGTATTTTGTGAAATAAATCTAAAGAGTTGGTGTTTAGAGCCCAATGAGGTTAAAAAACTAATCGGCCCCAATACGAAGGCTATTATGCCGGTTCACTTATATGGACAACCTTGCAACATGAATTCATTAAAAGATATCTGCGATGAATTTAATTTGCTTATGATTGAAGATTCTGCCGAAGCTCTTGGTTCTGAATGGAAAGGTCAAAGAGTTGGCATGTTTGGTGATGCAGCGACATTTAGCTTTTTCGGAAACAAAACTATTTCAACAGGAGAAGGTGGTATGATTATCTTTAGAGATCCTGAATATGCAGACAAAGCTCGCATCTTAAGGGATCACGGCATGTCAAAAGAAAAGCGTTACTGGCATACAAAAGTCGGTCATAATTACCGTTTAACTAACCTACAGGCAGCAATAGGCGTAGCACAGATGGAAAAAATCCAATACATTATTGATAAGAAGCTAGCTTTATACAGATTATACAACTCTCTACTCAAAGATGTAGCAGGTATTAAGCAACTTCCATTGCATGTTGAAGGTACATTACATTCAAACTGGCTATATGGAATCATCCTAAACCCAAACATCCATAGAGACAGTTTATGCGATGAGCTCCTTGCACAAGGTATCGAAACTAGACCCTTTTTCTATCCGCTACACTGCATGCCTCCATATGAAGGATACAAGAGATCAATTTCATTGATAGCAAGTCAACAGATTTCCAAAAATGGTATATCTCTACCTTCATCTGTGAACCTAAATGAAGATAATTTACTTTCAATTGCTAAGTGTCTGTCTGAAAAACTAGAAAAAAAATCTGAAAAAGCCTAAGATACTCGCTCTTATTCCAGCACGAGGAGGTTCCAAAGGGATTCCACGAAAAAATTTATGTAATCTAGCAGGAAAACCATTAATTGCGTGGACTATTAATCATGCATTAAAGTCAAAAATGATTGATGAAGTTATTGTCAGTACTGACGATGAAGAAATAGCTGAAGTAGCCAGGCAATGGGGAGCTAAAATTCCTTTTATTAGACCTTCATTATTAGCAAGTGACAAAGCGTTACGTAATGATGTTATTAAACATGCCATAGGAAAGGTCACTGGCTATGATATATTAATACTATTACAACCAACATCACCACTACGAAATGACAATCATATCGATGAGGCATTAACTCTATTCATTGAAACTAATTCTAAAGCATGTGTATCGATTACAAAACAGCATCCTACACCTCATTGGATATATAGATTATCTGATAAAAAACATTTAATTAATGTTTTTGATAAACCTACATCAAGTAACCGACAAGACGAAGAAATATTTTATAAATTAAATGGTGCAATCTATATTATAAAAACTAAGGAATTTTTAAATTCTAATGATTCTGATCCTTTGATAAATAATGAAACTATTAGTTATGAGATGGATGAATTGTATTCATTTGATATTGATAGTATTACCGATTTAAGTATTGTGGAATGTTTAATTAAAGAACTTTTAAAAAATGAGATATCAAATTAAATAATAGTAACTCTTTTAGTATTTATTCAGTATTAAAAAGAGGTTTAAAAACCTTATTTAATTTATATTAAATGGAAAAAAAATTTAATCTTCCAATTTATAAAATACCTGAGTAAAAAAAAATTTAAAATCCTGTTTGTTTCTGTAAATAATACATCACTTTCAGGTATGATTGAAGTAGCGTTAAGACTTGTAGAAAAGATGGACCTAGAATATTACATCGTAAATTACTCAAAGGAAAATGATCATACAGGTATTAAAAATCTAATAAATCTAAAGTTTAATAAATTTAATTTGATTTCACTTTTTCTAACGGATCTATGTAAATTAAGTTTCTACTTCAAACTGGGATTTCAATTTAAATTTTTAAATTACTCTGTTCTCAAACTAATAAAATATTTTTACTATATTTATTTTTTTAAGGCTTATAATTTAGTTTCAGAAGAATTTTTTACCCGAACAAAGCCCGATGTAGTTTTTTTTTATGGAGATAGAAATCTAGGTGCAGAACCACATATACTAAAACTTTGTAAGGAATATGATGTTCCAGGTATTATTTTGCCAATAGCGTTTTATTCTGATACTGAAAGACTATTGAAAGGCTTTCGAGTTTCAGAAAATGGGAGAAAAAAACACTTAGTAGATCTAAAAAGCAATTTTTATAAGCGTTATCCGAATCAATGTTTATTTAATTCAAAAACTAAAGAATATTTTAGTTTTTATCCTGACTACATCACATTATGTCTAGACGAACTCAGCATCCTTCCGGCACGACCAAATGTAGTGGGTGGTGGAAATTCTAGTTATGTATGCATTGAAAACAAGAGAGCATCTGAATCATTAATAAGTAATGGCGTAGATTCGAATAAGATCATAATTTCTGGAAGTTTAAATTTAGAAGATATTTACATTTCCTTTAAGAATAAGATGATTGTTAAAGAAAAACTCATTAAAAAATATGCAATTAATGAAGATAAAATAGTTATTATTTCATTACCACAACTAATGGAGCATGGCTTAGCAACATCAGAAAAACATTGGGAGGTGCAAAACTCCTTATGCTCTATCCAAGATTTAGAATGCAAAGTTTTCTTGTCCTTACATCCTAAAATGAAGTTGTCTAACTATATCAATTTAAGAGAGAAATACGATGTAACAATTTTGGAAGAACCGCTTAGGAAGATTCTCCCCATCGCTGATTTGTATATTGTAGGGCAAGGTTCTTCAACTATTGAGTGGTCTCGGTACTGTAAAATCCCAACGATAATTGCAGATTGGTATGGCCTTGATTACACACTTTATAAAAATTGTCCTACTCTGAAAATTATTAAACATGTTTCATATTACAGAAAGTCGGTTCAAAGTTCGCTCGTTAACAAAACTTATAAATTTAAACCAGTAGATGACTCTCATCTAGATTCAGAAGTCACTTTAAGCAAGAATGGAAAATTTACTGAAAATTTAACAAAAATTATCAGTTCATTGTGCTAATTTATAAAAAAGTGATTAAATCTAGCCTGTGGTTATTTGTTGCAGATAATTTACACACCATTGTAACCTTTGCGCTTTTCCCGCTCTACACAAACGTTTTGTCTACATCGCAATTTGGTCAAATTGCAGTTATTACTTTTTTTGGTGTTCTTGTCTCATCCTTTATTACTTTGCAGTTATCATCTTCTATTCCTAAAAACTATACTGACCTAAAAAAATCAGAATTTATAACTTACTTTTCATCGATATTCTCGTTTAGTTTATGTCTTTTTTTACTACTACTATTATTCTTTTTTATATTATTTTATTTTAATGTATTTGAAGTAATTTATAGTAATATTATTCATTTAAATACTCTTTTGATGATTACAGTAATTAGTACTTATCTGACACAAGTTACTAATTTGTTTAATAAATTACTCATTAGTCTTGGAAATACAAAACTTATCTTTTATAGAAAACTTGCTTTGGCACCTATTTCACTTTTTTGTGGGTATTACTTTGTAATTTACAGTGAGTGGGGTGTGGTAGGTTACTTTTTGTCAATTCTTATTCCATCCGTCTTTTCTTTTTTAATTTCTTACTTTTCTGTATACGGTTTTATAAAATATTTTTTTTCCTTTTTTTATATTAAAAAAGCTTTAAAGGTGTCCATTCCACTGGTGCCATCTTCATTATTGATTATTCTCTCAACTAGAATTGATGTAATTATTCTTGAAAAGTATGTTACTCAATCATCTTTGGGCGTTTATTTCTGTGCCTTTCGAATTGCCCAATTATATAGGTATTCACTTGATGCGTTTAATGCATGTTTCGTTCCTCATTTGTTTGCTAAACTGAAAAGTGAAAAACTAGCTACATTTTCATTATTAAAAGCACACTTGTACAAGTTGTCCTTGATTTGCATTATCATTCATATTGTTTTATACTTTGTAAGTCCCAGTTTGGTTAATTTTTTTTTACATCCGGAATACAAGGACATTTCTTTGTACTTACCTTTTCTATTTCTTGGATATAATTTTAGGACTCTTTATAGTACATTTGCTTCTATTGCTTTATATGAGGACTCTTCATATTATATTTTTATTAACTCTTTAATTATTTTCTTTATATCAACTATACTGTATTTCGTACTAATTAAGGAATTTTCATTATATGGAGCTTCGAGTGCATTTATATTAATTTCTTTTTTAAGTTCTTTTTTTATGCATAATTTAAACTTTTTTACGATAGATGGTTACAGTGCTTTTGGTTACAAAATTTTTGTGCTTCCTATTATTTACACTTTAATCTTTCTTCTATTATTTCATTTCAACACTATTTTTTATGAAAATTATAGCTGAAATTGGTAACACACACGAAGGCTCATTAGGTTTAGCCAAGCAATTTATCAAAGTAGCCGCAGAATGTGGTGCTGATGCCGTTAAGTTTCAGGTACATATATTTAATTCAGAAAGTTTACTTTCAGCCCCGAATCCTCCATATTTTAAAGACGAATCTCGAAAGAATTACTTTGAACGCACTTCTTTTTCATCTGATCAATGGATGATTTTAAAACAGTTCACTGAAGATGATTGTGATATTGAATTTTTAGCATCCCCATTTTCCAATGATGCTGTTGATTTACTTGCTGATATAGGAATTAAAACTTTCAAAATTGCGTCAGGTGAAACCTCCAATCTTCCTATGCTTGAGAAGATTGCTTCGTTAAGAACCGCTGTCTTACTTTCTACAGGAATGAGCACTTGGTCTGAAATTGATTCTGCTGTTAATTGCTTAACAGAAAATGGGTGTGATGATTTAACCATTTTGCAGTGTACATCTGATTACCCATGTTTGCCTGAAAATTCTGGATTAAACATATTAGATGAACTTAAAAAAAGATATCCTAGTCATAGCATTGGTTATTCAGACCACACCCAGGGAGTTGCTATTCCCATAGCAGCTGTTTGTAAGGGTGCTTCAGTAATTGAAAAACATTTTACGCTTTCCAAAAGAATGTATGGTAGCGATGCAATGTTTTCTTCAGAACCAGACGAATTTAAGTTACTGGTAGATTCTCTTAAAAATGTAGAGAAGGGATTTGTTAGTAATGTCGATAAAGATGCAAAGGCGAATAGTTTGCATGAGATGAAAAATACTTTTGAGAAGATGATTGTTGCATCATCTGATTTGTTGGAAGGTACAGTTTTAAAGCCCTTAAACTTATCATACAAAAAACCGATGAATGGTATTCCAGCAAGCAAATACAAAGAAGTAATTGGAAAAACGCTTAAGCGTAAAATATCAAAAGATAAGCCAATTTTGTTTAAACATTTATGAAAACACAAAAAAAAATCTGTGTGGTCGTTGGTTCTCGGGCCAATTATAGCAGCATTAAGTCCGCTATGAAAGCTATTGATAACCATAGTGATCTTGAACTCCAGGTGGTTGCCACAGCCTCAGCAATTATTGATAGATATGGTAGGGTTGCAGATCATATAAAGTTAGATGACTTTAATGTTGATGAAGAAGTATACATGATTGTTGAAGGTGAAAATCCACAAACGATGGCGCAGTCTACAGGAATGGGTTTAATGTCCCTGCCGCCAGTCTTTGAAAGATTAAAACCAGATGTTGTAGTAACTGTTGGCGATCGTTACGAAACAATGGCAACTACAATTGCAGCATCCTACATGAATATACCGGTCGCACATACTATGGGCGGTGAGGTAAGTGGTACAATAGATGAAAGCATAAGGCATGCTACAACAAAATTTGCTCATGTACATTTCCCTGCAAGCAATGATGCTGCAGAAAGAATTATTAGACTTGGAGAACTGCCAGAGATGGTGTTTAATGTTGGTTGCCCGAGAATTGACCTTGTTAAGGAGATCATTGAGAATGGAGATAAATTAAATTCTAAAGAGGTATTTGGTGAAGGTGTTGGAGATGAAAGCATTGATTTAAATGAGCCTTTTTTACTGGTTTCGCAGCATCCAGTAACAACTGAATATGGTGCTGGTGAGAGGCAAATAACAGAAACAATGATTGCATGTCGAAATATAGGATTACCGACCTTAGTTCTTTGGCCTAATTCAGATGCAGGTGCGGAAGATATATCAAGGGGCTTGCGTAAATGGAGGGAGGAGAAATTAGACAAGAATATGCATTATTTTAAAAACCTGCCGATAGCAACATATGTCAGGCTTATGAAGCAATGTTTTTGCTTGATTGGCAATTCTAGCAGCGGAATTCGTGAGGGTGCATTCTTAGGAACACCTGTAGTAAATTTAGGCTCGCGCCAAGATATGAGAGAACGGGGAAGTAATGTTATAGATACTTCAAATGAGAGAGATAAAATCTTTAAAGCTATAAAAACCCAACTTGAAAAAAAGGAATTTAAGCATGAGCCAATTTATGGCGATGGTAGTGCTGGAAAAAAAATAGCAAATATCTTAGCAAATTTAGATGAGATTAATGTACAGAAAAAAATTACTTATTAGCCCAAAATGTATCTAGGAATAATTCCAGCAAGAGGTGGTTCGAAAGGCTTGAAAAGAAAAAATCTTGTGAAAGTTGGAGGTATGTCTTTAATTTATTGGACAATTAATGCTGCTAAAAATTCTACTTTACTTAATGAATTTATTGTATCAACTGATGACACCGAAATTGCTAATCTATCCAAAGCTTTGGATGTTAAAGTTCCCTTTATCCGACCTGAAGAATTATCCGGAGATAAAACGCCAATTATAGATGTATTGAATCATGCTTTAGACTTTTATGAAAAACATGAAATATACATAAATGCAATTGTTTTACTTCAACCAACATCACCGTTGAGAACATTTGAGGATATTGATGAGTCTCTAAATATTTTTGAAAAAGAAAATGCAGACACTGTAGTTTCTGTATGTGAAGTCCCTCATCAATATACTGAAACTTCTATCATGAAGTTGGAAAATGATGGAACAATTGTCCAAAATTCAACAGAGTCATTATTTAGAAGACAAGATAAACCAATTTACTACGCAAGAAATGGACCCGCCGTTATTGTTATTAAAGAATCCGTGATTCGAAGTGGTATTCTCTATGGTGAAAAAACTTATCCATATATTATGAGTAAGGGAAATTCTATTGATATAGATGATTACGAAGATTTGATGTTTGCTGATTATTTATTAAGGAAGAGTTGAAACTAAAAAAGTATTTATTTCATCCAATTTTGATTGTAATAATATTTTGGATCATACCTTGTTATATATCGTTATCTGATCATGCATTAAATTATTCGTGGTCAAAAAATCTGAAAAGTTTGATTTTTCTTTTTACTTTGGCAATTATTTTCGGTCTGATTTTCGCTAGTATTTTAAATATTAAGCTTCCACATTTTAAGAGAAATCTAAATGAAATTTATTTAAAAAAGAAGGTTTTGATGTCAATATATATTGTTTTATTTATATTTATGTTATCGTTAATATCTTTTAAGATACCTATGTTTGACTCTTCAGCGAGAATGGAATTGAGAGATAAATCAGGCCCAATTTGGTCTTTATTTATATCAATAACATTCGCATTGAGCTTTATATTCTTTTATAATAAAAATGAATCATTCATTTCATATTTAATATTCTTGGCATCATTGTGTGTTTTTGGATGGAAAGGATTAATTCTTACAAATATAGCTTTCGCAGTAATTGGATTCTCTTTTATAAAAAAAGCGAAAATTAGTTTTTCACATGTTTTTACTGCGTTATTAGTTATTTCCTTCTTATTCATATTGATAAATGCTACTAGGGGTGGTAAGTCACTATCGGATGTCGATACAGAATTTATAAAAAACTATTTTGTTTTGTATATATTTCCAAATTTTTTGAATTTGGATAACTTAATCCAAGCCGTTGATAGCTCAGATAATTATTTTCCATTCATATTTTCGTTTGGTTTTTTCTTTCTTCCATTATTTGGTAAAAGCGTTTACTTCGATATGTTCCCTAAAGATACTGTTGTGTATGATTCATTTAATGTTTGGACCGGTCTAGCCCCGTCATACATCGGAGGAGGTATCTTTGAATTAGTACTTATGGGTTTTACGATTACGTTTGCCTATACTACACTGTATAGAAATATTATATTATATAAAAATAATTGTATACTAACAATATTTTTATTCGGAATATTACTAAACACATTTATTTTCCTTCATAATTCGTACTTCCTTCTTTCTACTTCACCATTTATTTCATTATTGCTTTTATATGTCCTCTCTAAAATAAGAATAATTCGATGAGTATTCTCGTCATTGCCGATGATTTATATAGATATGAGAAGCAATATTTTTGTATAAATGTGTTAAAAAATACTGAGAGTATAGACATTTTGACAAAATATACTGAATTTTCGAGTAACAAAAAAAATGTAAATATCATAAAAAACGATTTTCATGATTCAGGCATTACAAAACTATTAATACTCTTACGAAAAAGATCAATTACTCGCCTTATAAAAAGGAAAACCAATATTGGTTTATATAAGTTTAAAGTAAATAGCATAATTAAGAAAATTCTTTTTGCTCTTAATTTCATGTTTCCAGTTGAGAATCTCTTAAAGTATTCATGTATTTTTAATAAATGTGATACAAGTAAATATTCCAAAATATTTTATTTTTCTGATACTTTTTCTAACTACGATATATTGGCAAAATCAAGTAAAAGTAAGACTAAAATTTGTTGCTTGGTATATAGTTGGGATAATATCTATCAAGACAAGTATTTTCCTTCATATTCATATTATTACTTTTGGTCCGCTATCATTCGAGACAATTTTGTTTCAAATTTTAGCTTCCGAAAACACTTATCATTAGTTTCAGGAAGCATACAAAGCTCAATTGTTCACCAACTCCAAGTTAATGATGTGACTAATCTCGATAACAAAAAGTATCACATTTTCTTTGCCTGTTCTTCACATGATAGAAAATATTATCTTGAAGAAATAAAATTTATAATATTTATTTCCAAACTACTTATATCTCTTGGTTTTGATTTTATTTTGTATTTTAAACCGTATTATACCGATGTAGATTCTCTTTCTGATTTTAATATTTTAGAAAAATATAATATAATAATTTACGAAGATCATCTTGATCTTATCAGTAATAATGGCTCAAAAACATATGTTTATAATGTATCTCAATTTCACAAAAGATTACAATTTATCAATGATTGTGATTTATATATAAATATTGGAACAACAATGATTTTAGAAGTTGCACATCTCAACACATCAATATTACAAATTCACAAAGACTTTTTTCTTGCTGATGAAAATTCATGTTATTTATATGATTGGGTTAATGTAGAACATCTTGACTTGATATTTAACAATTCTTTATCATGCATCAAAAGTTACTCTTCACTAAAATCTGCTCTCTTAGGATTTTTAAAAAATGATAGTTCTTTAATACAAGATAATCTAATATACAAAAACTATTTAAAACAAATACTAGGTGAACCCATTACACTCTAGATTCCGATCCTGTCTCTGGTATCTAAGATATAGATCCATGATTTCTAGTAACTATTTTTTTCTTTCTTTTTTTTACAATTTATTAGATCCAAATAATAATAATTGTTTTAATAAGAAATTAGTAAATAAAAATGCAAGGTTAGTCATTGATGGTTTTCCTGGATCTGGACAAAGTTTCTTATTAAAGTATACATTGAATAATACTAATGTATGTTATAATAATGTTATTCATCATACACATTCTTCAATAGTTTCTATTAACGCCGCATTGATGGGTATACCCGTAGTTATTTTACTTAGACCTCCCGATGAAGCAGTATATTCACTTATATCCCGTTGGAAACATGTACCTTTCGAATATGCCTATGATTATTATTGTAAATTTTATGAAAGTTTATTAGATTCCAACATAAAATTCTATATTTTGGATACAAAAGATTTATTTAAGAACAAGCTTTCTCCATATTTGTCATATCTTTCAGATCAAAATATACACATAAATCAAAATTTAAAGTACGATTCATTGTTTCCTGAAAAACTTAAATCTAATGAATGGAAAGATCGTAAATCAAAATTTAAAATATTTCATAGAAAAGTTTTAGCTTACAATTTACCACAGATATCCAATTCAAGAAAATTATACTCCAAAATATATGAAGTTAGATCTCATTGAAAATTTTGTTGGTCAAGATGTTGACATTAAAAAACTCAGACCTTCAGGATCTTACGATTTTCTAATTAATAACAGGAATGGCAACCTTCAAAAAATTCTTGACGATATACCTCTTCTTAATTCTCTTACCACACTTCGTTCCTGTCCTGCTTGTCAATGTGATGATTTTATTCATGTGCTTAAAAAGGATAACCTCGATATTGTGAAATGTTGTTCATGTAGTACTATTTATGTTAATCCCATATTTGATGATTCAAAATATAAAGACATTTATAATGATAAGCATTATAACAAAGTAATTCAGAAACATTCTATCAAATCACATCTTTACAGATACGAAAGGTTTGGTAAGGAAAGGGTTAAAATATTTGAAAAGTTTTACAATACAGAACTACCAAAAAGATATCTGGATATTGGTTGTGCTTCGGGTTTCACAGTTGAATGTGCTAAGGATAATAATTGGATTGCAGAGGGTGTTGAGCTAACGAAAAGTTCCGTTGAATTCGCTAGAAATTTAGGATTAAAGATTTACTCTAAACCACTAGAAGAGATTGAATTTTCCGAACAATATTCTGTAATATCTCTTTTTGATGTCCTTGAACACTTAGTTTCTCCTATGGATACACTCAAACAGGTTTTCGATTTATTACATCCATCCGGTATTGTTGTAATATATGTTCCAAATTGGAATTCTGCATCAAGAAAACTATTAGGCGAAGAGAATGCACATTTCATTTGGCCAAGTCATCATCTTACTTATTTTACTCCACAAACACTCAGTGATTTTGTAATAAGAGCTGGTTTTGATGTGATACATTGGGAGACTCAAGGATTAGATCTTCTTGATTTTCAGTGGTATTTAAATTCTAAAAATGTAGATAATAAATGGATAGATTCGTTTGGTGATTTATTACAATTCTATATAAATTCATCAGGTCATGGTAAGAATCTTAGACTTGTTGCCAAAAAACCTTTGAAATAAGTATACAAAATGTTCACTAAAAGATTATACTTTTGTAAATAAAATTATCTTTTCAAGTAAGTTGTCCAAGATTTCTTCTTTTCGAGTCTGCATTTGCGGACCAAAGCTAAACTTGAATAATTCAGTAAGCGGTCTTTCTCTTGCAATAGAAGCTCTGCTACAAGGTTTAAAAAATAAATCATTATTATTTTATTTTGTAGATTCATCACCTTTTAAGAAAAAATTTAAGTCTGGATCATTTAGCTTAATTCGATCATTTGAAACACTATACATATTATGCAGAGTCTTTTTCTTTCTATTTAATTGCCGTATTTATTATTCACCTATGTCAACATCCACTTTTGGGTTTGTACGTGATTATTTGACTGTGTTATTTGCAAAAATTTTAAATTGTCATGTTGTTTTGCATTTACATGGGGGTGGTTTTGAAGAATTTTATAACTCATCATCATTGTTACTAAAGTATTTGATAAAAAAACATTTTCATCGTGTTGACAAAATCATTGTTCTAGGTGAATTATTAAAATCTCAGTTCTATTGTCTTGGAGTATCCATAAAATCGAAATTATATGTTGTTACAAATGGTTTAACTATTGATTTAGATGAACCCCTACCAATAAATAGGAATCTTCCAGTTAACGGTAAATTAAACATTTTATATATGTCTAGTCTTATGGAATCCAAAGGCTTTTTCTACGCAATATTGGCTATGAAAATATTAGAAAAACAAAATCCCGGTCGCTATCATCTCAATTTGTGTGGGCATTTTGTTGACGCTATTACGGAACGCGAAAAAAATATTTGTGATAAAGCATCACTGTTATCTTTTCTTGCTCTAAACAAACTCGAAAAATGTGTTACCTATCATGGTCAAACCTCCTATCGTGAAAAAGAAAAACAGTTTATTAATGCTCATATTTTCCTACTTCCAACATTTTACCCGTGGGAGGGGCAACCGCTAAGTATTATTGAAGCATTGTCATTTTCACTACCAGTTATATCTTGCAAGCATAAAGGAATACCTGAGCTTATCAAAGGGGGAGAAACTGGTTTTTTTGTAGAACCTAAGAGTGAGGAGTCTATTGCATTAGCTGTAGAAAAGATAGCAAACAATCAAATCTCTTATCGTGAAATGAGCCTTAATTCGAGGAAGCACTATGAAAACTTTTTTAAACGAGATCTTCACCTTGAGAATCTTTTAAATACTATTTTTGCAAATGTTGACTATTAAATAATATTAAAATTTCTATAATAACGGTTTCCTACAACTGTCAAAAAACTATTTCTTGTACTTTAGAATCGGTCTATTCCCAAGTTTACTATAATAAAGAAATAATTGTAGTAGATGGATGCAGTACCGACGGTACTACTGAATACCTTAAAAAATGTTCATTTATTGATAAACTTTTGATCGAAAAAGATCATGGTATATATGATGCAATGAATAAAGGTATTTTTCTTGCCTCTGGTGATGTGATTGGTTTTCTCCATGCAGATGATGTATTTGCAAATAGCTTCGTCCTCAAAGATATTTGTGAGGTGTTTGAAAATAACCAAACGATTCATGCAGTTTATGGGGATTTAAATTATGTCAAAAACGATAATGTAAATAACATTGTTCGTTCTTGGAAAAGTTGTTCATTCAATAAAGGCTTATTAAAAAAAGGTTGGATGCCTCCTCACCCTACTTTGTATCTTAAGAAAGACTGGATAAAAAAGGTTAAAGGGTTTAACTCTAATTATAAGATTTCATCTGATTACGATTTTATTTTAAAATTATTTAACTATTCAAATTTTATTTCATATTACATTCCTAAAGTCCTAGTCAAAATGCGAGTTGGTGGTGTAAGTAATAAGTCTTTTAAAAATATATTAAAAAAGAGCTCGGAAGATTTGCGTATTCTGAGAAATAATGGATTTAGTTTTATAGGTTCAATCGTAACACTTTGCTTAAAAAATATTAGTAAGTTAAGTCAGTATCTTTATTGATTTAATCCCAAAATTTTTCATCCCAATTTATACTAACCATTCATTTATAGTTAGGTAGAAATGGCTAGGATTTCCTATTAAAAATTTCCAAAATTTCTACCTAATTTTGACAGGTGATTAAAATCATTAAAAATTTTAATCTAACCATTTAATTCTTTCGCCGTTGTGAACTACCCAACCCAGTTTATCGCTTGGTTTTTTTATCAAAACCTTGATCTAGTTTAAATTTAGCGTGTTTATCTTTTGTACAAATTTTTTCAATGGGTAGCAGTCCTTTTTGCATTTGCATTATCCGATCAATTTCTCCTTCCGACACTTGTTAGATAAATGGTTGAAAGGTAAGCCCTGTTTGTTGAAACTGATTTGTTTGGGAGACAACAATCGATGTTGGGTTAGATGGCGATAGATTTAGGTTATTATGTGATTCACTTTTCAGAAATTGACTGATCCAAAATTTTATCTATAAAATAAAACTTATTTTGTGACACCATCTATCTACAGTCTATTTGTTTTAGGTGCAATCTTGAC
>MDTG01153321.1_pt1 | contig 19360 bp, 18 predicted proteins | sample 811421 | NCBI WGS metagenome assembly MDTG01 (sample SAMN05326645, study PRJNA326480) | marine metagenome | isolation source: seawater | place: Pacific Ocean: South East | collected 2011
TATCTGAAGACCAGTCAGAATTACCATATATTTGTTGGATAATTATTTTTTCTAAATACCTACTATCTGGTTTAAATTCAATTTGATTATTTGATATATAATATTGACGATCAAATCCACTAGGACTTGGTTCAATAGTTAAAGTTTTATAAACAGATTCATCTGATAATCCCGCATTTTCAATTGGGGTTAAAGTAATTTGGGATATTTCAAAATTATTGCTATTAGCAACAAATACTTCACTAGGGTTAGTTGGTACTTTTATAAATGGGGCTAATGTTACATTAGCAATTTGTCTATATTTGTCCTTAGATTGTCTTGAAGTATATAAATCTCCTTTCTGCCAATGTTTAGAACTTCCATTAGGTCTTCTATATCTTGCAGGGAATGTTGATGAGTAAAATATAAATTCACCGTCAACTTCATATTTATCTGATAGATCTGCTCCCAGAGTATTAGGAGTAATTGCTGCAGAATCTAATGGGAATAAAAGTGTACTAGCAGCACTACCAGTAGGAAGATTTGGAGTAGTATTAGTAGTAAAAGGTGTAATATCACCACTAGCAAAACTAGCAGTTGTTAACTGATTCCCTACAGTTAAATCTTCAGTATCATTATTTGTTGAAGCAACTGGGAAATCGGAGTTTGATTGAGCAGCATTAATATTAACAGCAAGATTTGTAAACCCACTTCCAATTCCTAAAGTACCATAAAAAGGACTTCCAGACATAATAATGTTATTAGTATGCCCTAAACTTGAGGTTTGAGAATATAATATTGGGGATGGATATTTACCTAATTTAAAAGTAGAAGATAATCCTTTATTTAATCTTGATAATTCCTTTGCTTCCTCTATACTTTGTAAACTAGTTTTTACTCTTGTTGGTTTTGCATCATAATCATACAATTGGAAAGTTTTTTCAAAAAGTGAAAAGTTTATGTCTGATAATGTAGGATCGTATATTGTCCCACTTTCATCAATTAAATATTTAACATAATATGCCGTTTTTCCATTTAAATTAGGATATGTATCTATTATTTTATTAAAATAAGCAATATATGAATTTCTTAGTTGTACATTAGGTATTTTACCTAATGGTGAACCTTTTCCTTTATTTACAATCTCAGGTGTAGATATGTCAGCCTGATAGTAAAAAGAGTTTGTACTATCTACATCATCATTAGGATTATATTCATTTATTTGTCTTCTACTTGTAGATGATCCTATATATCGTGCAAATGAAGAACCCAACTGGGTATAATGTGATTCGGGTACAGTTGCCCTAACCGCCTCATCTTTTATAATTTGATCAAAATTAATAGGATTAAGTACATCTACTGAATAATCTACATCTTGTAAACGTTCATTTGGTCTTTGTCCAAATACATTATTATTAATAGGATCACAATCATCGTTAAGTTCAAGATAATTATTGAAAGTAACAGGTACTAAATCTTGAGCAGGATATACTAAATTACCAAAACTCATAGTATAATTATTTACTATAAGTGATGAATTGAAATTAGATGATTCATTTCCTACTTCTACTGCTAATCTAAGATTATCACCTATAGAAATTTCATAAGGTTGTAATGTAGTTTTTAGCGTAGATTCTAAACCATATAATATATTAGTAGAATTAATTGATGTTACATCACTTGCTATTACATTATTATTTTGATATAATTTTAAAGTAGCACTTTGCCATGTATTAACATCATCTCCACTTCCGGTTCCACCATACTCAAATTCATTATCACCATAACTACCAGTTCCATATGAAGATGATCTTATTACATTTATTGAAGTATATCCAAAATTAACTGATGCTGTTATTTGGAGTTCTTCTAGAGGAGTAGTATCAAAAGTATACACACCATCAGTTGGTCTTTCATTAGCTAATGAGCTGGAGTAAGCAATATAAACAGTTTCAAATTCATTAGCAGGTGGACCTACGGGTTGAGATCCTGATCCATAAGAGCCACTAGAATAATTTTGTTCTCCATATCCTGCTTCTATAGAACCAGTAGAAGTAACAATATAAGTTTTAAAAGGTCTATGTAAAAATCTATTATATTTATAAAAATTTCCATTCCCCGTTCCTACAGTTGCTAATCCTCTATATAACCATAATGATTGAGATTCTTTTACTGGTATATTAAATCCTTCTGGGGTACTATATGTTGTAGGGGTAGCATTTATATTTACTAATTCTACATTAAATAAAGGATCAAAATTAGGATTTGCAGTTTTTTTAGTATCTAAATTGCTGCCACCTCTAATTACAATTTGATTTGTATCTTCTTTATAATAATAAATTAATTCATCTCCACCCGATGTTACAAAAGCAGGACCTATTTGAGTCAAGTTAGTTTGAGCAGAATATGATATAAAACTTGAAGATGGGATTGCTACATAACTAGCTGAGGCGTTAATGAAGAATGGAGGAGTTGAAGGTTGATATGTAGCAGATCCATCTTTATCTCTTTCTGTTGAACCTGAATAAAAGGCTTGTAAAGGATCATCTAATGTACCCCCAGTAGAAATTAGTGTTCCATTAACATAATAATTAGCTCCAGCCCAACCTCTAAAAAATTGTTCTGTTGGATATGAAGTAGATGAAGATGGGAAATAACCTTGAGGTATAGATTTATCAATACCTGTGGCTAATGTTGGTTGTACTACAGTACCCGAAGAGGAAGCATACACAACATAATCTCCTGTTGCTAGGAAAGTATCAGTTACATCTGCTGGTCTATTAGTATCAGTAGCAAAAGAAGTTAATTTTGATTCTTGATTTACAAATAAATGACTATAATTTTGAGTACTATATTTAGTAACATTAAATAATTGATAATCCTCAGCATAATGCCCACTTCCATTGTGAATAAAGCTACCTGTAGAATTAATTGGGTTATACATTACAAATCGTGCCCATTCTGAATGTTTAATAAAATCACTTAATATAGCACCAGTGGATGACACATTATTCATTTTAATGTGTTTTACTTTAAATCCATCATTCCATAACCATGCATATCCAGCACTAGAAGGATAATAATTAGCTCCTATAAAAGTAGATTCAGGAACACCCCAATCAATATTAAATGGTTTTGGAATTGAACCAGTTGAAGGTGTACCAAAAGACCCAGAAGAAGCTACTATATATTTTGTTGAGCTCCCAGTAACATCTGTTTCATGATAACCTCTTAAATCACTACCATTAAATGTAGCAATAAGGGGTTTTCTAGTAGTAAAAGATGAAGTGCTATGGGCATAACTTTGAGAAATAGGATTATTAGCATCTCCAGATGGAACATTACCAGTACCACTAGAAGCGCTTACTATCATATAAGTTAAACTAGAACCAGTGTGTATACTATCTATATTATAGTCTATAAAATATGATGAACTACCACTTACTTCTAATCTAAGAGTACCTTTACTATTTAAATCATCAAGTTGGGTTAAAAAACTTATTATAGATTCTTTATTATTTATATCATCTTCATCTAAGTAAATTTCAGTAGCACTTACTTCATTCGTTGTACTACCTGGAAGTAAACTACCACTATTTAATCTTATATCACCAGCTCCGGGTGCTACTGAGGATGTTAAATAATCAAATCTATAGTTAAAATTAGCAGACCCACTATAAAATCCAAAAATTTTATTTGATCTTGAAAGATTTTGTAACGCAAAGTAGTAATCTTGTACTGCCATTTAACTTTTGTTATAAATATTTTTTTTACGAAAATTCACTACACCTATTAATTGTTGTAAATTCAGTTCCTGTCCAATATCTTACTATATTACCATCAGAATAATATCCACTACTAGCAAATAGTATTCTACCTAAACTATCATTTGTTGCTCTATAGATTGCTGTAGCATCTTTTAATATAATATTATCTAATCTAAATGCGTTATTTATATTATTACATGCTGATGATTTACTTGAACTATATCCTAAGTATACTGTATATAGATCTACATTTTCTTGAATATCAGTTACAGAACCAGATATTAATTGGCCAACATTATACCAACCATAAGGTACAGATGCTGTAATATGAGCGGTTCTTGTTAATGATGATGTAATAGCTGGATAGTAAGAATTACCTATTGATTGAGAATAGATTATATTATTATATAAACTAGCTGTTTCCACTGTTGGAGGTGTTATGTTACCATAAATGTTTACTTCAAATCCACTTGAACTATTTGATGCCGATCCTGTAATCATACTAAATGTTAAAATTGATGCTGTTGGTTGTAATGCACTAGCTGTAACAGATATTAGTTGATTATAGTTTGAATAATTTAATGGTCTATTTGGTATTCTAATATCAAAACTAGCAGTTCTAAAAATACCAGGTGATCCCGATGGGTGTATTAATTCATAATATGGAGAAGAACCACCAGATGAGGATATAAAGTTTATACTACCTTCTATACTAGCATTTGATAAAGTTGGAGGTGTAATTATACCTAAGAAATCAACACTAAATGTAGTTGCGAATTGCATATCACTTCCTGTAAATGCAGGAGGTATTCCTCCTGTTAATTCAGTAACTAAAAATTCATCATCGGATCCTGATAATGCTACTATTCTATATAAGTATTCAGGTATATTGTTCCAAGTATAATATGCACTACATGGATCTTCATCTGCTACCCCCTCTCCTCTTTGTAATTTAGTTCTTTTAGATGAACCACTAAATTCACCATTATAAAATTCACGTTGATCATCTCTATTATAAATTTGAGGACCAAAAACAGTAGCTATTGTTTCATCCCAATCTTGAACTACCCCAAATCTATTATTAGCACCAGTACCATCTGAACCCGAAGGTGAAGTAGTTAAATTATTAAAGGTATTAAATACTCCTGCGGCACCACCACTAACATGATATAAAGACCCACTATTATAATTTTGAACAAATGGTTTAACTGAACCTGATAATTGTTCATCTCTAAAACTTAATTGAGTTGCTCTAAGTTTATTTCTTTCGAGCATATGTTGTTTTACTACTACTCCTGAACTTAAACTAGTTCGAGCGGGAGTAAAATCTTTAATCATTTTAAATAATGAATTATCAAAGAATTTTATCAAACGGATAAAATCTCTAACATCATAACTGTGAATATATTTTTCAAAATAAGCATCTCTTAAAATATCTAAATCAGGATAATTGTAACGAGATTCAGATACTTGTCTTGGATCCCCTATATAATCTCCTAGGTTAAAATTACCTATTTGATTAATAATATCTGTATCTACTTGATTAGTAGGGGAAAATGCTACTTCTAAATAATTAGTATTAGGAGTATAATTTTGTGTTGTGTACGATTTTTGCTCTAGGGCAACAAGAGGAGATAAAGTGTCTCCCGAGGGAATTATGTTATCTTCAAGAGTAATTTTATCTGTAATACGGTTTTTTATTCCAACAGGTACTTGATTTAAATAAATTGATTCTTTATTTGTTGCAAAGCTACTAGAGGATAAAAAGTAAGTATCTACTTGATGTGCACTGGAAGAAGCATTCCAATAAAAATAAGACATATCCCAATTGTCTTCTATTAAATTCCAAGTAGCACTTCCTTCAAATGAACTTGTTACTGATGACCCAGTAACTGTAGGATGTATAGATGATCTAGAACTTGTATTAAGCATAGAACCTAAAGGAGCTCTAAATGCTAATTCATTAGGTGTTGAATTAAGAGAATTACCAACACAAGAATAAGGATTTAAAACATAATTATCAAAAGAGGATTGGCTAATAGCAGGACCCCAATATCTAATTTCTTGTAAAGACCCTGAAAAGAATTCATATCCAGAAAAACTTTGTGAAGCTGGAAAATGTATCCAATCTGATCCTTCATAAAAAGATGAAGTACAAGCTATTGAACTAGAAGCTTGATGTAAAATTGAATGATCTCCTTTATTAGCTACAAACAAACTAGCAGTATCAGTTGAATCAAAATCAACAATAGTTTGGATTGACCACCAATCACCATCAAATATTGGTAAATAAACACTGGCAGTAGGTGCTCCAGGAGTAATTCCTTGAGGGTAAAATTTAACTGTACCGTATTGGTTTTCTAAATCTGTTCTAGAACCGGAATAAGATCCACTTGTTTGGCTAGAACCAGTATATTCTATAACTAATGCTGATTGATTTGTTTCAGTTGTATATAATAATTGATTTACTGATCCCGTAGGTATACCTGGGGTTTGGAATCTAAGTTGTACAGTTTTAGGTGTAGGTTGATAATCAAATTCTTCATTTGTATTAAATGAGGATGACATAAAATTACTACCATCTAAATCTAATTTATAATTAAATATTTTTTGTTCTAATTCCCAATTTTGAGTTGTATTTAATGCCTGGTCTCCAAATTCATTTACCCTTAAAATAGTATCAGGAATACCATAAGAAGTAATTAATGCTTTTAACCCAGCTACTGTTCCTTTAGTTTTAAGTAAATATGGAATATTATGGTAGATACGTTTATATAATCGCTTGTTAGCATTATCTAATGGTATTGTATCACTTGAAGCGGATATTGGGGATAAAATTAGTTCTTTTTGATCTGTAACAGGGAAAGAAGGTGTTTGAATTTCATTATATGGGAATGAACTACCAGAGGGTGTAATACCTAAAAAGGCAGTAAATAAATCATTAGTATTAAAATTATTTGAATATAATTTAACACCAAAATCCTTTATAGCATCTGCTACTAAATCTTTTGAAATACCAAAATCTAATCTATTATCAGCATCAAATTTATTTACAATATCTTTAGTATAAATCCAAATATTATCAAAATGTTGACCAATCATATCAACAAATAATTCATATCTTTGATTTGATGGATCTTCTCTTAAATAATCAGGGATTGAAAAATATAACCAATCCTGATTTTGTTGATCATAATTTGAAGCAGATAAAGCTTGACCCCCATAATATGGACTTTTAGGATCGGCACTACCTAACCAATTTAATACAGTAGCTGATCCAGTAGAGAAGAGGGTGTATGGCTTAGATGTACTTGATTTTGGGTAACTAGATGTTGAACCGGAATTGTAGTAGAGGAAGTATTCATAATTATCAAAATTTTTAATTACATTATCTAATTTTCCTTGATATGAAGCTTTAGATGAACTAAAGGCAATTGATCCTGTAGTACTACCTGTTATATCAGATTCTAGTGAGGCAATTGAATTTTGGTAACCTTCTATTAATCCTACTTTATAATAGAAATTTTCTAAACGAGTTAAGGCAGAAGAAAATTTTATGTACTCCGATCTATCTTCATAATTAATATTAATATTTATTCCTTTTTCATTTAACAAACTATTTATTTGCTGTTGTGAAGAAGTAATATCGGTTCCAATTAAAGTATCATAAGTTGCTACTTCAGAAGAAACTCCACTTTCATCTTTAATATTTAAACTATAATTAGGACCCGCTATAAAAGAAAAATCTTGGGGTTCAAAAATAGGTATTGGGAAGTTAACTTGATATCCCTTTGCAGAAGAAAGATCTTCAATTACCCAACACTGTGATTTTAAATTAAAATCAGAAGGTAGGGGTTCATATAATTTAATTAAAACCGTAGGATTATCATCTACAGTAGTATCTAATTGTATGTTATTAGCTATAACTAAATTATTAGAACCAAAATTTAAATAAAAATCAACAAAATAATCTTTAGATTCTCTATAAGAAATAAAATCATTTGAAGATGAAATAATACTATCATTACTAATAACTTATGAATCTAGTCTAATTTCTGTTCTATCAGCACTAATTTCAGATATATAATAATTTTCCTGAATAGAGGAACTTAAATGTTTTTTATAAAAATAATAATTAATAAAATAATTACCCTCATCATATCCTAAACTTTTAAGATCCTGGATTGGGTCTAAATTTACATGTCCATCTTTAATTGTGTATGTAAATAATTCTTCGGTATTATTTGGGAATATTAAATTTTTATTATCATCATACACATAATATTCAATATAATCCGTAGATTGAGAAAAAGCAGTATCTACCTCAGATGATGGTATTATATTAACATCTTCTTGAGAATACGTTTGTACTGCAAACGTCTCTGGATTAATAGGTAAAATTAGAATATTCTCCTCCATATTTTTTTAGTATCCTCCTCCACCGGATCCTCCTCCACCTCCACTAGATGAGCCCCCACTAGACGAGCCAGCACCTGATCCACCTCCACTTGATATTCCTGTGGAAGTACTTGAAGAAGCTCTATTTAAACCTTCTTCTTGTGGTGTTAATGATCCAGTTATATTTAATGATGTCCCCGAAACTGTTTCCGCTAATTCAATTTGAGTACTTAATAGTTCTTCTCTTAATGAAGTAATTTCCTGTTGTAATGCTTCAACCATTTCATTATTTTCCTCAAAATTAATATATTCACCACTTGTTTTAACTAAATATTCATGGGAATTTTTAGCTCCTAAAGTAGGTATTTCATAAAATAATTCATCGTATAATTGGAAAAATTCTTCAATTGTAGGTGTTTGAGATATAGCATCAACAATAGAAGTAACACCCAACTCTGAAAATTGAGTATTAATAGTTTTTGGGTATTGAGCTTTATTAAATACCCTTTTTTTTGTATCTACTTTTTGAGCCATTATCCATTTACAACTTTAAATACATAATCATCATCTTTTACAAATGTACTACCTGATATAGTAGTTTGTATTAGAATCTTATAATTTCTTTCAGGTTCAAACCCATTCATATATAAATCAAAATAATTTCCAGTGCTATCACAACTAATTTTAGTAAAAGTTGAATCAAAATCAATTATAAATTCATTTGTGTCTAAATCCTTAACGGCATAAAATGATGCTGTAGGTAAATAATGATTAGTAGTGTATATAGATGAAGTTTGGAAAGTTCGAGTAGGATAAGTAGGCCTTACATTTAATCTAAAACGATTTATACTTTCAGAATAAAATATACCTGGGTTTTCATCTAATGCTATAGTTACATCAGATGTAGTAAGTGGGGATAAACTCCCAGTTTCATAAGAAAAATCATCCCATTTAAACTCTAAATGTGGGGGATATATAGTATGAGTATCAACAGAAAAGAATTTAAATTGAGGTTGATTAGCACTACCAGATATAAATTCTTGGCTATCTACTAGTTTTACTATAAATGAATCTGTACCTATACTAATTAAATTACCATATAAAACTAAACTATCAGTACCTAACATAATTTCTACTAATTGTTTAACTCCTATATTAAGATCTTTTATAGTTCTTCTATCCATGGATTGTGTAATGGGACCATATGAGGAAGTAGTATCTAAAATATCTCCTCCTGGGGTAGTCCATGCACCTGATCCTGAATAATATCTCCAATTCCAACTAACTCCATCTGTTGATTGTGGTGAATCTAAATATTGACCACTACCATTATCAAAAGATCCGGATACTAAGCCCACTTCTAATGTAGTGGCTTGATTTACTCCTTGAACATTTGCGGCATATAATCTTAAGTTACTATCCCAAGTTCTACCATTAAGGTAACTATTGTATACTTCTACTATTTGATTTCCATCAAAATCAACAATTGACCTTGCGACTCTAGGAGATTGCCCTGAGTCAGGAAATAAATTTGAAACTTCTAGTATAGCATCATCCCCTGTATTCATATTAGGGTATGCTGAATATAAACTAGCGTCTCGTACCGGAAAGATTTTATATATTGCCATTTTATAAAGTTACTACTTTTCCTCTAATATCTTGATTTGGGTATTTCAATTCAAATATAGATGGGTCTAATGATGGGTAAATTACTCCATTTTGAGTTGCCCCATTAATATCATATGCATATTGAGAATATCCTGAAGATGTTCCTCTTTTATTATTTATAATCACTTTTTTTACAGTTTGAACACCTTCAATATTATCTAAAAGTGAAAATAAATTTCTATATATAATAGGTTGATTAACTTGCCAATTATTAATATTAAAATAATTTTGAAGTGAGTTAATACAATTTGTTAATATTTCGTTATTATTATAATTAGGTAATGTTATAATTTCAAAATTACAATCAATATTAATAATAAATGCATCTTTTATAGATACAGTATCACCTATCATTCTATATTGATTTAAATAAGTTTTTAAGTTTGATTTTAAAGTAGATGATCCAGTTTTTAATTTTCCGTTTTGATCTTGAGATAAAATATACAAACATAATGAAGATAAGTTATCATCCGCTTTAGGTTTTTGAGCATATCCTTTAGATACTACCCCAAATCTAGAAGGCATACTTAAAGCTCTAACTAAATAATCATCCGATGTTACATTTCTTAACTGGGATGAGTATTGTGAAATAGTGTTTTGTCTAATTTCTTCAACTGTATCACCATCTTTTCCTCCTGAAGCAGCATTTTCATTATTTGCTGCTAAAGTTCCAAATATATAATTTGCTGTAGTAGCATTTAAGTTAGTATTATTAAATTGTATAGTAGAGGTATTTAAATTAGTAATACTATTAGCTGCTACATTTGATTCAACCCCACCACCTGTATAATATCTAACAGTTAGGGTTGTATTAGATGGGGCAATACCGTAAGTATTTGTAAATATAAAATTAGTAGGGGAAAAAGCAGTTGTTAATTTATTTTTTTCAAATGGTAATCCTATTCCTACATTAAAAGGATTTGGTGTAATTTCTTCATCAACTGATTCGGGATTACCAGATCCAAATTGAAGTTGTAAGGTACTTGCATTTTTAAATCGTGTTGCAAATCTACGTTGTACTTGTTTATTTTTTAATATGTAAGGAGCATCTTCACTATTTTGGTAATTGTTAGGATCATTTACATTTGTGTTTTTAACTCCGTCAAAAACCATATCTTGAGCTAAATGATCAACTTCATACCACTCATTCCCATCATTATCTATACAATCTATTATTCCCGCTATATTTGTTGAAGAAATTTCTACAGTTGGGAATTCAGTTGGTGTAGAAAAAGAAAATGTTGTAGAATTAATCGTGCCTGAAACTGCTTTTCTAGTTTTCTTTAATAAAAAGTATGTGGGAGAATTATCTGATACTTGAGCTACAGTTACAGTAGTTGGATCTAAAGAGCTTGAAACAGAAAAATCTATAGGATCTTCTATAATAAATTTAACGGATGAATTTGCTGTGGATGTTACCTGTGTATTTGCGTTAATAAATAAAGAATAATTATAATCAGGAACAGCAGACCCACTTACTTGTTTAGAAGGAACTTGTTGATAAAAATCTAAATCTACAGATGATAAACCAGTTACTTTTGGTTTATAATTAAACATATAAGCTAAATCGTACATATTAGACGATTGCTTAGAATATTGTATAAAATTTTCTTGAAATTGATTATCTAAATAAAAGGATAAAACATCACCTACATATGATGCCATTTCCATGAACATTACCCCAGGTGATGATGCATCAAAATCAGTATAAGTATTTGGAAAATAAGTTTGAGCATAATTAATTAAATCAGCTCTAAATCGATCAAAATCCTTATTTAAATATTTTATTTCTCTATTAGTGGCCATTATGTAAAGTTTAATTGTAAATCATCTGATATACCAGTATTTGCTACATAATATTTTATTCTTACCGTAATTTGATTTCTATCATTATCACTACTTATTCCTAAATCTTCTACTACTACTCTAGGAAAATAAACAGATAATTTTTCTTGGATATCTTCTTTTATAAAATCCAAATTATCATCTGTAATTTGTGTAAATATAAATTCTCTTAACCCTGCTCCAAATTCAGGATTACCTGGTCTTTCACCTGGGTTAGTAAGAAAATAATTTACTAAATTGTTTTTAATAGCATCTTTAGTTTGATAATTGGGGATAAAAACAGAATTTCCAGTAAATGGAATATCTACACCTATAGCTACTCTAGGTTTAGTATCATTAGGAAATATTTGTTTTGCTCCAAATGCCATTATTGTCTATTCATTAATCCCATAATTTGATCCATTGATACATTACCTTCAGGTAATTGACCATTTGGTCCTGCTGTATCAGTGTTTGTAACTCTTAAAGGTTGATCAATTTGGGATGTATTAAATGAAGCAGCAGTATCACCTAAAATATTTCTATATGATTCTCTTAATTCACTTTTACTTTTTGTTGGTGGAGTTACTACAGGGGCTTTTTCTTGAATTGGTTGTTTATTTGATTTTACAGCCTCTAAAAGAATTTCTTTTAATTCGTCTTGAATTGCTCCCTTTACTTCTTCTCTAATTAATTTTCTTAGTACGTCTAGTTTCATAATACAGATATAACGTTATTTATAAATATTAAATTAAAATGCTTTTAAATCGTTTGATTGAATATAATATGCTAATTCATTTATCAATACAGTATCTTCAGCACTAAATGAGGGGTCTCCTTTTACTATCACTACCCCTTGAGGATTTTTACCTACAGCTTGTCTTCGTTTTAAATTTCCTACTGCGTTTTGATCTACAGTTTGAACTTCTAAAGTAAATCCATTTACATTTTTAGTTGGTTCAACTGCATCCTCAGTTTTAGCTTTATTTTCTAATTCTCTTAATTCAGAATTTATTTCATCTAATTGAGTATCAGGTGCACACTTAAATACTAATTGATCTATTGCCTTTAAAATTAATAACAAAATTACAATAGCGGCTACTAAAAAGACAAGGGCAACTATTAGGGCAATATTTAACTGTTTATTACTATCAATAAATTCTTGAATTACTTCTCTAACTTTTTGTATTTGCAATAAAGGAATAGGTATAGGAGGTGTAGTAGGGATACCGGCTAATGCAATATTAACTTCTTTAAGTTTTAAAGCTATAAAATTAAATAAAACAGCTAGAGCGGTATTGACTGCTACCATTGCATATATTTGATTTAATTGCCTTACAATACTATTTCTTTTTCTAACTGCTTGTCTTAATTGATCAGGTGTAGGGCATTGGGCTTTTTTTAAATCTGCAAGTTTAGTAATCCCAAATATTACAAGTAAACCAATAGCTAAAGGAATCAATTTAAATAAAATTATATTTTGCATTTTATAAATTGCCTTTCTCCTAATATTTACTACTTTTTCAGGAATGGAATATGCTAATTGTTTAGCTTCTTCTATTTTTTCATTTACTTGGTTTCTTACTTCTATAGCAGCTTGTTCAGCCGCCCTTGAGATATTAACTAACCCTTTAGTTTTTATATCAGTTTTAACTGCTCTTTCACTAGTTAAGACTTCTAAATTTGTAGGTACAAAACCTTTAGCCATTACTAGCAATTGTGTTTGTACTAATGCTTTTTGATTGTAAGGAAGAATAGGAATACCTAACTCAATAGTAAATTGACCTTGGTCATCACTTTGAACTTGTTTACCCGTAGCTAGTACAGGTTGGATTTTAGCCTTAGATAGGGGTGTACTTGTAGTTTTATCAAATATTCTTCCTTTAATTTGGTATTTTTCAATTACAGGAATATAGGGTTTTAACCTATTTTCTATTTGTTCTGGGGATAGTTGTTCTTTAGTATCTTTAGCCTGTTTTTTTAAATTATTTATATCAAGATCAACACCAATAGCTTTTTTACCCGCTTCGGTTTTTATAAATTCTTTTGCTAATTGTAAAAGTTCTTTTGATTCCATTATAATACTTTTACTACTTTAGACTTATATGAATCTTTCTTATCTTCAAAGGCATTTATTGTCTCTACTAATTGAGTAGCAATTGAGGGAGCTACTTTTAATGCTGGTTCTGTTGATAATGCGTTAGCTAATTGTTTTAAAGTATCAAGTATACCTTCAAGTTCGGGCATAAATGTATCACCTAGTATAACAGGTTGATTTGCTTCAGAACTACCTAATTTTAATTCTCCACTTTCAATAGCCATACTACCACTAGTAGAAATTCCAATTCCTTCATTAGCTGATAAAGAAACTGATTTTTGCCCTGATATTAATACACTATCTTTAGTAGAATTTAATAAAACTCTTTCTGAATTAAGAATTATTTGGGCTCCCTTATATGAATTAGGATATATAGGTGATTCTTTTAACCCAGTATAATTGGTAGAAGCCGCCTTAATAGGAATAAGTTGATTAGATGTTAAATAAATTGATGAAAGATCTTTATTTATATCTTCAATTTGTGGGATCCATCCTTCATCCCCCGAGTCTAAAGGTTGTCCATTACGTAATATAGTGATTGGGTTACCTTCTTCTCCATTTTCAGACCAATTATTTTTATATACTCCATTTGACCTAGCAGTTGAACCTAATCTTATACTATTACTAAATCTTCCTTCAAATATATTATCACCTACAAAAGGTAAAACGGGACGAATATCTGATTGTTCATTAAAAGTTCCACCCGTAGGGTTATCTCCCTGTAAATCTATTTCTGTAGACTCATCTTCCACTCTCCTAACAGATCCTCCTTCTATAGATTGATAATCTCTACGTTGTTCTGGGTCTTTTTTATTGTCAAAAACATTTGGGTATGCATTATGATGGGGATGATTCCAAAGGGATATAGCATTTAGATAATAGTATACTTGAGAAGAACTTTGTTTACCTATCTCAGTATCTGGGAGATGTAAAAGTAAAACTATTTCATTTACTAATGGATAATTTTTAAATTGTGGAAAAAATGGTTTTGCAATTGGGGTAAAACTATTTTTAAAAGATGGGCTAGATATGGGTTCAAAATTAATAGTTCCTATTCCGTTCCACCCTCCATATTTTTGAAATTTTTCTTGATTAGTTTCATCTAAAACAATATCCGTTACTCTAGCAGGTATCATTTGTAGTTGCAATTTTTCAATTGAATCAACTAACTTTGATATATCACTACTAGAATTTAAGGATTGGCCTAAATATGCAATTCCAGTTTTAAGAGCCATTTTCTTCCTTAAAATTATTGTTTAGTTTATCTAATTCCTCTATTAATTGTTGTTTTTCTTCTTCACTAATCCCCAATGCTTCTTCGCCACTAGTATTATTTAATGCGCGTTGCACTATAGTGGCCATTTTAATTAATTGTTCATCGTTTTTGACACCAATTTCTAAATAATCTTTGATGAGAGGAACAATTAAAGTTGCATCACCTATATCTTTTACAAGAGGTTTTAATTCAGAAATCAACCCCGAAATTTGGTTTTCTTTCTTTTTTTGGTTATCATAAATTTCACCTAAAATATCCGAAAACTTCTTTTTTCCAAATACAATGTTATCCAGTGCCATGATGTTTTTGATCATAAATATGGATATAGTTAAGGGTTAGAATCGAGCGTAACCATTTTCAAGGTAAAATATATAATTACTCTTAAAAATTTCATGTAACTGGTTAGCTATTTTAGTAATCTTTGGTGTTTTTACATCTACCATTTCACGAATGTATATATATAATGCTTTTTTATTAAAAACATCTAAATCTTCACGTTTACGGAATAATTCCAATATTGCATCCGCTATTTGAGCATCATTTTTTTTAGGAAATAAGTCAAATATATTTTTAGTAGTATGGGCTACAAATAAATCTATGTATTTATCTAAATCGCTTTTTACAGCATCATCACCCATATTGTAAGTGTAATTTGATCCTTCCTTAGAAAGTTCACTTACATCCGTTTTTTTAATCTTTTTATTATAATTTTTAGTATTATATAATATAAGCCAACGTTTAACTATAGTACCAAAATAAGAATAGGCTTTTGCTCCCCGAGAAGGATCAAATAAATGTATTTTTGATAATAAAAATGTAATTATTTCATGTTGTAGATGCTCCAAATTCTCTACTTCAGTATGGTAGAATTTGAAAGTATGTATTATATTTTGTGTGAGTTTGAAAAAGGGATAATGAATTTCTTGTTGATATATCATACTACGAACATCGGAATCTGGTTCGTTATTATATCTTACAATGGCGTTTTCGGTATCCTGGGTAAAATAGTTTTTACTCTTCTTCCTCCTTTTACGAGGTTGTTCCATGTTTTAACTGTTAGTTTTAAATCGAGATAGTGCATTTTGCAACTTTTTTATTTCATTAAAAAACCAACCAATTTCATCATCTGAACTAAAACTACCCCTAGTGTCTAGTTCTTGAAGTTTTTTATCTGCGTCTTCAATTGATGATCGAAAATTATTAATAAACTCTCGCTGTGATACAATTATATCCTCTGCTTTCTCGTTTTTGATTAAAAGGTTTATGGTCGTATATCCAAAGATTACGACCACTGTACCAAGAATGTATATTATTATTTCTAATGTCATTATAAACTATCTAACATGGTTTTAAGACCTTCACTTTTAACTGTATTTAAAGCCTTAGATTTTAGGTTAGATTTAGGTTTTGACGATAATGTAAAATTTTTCTTTTGATTATCCACGTTATTTTCTCCTCTTAGTTTAGGTAGCCATTCTTGTTCAAATTCTATACGAGCAGCCATTAAATCAGCCTGGTGGAGAATATAAGGTAATGAAGTACGTGGTTTTTGTTCGGGCATAAAAGTATGAAGGTATTTTTTATTAGATTCATCATATAACCCATCATGGGTCTTAATAGCCAACATTTCATTAAATGAATAAGATATATCATGTGCCTGGAGGAGATATAGACTTCTATCAGGTACGGAAGCAAAGGGTACTTTAGTATTAAACATATAATTTTCCCCTAATTTATCCTTTCTCCATTGATCAGTTTGAGGTATATAGGAGGCATTTTCTTCATCCCCCATTTTACCTAAATCATGATTAATAGCAGAAAATACTAATTCTTCAATAGTAAAAGTACTAGTATCAACACCTTCTTCTTTCCACAATTCATATTGTTTAAGAGAACACCTAACTACTCTGTTTACGTGATCTACATAACCTCCAGGAAAGGCACTATGATATTCTTTTTTATGGGCAGCGGGCATCATTACGATACGCTCCTCATATTTTTTATAAAATTCTAATAATTTTTCTTTTCTATTAGATGAAATATGTGTTCTTATATTATCAAGAAATATTTCCCAATTTGATTGGATTTTTTCGGCTGTCAAACTCATATATTAGTATTTATTAAGTTCGCTTGATGCCATAGGCTCCGCCTCAACCATACTTCTAAGTTCTTCAACAATCCCTCCAGCTTTAACAATATTAGCTTTATAGGATTCAATAGGGGCTTGTGTATTAACAATACCTTGAAGTGTTGCTAATGTTGCCTCTAAATTGTCTAGTTTTCGATTAATTAAATTTCTATTTCTCATAACTCATTTTTTTTAAAATTCCCCCCGGGTTATAACCTTTGTTCCTATCCCTTTTTTCATACAACCCGTGATATAAATATACAAGAAAGGGATTATTTTGTCACGCTATTTTTTAAATTTTATTAGTAATCTTATAAATTTTGTGAAGATGCGCACATTTTTCGTATTCTTCTCGTTCTTCAAAAAATCTTATTATTAATTTTAGTGTTTCTAACAAAACAGGTATATTCTGTTTGGTAAGAGCATAAAGATGATTACTTTTATCTATATCTATATCTTTAATGTAATACCAAGCTCTATTAAATACGGTAAATTCTGAAGATTTTTTAGTCCCTATTTCATCAAAACTACCATCTACCTTTTTAAAGAATGCTTTTATTTTTTCATTAAACACAATATTATTATTTATCAATTTCATAAACATCCCAATTTTACCTTCGGGTGTTGACATAAAATCAATATATATTTCCTTAGCTGGGGTGCTGTTTTTTCCATCATCAAACAACCCAAATATTTTGTTTATATTAGGCACTACCTTGCAGTTTTAATTGTTTATACGCTATATAACCTGCATCACATAATGGGATTTCCTCTGATTCTTTGATTGAAGCACTTAATTTAGTCCATTCCCTAAAAAACCCCTTTTTATGGGCTTTAAGACCTGTCTCTTCATAAAACTTGGCATCAAACTGTTCCATTGCCATTATAAATATTAATCTAACTTCTCTATTTCGGTTTCTTTTTCTTTGATTTTATCACAAATATTACTAAAACTTTTAACAATATCTATTTTATCCTTATTATCAGGATGATATTGCCATAAATCTTCAGCCATACGATTTAATACAATAAGATCGTTAACTAAATTTTCTCTGTGTTGTTCTAAAGTTATTTCTTTCATTAGTCTACAATTATTTTTAATTCATGTTCTGTTATTTCACTCCAACCTTTATCTGTATTAAATGTTGCTTTAACATAAACGGATAAGGTATCACCTTTCATTCGGTTATCCAAATAAAATTGTTGCCTGGGTTTATAAGTATATTTACTATAAGTGGCAAATAATCTATCTGAATAAGGGCAATCAAAACAAGTATTTTTAGTAATTTGATAACCCGCTATATTTAAAGGTTCCATTAATTTAGCTATATCGCTTATATCATAAGTTATATTACCAACAGGTATTTGAGCACCAGTTTGAGTTTGTAACCCAAAAGGAGAGTATACAGGTATAGTAAAGGATAAATCATCAAATGCAACCCAATAATTACTATCATAAGCAACTTCAACTAATGGTACATCATTAACAACATATTCTTCATACAACTCATCTAATTTTCCAGCTACAGTAAAATACTTTGGACCCCAATATTCGACGTGCCAATACCCATTACCATCTTGATATGATTTAGGTGAATCAACATAAAATACAGAATCACATCTTCCATCTTTACACGGATAAAAATCAATATCATCCTGTTTATCACAGGCAATTAGAAATACAAATGGGATTAAAATTAATTTTTTAAACATAACCTTTATTTATAGTATAAATGTACGAAAGGCTCCCTGGGGAGCCAAACGTACTATATAGAAATTTATGCAACATACGTTAAAGCTGTTTCATACATGTCAGCATTAACTTTCATATCTTGTCTAAAATTCTTAATTGGTCGAGCATATCTTCTCTTACCATTTCTAGTCATATATTTGAAATTACCTTCAACTATATTTTCTTGAACTCTGTTAAATACTTCCCACAATCCATTTCCTGAATCTTGTGATCTTTGAGTTTCTAAAACTTGATTAATGGCTTGCTCATCAAACGTATTATTAGATCCACCAACTCTAGTTTCAAGTAACTTTTTAGCAAAGTCAAGTGTTTGTTCTTCACTTAATTGAACTTGTTTCATCTTATTCATTGATTCAACAGTTAAATCAAGATTTGAAATTACATTTTTAATTACACCTTGAAGTGCATCAAAATCATATCCCATATGTCTAATTGAATAATCTTCAAATGTCTCATCAGCAATAACTAA
>MDTG01343155.1_pt1 | contig 19360 bp, 23 predicted proteins | sample 811421 | NCBI WGS metagenome assembly MDTG01 (sample SAMN05326645, study PRJNA326480) | marine metagenome | isolation source: seawater | place: Pacific Ocean: South East | collected 2011
GTAAATTATGAAAACATTCAATCAATTCAAAAATGCCTAAAGCGGAAGATAATGAAGAACATGTCCCAACTTCATTAGAACCATGGTCTCCCCGTGAGAATATTGATTCTCTTGAATCTGGTCAAAGATATGGTTTAATGGAAGATGAAAGGACTATTAGTGGGCAAAAAAGAATCTGCTTTTGCTATGGATATACACGAAGTTGGTGTGAAAATAGATTCTTACCCTGTTTTCTAGTGATGATGTATTCTATTCTTTGCATGTATGGTGGATATTATTCCGGTTACAACAGTCATTGTATTTGTGACAATGTATCTGTATAAACAAAAGTTGTATTCTTATTTTTGTATTTCAACTGAGCTTAAATTTGTTTGGATATTATTTTTTTTAAATAGAATATTAATCGAGGCTAATAATGCAAAAAACGCAAGTGCAATTAAAATAATAGTTATCCATGATACATTTGAAAATAAACTAGTAGAGCTAGTAGAACTGGATGTAATACGATGTTGACCCCCCTGTGTTCCTAATAACCTTTCCGTTTTTGGATAGCAGCCCGACAGACTCAGCTCCGCCGGATTTTCTACGTTGTGAGAATCGCACGTCAATTTCGGGTTCCCGAAGAAGCCATCCGCGCACGTCGGCTCATCGCAATTAATATCTCCCGTATCCTGATCAACGGTGCATTCCGGGAGAATATACCCAGCCACGGGAGTCGTGGGGCTAATGCACACGTTCCGATTGCAGCCCGACAGACTCAGCTCCCCACCTCCTCCAGCGCACGTCACTATCGGCGGGCCGTGATAGCCATCCGCACATACCGGAGAGCAGTGATTCTGACCGATCGTGTAGGTAGTGGTGCATCCCCTAGGAAACATGTAGCCTTCCGGAATAGGGGCGGGAATTTCACAGGTATTGGCCTCACACGTATCGGCCGCCGCCGCAGCAAACACGCAAGGGTTGTCGGTGGCGTCCATACGCGGATCTCCTCCGGTGACCTTGGTGCATGTATCTCTGTTGGCGAAGTATGCGTTGCAGGTGTTGCCGTTGTCCGGGTCAGTGCAAGTGTTGGTGGCACTGTTGTCCACATGGCTGTAGTCGTCAGCGCAGGCGGAGATCTGGCTCATGGTGCCATCGGCCTCGCACGTATACGTGGCATCCGCTGCGGCATTTTCCACATCGCCACAGCACCGATGTCCATCCTCTTGCTTGGTGTAGCCTTCAGCGCAGTCCGACACCAAACTGCTCGAGGCGTCACTGCACGTATACGTGGCATCCGATGCGGCATGTTCCACATCGCCACAGCACCGATGTCCATCCTCGTGCTTGGTGTAGCCTTCAGCGCAGTCCGACACCGAACTGCTCTCGGCGCCACTGCACGTATACGTGGCCCCCGCTGCGGCATGTTCCACAACGGTGCACGCAGTGCACACGTCAGTATCGCCGCCATTGTCCAGCCAGTAGCCTTCAGCGCAGGAGGAGATCTTGCTCTGGGTGCCATCGGCATCACACGTATACGTGGCCCCCGCTGCGGCATGTTCCACATCGCCACAGCACCGATGTCCATCCGCCTGCTTGGTGTAGCCGTCAGCGCACGCCGACACCACACTGCTCGAGGCGTCACTGCACGTATACGTGGCGCCGGATGCGGCATTATCCACGCTGGTGCAGCTGACAGTGCAGCACTCTTCGTCCGTGCATGTCGCAGCAGCGCACGTGACTGATTCCGGATTATCAGCGAGGAGTTTGGCGTGGGTGGCGCAGTTATAACCACTGCAATTACCTGGTGTGACAGTGCAGCACTCTTCTTCCGTGCAGGAGTCGCTCGCGCACGTGATGCTGGCCGGCGTCGCATTGAGGGAGTTGGCGTGCCCTGAGCAGTCGAACGCCGTCAGCGCGCTGCTCGTCCCGACCTGTAACGTATCCGCGCAAGTCCGCGGCGGCACAACCGTGCAGGACGTGCCGTCGCCGGTGTAGCCGCTGTCGCACGCGCACGTGAAGCTGCCCGGGGTGTTGGCGCAGGCCGCATTCGTGTCGCAGTTGTCTGTGTCGGCCGCGCACTCGTTAATGTCCGTGCAGGGGATGACGTTCCAGGTCCCGTCGGCATTCCCGCTCCCCGCGTCGCAGGTCACGGAGCCTCCGTCGAACCCGTAGGCACACGTGTGGCCGCACGTATCGCCCGCCTGCGTGCCGTCGCACGCGTTCTCCGCGATCGCATCCATATTGGCGCCGGCGACGTTCGGGTTGGTGTCGTCGCACGTCTGGACGTTCGGCTCGCAGATGTCTGCCGTGCCGTCCACCTTGTGGTACCCGTCAGCGCATCCCCCCACCTGGCTGTCATCGGCGGAAGTGCAAGTCACATCGCCTACCGAGTTGGCCACGGCCGTGCACGACGTACAACGGCAGATCCGACGATCGTTATCCCGCACGAGGGCTTGACAGCTGACATCCTGGTTCTGTTCACTATCCTCATAGTAGCAGGTGCCGCTAACGTCAACGTATGGGCCTTGGTGCATCCCGGACGTCGGCGAGTCCGAGGCGGCGCGATACGTGCCGTCCGCATACTCCGCACACGTTAAGCCTGTAACCAATGCAGCCACCCCTTCTAAACTTTCCTGGTCGTCGATTCCCCATACGCCATCCTCGCACATCGTCCCAGTTGGGCAAATACCTTCACAGTTACCGCTTGTTTCAGAAAGCACCCAAGTTACCATCTATATTCTATTCTATTATAGTATAGAATAAAAAAAAATAAAAAAATAAAAAATTGATAACTTATGAATGAATAATACTAACTTAGATCTTTTATCAAATTAGGGATTGTGTTGTTGATTGACAGTGATTTGATTTGTTCTATTTTTATTACATTTACACTTACATCTTTCATAACAACCACACATATCAAGAAATTGTATAATAATGCATGAAATTGCTACAAATAAAACGAAACCGATAAAGATTAGTTTCGCATCACGAGTTTCCATGATAGATTTGATTTACCAATTTTGATATCAAAAAGTTTCAAATTTATTATTATTTAGGACTAAATGATATTCCACAACCACATGTATTCATTAATTCCTTATTGATTTCAAATTGAAATTTGCTTTCAAAATCTCCTTTTTCATAATCTTCGGTAACATAATCAATGGTTGTCCCCAATAAATGCATTTCACTTAGTGGATCTACATACACCTTTGCATCTTTATGTGTTAATATTGTATGATATTTCTGTTGAATAATTTCATCGTGAGTCTTTTTTTGCAATAGATCGAATTCAAAATTAAAACCATTGCATCCACCACTTGAGGCAGAATAAAGAAAACCATAATGATTTTTTGTTACTTTCAATATTTGTGTTATCTTTTTCCATGCATTTTGGGTTATATGAATCGAATTCATTATAATATCATTCATATTTAAAAATAACATTGATCCTAATCAATTGTTATTTATCAAAATACATTTCTTTTCAATATACTTTCCGGACAATTATTTCCATCATTTCTCGCATAAGAACAAACTGAACTAAGAACCAAATGCAGATCTTTCATCTTTTGATCCATTTCGTTTCGAAAGGATATTTCAAGATTGTTCAATTCAGTTTTCAATTCAGTTTTCAATTCAGTTTTCAATTCAATTATCTTCGAAGTAAGTTTATCATTTTGAGGTCCTCCATCGGAAGTTCCTTTCCCAGATGACCCTTTCCTGGATGATCCTTTCCTGGATGATCCTTTCCTGGACAATCTTTTCCTGGACGATCTTTTCCTGGACGATCTTTTCCTGGACAATCTTTTCCTGGACGATCTTTTCCTGGACAATCTTTTCCTGGACGATCTTTTCCTGGACAATCTTTTCCTGGACGATCTTTTCCTGGACGATCTTTTCCTGGACAATCTTTTCCTGGACAATCTTTTCCTACTTTTATTTTGATTTCTTTTCATATAATTATATTATATTATATTATATTATATTATGAAAAAGGAATCCGGTAGGTTTAAGAAACTGTTCTTAAGAGAAACAGGGGAGTGGGATTTCCGTAGAATAGCAGTAGGATTAGTAGTTGTAGGGTTGGTTATGCTATTCATAAAATTTGCAATAAAATTTGCAATAAAATTTGCACAAACACCAGATTCATCAGATATTCTTCCAGGAAGTCAAAGTTATATACTTAAACTTAGATCATCGGATCCGAAAGATAGGAGTATAGATACAATGGAAACAGAACTAAAAAAAATTGTAGCCGCCAGGTTAGAGTCAGTCCCTTATACTGCGTTAAATATAAATCATCTTCGATCAAGTAACAGTTCAATTTATACAAATCAGATTTATATTGAGGGGTTTAGTAATGAAATTAATGAGGGATTTGAAATTAACGAGGGATTTGAAATTAATCCTCCAGATTTCTGTAATGTTCAAAAAATGAATAAATTGATCGACGACTGTAATGATAACGAATTAGATTGTGATTCTGTTACCGGATTGAGAGTCGTCCAGTGTCTTCCCTTTGGGACGGTAGAAAACCAGGGTAATTGTACACTAAACAATGCAAATACAGACATTTATGGTAAGGCTCTCAAAAGCTTAAATGATATTAATGATGATTGGCACAATCATTTGAATTTCGGAGAAGAAATAATCGATAGTGGAGGAGGATGGACTCTCGAGCCAGCACCTGATGGTGGAAGAAAGATACTAAAAGGTCCACCCAGTCATTGTGGTCGAATAAGGGAGGATAGCGACAAAAATTGGAAAGGTCGCCCACAAATAACACAGTGCGGAACCGATGGTGGAGCGATAGAGTTCGAGGGATGTTATCGTAAATGCGAAAAAGGAACATCCCCACCTCCTCCTCCACACACTCAGCCATTTACAACTTTAGAACCACATATAGGAGAAGGAGAATGCACAGGTGATTCTTGTGAACGGGAGGCAGAGTGTATTGAAGGTTATTACAAAAATCCGGGTCACAGCTTCCTATATGATTGTCCATTGGGTCAAGATGGAGAATACAGGTATAGAGATAGCAATCCAAATGATATTCTTTGTAGTAAAGGAATAGATTTCCCTGTTCCAATAATGAATCATCCGGAAAGATATACTATAAGTAGTGGACCAGAAAGAATAAATCCTACAACGACTAAATTAAATCCACATGAGGAGAATCCCCGTTATACTATCAATTGTGCAGAAACCTATCATCGTTCTGATGGAGGGGAACAAAGTGAAGCTATTGGGATAAGTGTTCGCAATGGAGTTGCTACCCTAACACCACAAATAAGTGATTATCCTTTACAATGTGAACCGGAATGTAGAAGACCCGAGAGTGGTGATACCGGATTTACTCAACACGATTCTAATCATCGATTAAACAGTTTACCACAAACCATATCGAACAAAGAAATTCGCGAAAACAGTTATTCTGATGTTCCATGTAAGGATGGGAAAATTGGCCAGAAATCAACAATATTAGAGTGCAATACAGACGCACCTGAACCGACATATAATTTAGCAGGATGTTATAACGAATCATATTGCGGTGAAAGCGAAGAGACGTGTATTCAGGGGAGCATTTTAATATCACAACCATCGCGTCCTCAAATTTGCGCATCAGGTTCTCCACAAACTGATGACGATGGTATCCAAACATGCGGTGAAGATGGGCAATACAGTGGGGAATGGAATGCACTGCGGGATATGATCATCTTGGCCGATAAAGAAGGAAATGTAGACACGTCTTTATTTCATCTAACAGCAGGATCAATTGATCCTGAGAAAATCAATGTTCAAATTATTTCAATAAATCCTATTCAAGATCAAGATGATCACCATGAAGTTCATTATAAAATATCATGTGGTTCCCAGTTTTGTCGATTTATAAAACCAGCGCCAGATGCTTCTCTCCTAGACGCTAGCACTTCAGCCACCTATGCCCCCAGTGATATAGCTGCAACGATTAGTGCCCCAGAAACTGCATCGATTTCACTACCAGGGCGACCATAAAAGATTATAGTAAACCTTTCAATAATTTCAGAATATCAACTATCACCCTACAATCCATATAATTGTAATAAATAATCTTTTTGATAACAGAATATCGTTTAATTGGTATTTTCTTTAATTGTGCTTCTTCTGATGTTTGAATAATCTGAATCATTGCATTCAATCCATCAATATCATCTTTCCATTCATTTTCTATCAAATTAAAATTATACAATTGTTTAACGATTTCTTTCAATCCATAACCGAAACATCCTTGTATTGAAATAGGTTCTTGTTTAAAATTAACTAATAAATCGATGCAATTGAATTGAGGATAATTAATATCTGGATATTTGTCTTTCATGTATTGGATGTATATTTTTTCAGCATTCCCCCAATGATAAACTTGAATAGGCTCTTGTTGAAATTGTTTGTGTAGATAATCAACCCAATACAGAATAATTTTCTTTTCTTCTTCATTTGTTAAATATTTAATTGTAAAATCTTTAAAAAGATAAGGTTCTTTATTTAATATTGTCCCTATAATACATAGTTTAGGTTGTTTTTCGTTATTTGTTGCAACTGTTTCAAAATAGCTTTCATTTTCATCCAAACTAATTACACTTTCTATATCTAATATAATACTATTGCTCTGATCTTTTATTTTTTTTATAAAATCTAAATTTTTGATCTTACGTGGTGTGATAAGTAATTCGGTTTGTTTATTAATTTCGATCATTTTATCCTGGATTAATCCACGCTGGTTTTCTTTAATTTGATAAGGATAAATATTACTTAATAATACAGGATCAGACCATCGAGTAATACCTTTGTCCAGTAAGATGCAACGTTTTTTATAGGATATATTCCAAACCAATGTGATCTCATGGATTTCATCTGCTAATTTTTTCTTTTCAGTAACCCATTTCCCTGATTTAATATTCATATTGGGATACAATTCTTTCGTGGATGGTTTCGGTAAAATAACCCATTCATCATAATTTCGATTTAATTTCTTCAACCATTCGATACTATTTTGGATTGTATCTAAATATTCTTCACAAATCATAAACTTACCAATGGTTTTCTTTTTCTCTAAGATGGTATTTTTATGACGATATTCTTTACCTATAAAATAACCAAATGAATTATTCGTAATGCATCGTGTTGCTAAAGCTATTTTACATTTATAATAATATATGTTCCCTTGATTTAATATATTCTTTTGATCAGATGTAAAATGAAGAATCGTATATAAAATATCGAATACAATGTATTCAGGTAGATCATCTTCAATATCAGGGAAAATCATCCTGAAAATTTCTCGATGAATAATTAGATCAGGCTGAACATGAACATTATAATCTTTATGATATAATTGACTATTGTAAAATATAGATTGACTTCCTTTTTTTAAATGATAGAGAACTTGTTCTTGATTTTGATCCTTTAAAATCAAATGAGAATAGTTCGATTCCAATATATTCATAAAATGTTTTTGATATTCATCTTTTTGTTTATCCAATTCTATAGAAAAATCATTCGGTTGATCGGGTATATAATGATTGTATTTTTGTAATTTATCAAACCAGTCATTTAAAGAATCATTTAAAATATGATTCTTTAATTGAAAAAAATCAAACGTCATTTGTTATATTATGATTGAAAAAAAAAAAACAGAATTTATTTTTGGATCAAAGTATACACTTTTGATAAATATACTGATAATCCAACGACAATTGCCACTATAATTGAGCTTGTTACAACTACCTGATTATGATGGACGAACATATGCATAATTTGTCCTTTCAAACTTAATTGTGCCGCCCCATTTGGTGGTGAAACTTCATCCGGGGTTGCAATATGAGAAGCCATCATCGAGACAACAATGTTAAGAATTACCGACCATGCAACGCAATTCAATAAAAAATTATCCATTTATACACTTGCACATATTTTATTTATGAATATAACTTTTGGAAGAAATGATTTTACCGTCTAATGTTATTTTCATTCGTCCATCTTTCCATTCCAAATATTCATTTCGATAATCAAATCCAGATTCATAGAACTCAATGTATTGATCAATGATTTCTTGATTGCAGAAAAGGAGAGGAGAACCATGCCCTTTTTGTTTACCCCAACCACAGATTCTTCCAGGTAATCCTTGAACTTCAGAACTATAATCTTTCGCTAAAGGAGTGCTTTCATGGATACAACCCAAATATGAATCATTGATTGTTTTAGCAGCCCCCAACATGTCTTTGATAAGAATCACGGTATGGTTCTTAGGTTGAGAATAGAGAGAGTTATAAATCTCATGTAGTTTTTCTTTAGGAGTCGTTCCATTCATTTCGAAGAATGTATAATCATTTTCATTGCAAATTAATCTCAAATTAACTTCTATCTGACCATAGATTGTCTGACCTGTTTTTCCTTTACTCACTGCTCTTACGAAATGATATTTGGGTGTTGGAAATTTTTTGATATGAGTGAAGAATAATCTGCACTGGTTGATACAGCTTAATTCATAAAGAGAATGTATTCTTTCTTCAATTAGCAATGTTTTGAATGAAACATATCCTTCTCTTGGATCTATTTCCGGGCATATCATTTCATGACGGGAAACCCATTCATCCGCATCGATCAAAGCATTTGAGGGAGTTGCGGATATTTGCAGTATTTTGATATTCCTTTTCTTTAATTTTTTCATTTGGAGGACATTCATAATTTCACCCATAAGATGATCTGTTTTGTTTGCGATATGACATTCATCAACAATTAGAAGAATATTTCTGTCATTATTCTCTTCTTTTAATGTGATTATTTTTTCTTTCAAACGATGCAAAGTATTCCTATGGAATACATTACTCCTCCAACAGGGTAGAACTCTTTCGGAAGTTTGTTCAACCCATGTTTTATCAGACATACCTGTGATAAAATAAACATGTTGATAATTGATCAATCGTTTCTCTTTCAAAGAAACACACATATTATAAGCGACAAAAAGAGTTACGCCGGTTTTTCCCCACTGCGGAGGCGCACAAAGGGTAATGATTGTTTTTTTCTTAAAAGCATTCACAATTTTCTTTCCAATTACTTTTTGAGAAGGAAACACTATCGTTCCCTCCTTCTTCATTGCAAACCATTCTTGAACCAATCGATTTTTTTGATTCATCATAAAAAGTGTTTAAAATATAGGAAACATAGGGGGGGTCAAATTTGTAAGGCTAGCGGAGGACCTTATCTTTGAGATTGCGAAGTAAAGTTTTTATAGATGGTCTTTTCTTCACATCATTTACCAAACAACTTCTTAATAGTTTACCTAAAGCCTTTTCTGATGTTTCAAGAGACCTCAGGGACCTCAGGACCTGTTTTCTGCATATATGAATATCATCATCATCGTAGACCCATATATCGCCACACCATAATTCCAGAATGGAAACACCTAATGAATAGATGTCACTCTTAAGATAGGCATAGCCATTGAAAAGTTCCGGTGACATATAACCTCTCGTCCCTAGTTCTTCGTCGACATAGATTGATGTTTTATCTTTCAGATTTAATGAAGCTCCGAAATCAATTAATATAACTTTTTCTTCATCTTCTAAATAGAGCATATTCTTTAATTTAATATCGCAATGAATTATTGATAAAGAATGTAGTTCTTGAAGGGCATTACACATCGATAAAGTTATTTTACATTTCAGATGTCGATCCATGGTATACTTTGTTTTTTCCCAAAACGAGGTCGATGAAATATAATCATAAATGTTATGGATGGTATTATAATGTTCCATAATGAAATAAATACCGGATTTGACATGTGATATACCGTATATCTTACCACAATATTGAGTATCATTCAATAATGTAAGTATTTTTAATTCACCGAGGGCATCATATATATATCCATTTTGTGTTGTATAGTTCTTGGCATAAAAACATTTACTAATATACTTTTGATTTTGATACGAACATTCATAAACATCGCCAGTTGCCCCCGATCCTATTTTATCAAACCATTGGATAGCATTATATTTTAAAGATGGAATATTGAATGCTTTGATTTGTTGATTCAATTCTATCATTTGATTATGGTGTATATTTTCAAATGGTAAATCAAATTTTTGATAAACGCAACCTTAATTTATTCAATCCAATAACTAATAATACAATATCAAGTGCTACTAGTAAATATGGTAATTTATTCATAATAGTCTCATCTGTGAATACCGGGTCACTTGCAACTTCAATTAATTGAATCGATAATAATAGAGAGATAAATGTAAATAAAATACTATTCATTAGTAAATAAAACGCATATGGTTCGTTAGCTTTATTGCTTGCATATGTCAGGGAGGCAAAGGATATGGAAATAAATAGACCTATATTTCGAAGGTTTGTGTGAAAAAGCATAATTTTATCATGATTCATTATTTATACTATTACTATAGATTATTTCTTCTTATTTTTTTTCCCCTTACTTTTTTTTTTCGTTCTTTTCTGTTTTTTTGCTGGCCGGACCATATATGTATTTACTCCATCAGTATGTTGAACATGACACATATCAACAAATTGAAACCCATGTTTTCGATAACACTTTATAGCTGACAAATTGGGATTATCTTTATTTGTGCATACAGTTAAATTCATCGGATATTTACCATATTTTTTTATAATTAATTTCATTAGTTTGGAACAATATCCTTTTCCACGATAATCAGGATGTATAGCTAACGTATGTATATTGATAAACTTACTTGATAAAGGATGAATTACATTTACATATTTAAAATCAACATATGCTGAACCTACAATGATTGAGTCTTTGAAAAGAACACATATACATGTTTGATTATCGCAATTAAATACGTAATCAGTATCTGATTGAAATGATAAATTACCAATTTCATTTACCTTACTTTGAGTATCACTATCTATATTTTGTTTCGTATAAATTATCATTTTCATTTTTTATAATCTATATAAAGATTATAGATTATAAAAATACAGGTTATTTATGATTTATTATTCAGAAGAAGAATTGAACGATTTATTTCAAAATGAATCATTTTTAAATCAGTATCATCTATATAAAAATTCTGATGAAATTAATCAATTAAAAAGCTTTATGGATAATATTCAGATAAATAGAAAATACTATCGACTCACAGCCAATAACAAAGTTTCACAAAGGAAATACAATCGTTTTTTATCAAATGATACAGTAATAATAAAGGAAATTAATAGTTATTTGAATAAGTTAACAGATAAAAATACTGAAAAAATTACGGGCATTATCCGCAAGAAAATTGTATCAAAAGATCATTTATTTGATATAATTTCAGATGCAATTTTAGAGAAATGCATTCTTCACACGGATTATATATCAATTTATTTGCAACTTTTATTAGATTTATATCCTAATATTAAAGAACAGATTCATGGGAAGCTAGATGCTATCTATCGAAAAATAAATGAGGATGATATTGATAAATCTCAAAGTGAATACTTGCAATTCTGTGATAAAAATAAAAGATTAGATAAATTAATCGGACATTCATTATTAATTACCGAATGTGAAAAGTTTAAAATAGTTGATAATAAGATACATCCTTCATTAGAAAACTTACTTAATATTTTGGATGTATGCACGGATAAAGAGGAGAAATATAAATGTATTCAGTGTTTATATTCTATTTTTAAATCATTTTACAGAGATAGTCTATTGCCGGAAGGTTACATTCAAAAATTAACCTTATTAAAGAATAAAGAAACGGATATGAAAATTAAGTTTAAGATTATGGATATTATTGAAAGAAAATAAGTTTAAAATGAATTATTATAATACTCTCTTTTTTTAAATGGATCCAATTGGTGGTGCACCTATTTTTGATTATGAAGATTCAACTTGTTCTTGGATGACAGATATTCATCCAACAACAATTATTCAAAACTTAAATTCAACAACGAGTGAAGTATCGAGTGAAATTAGGCGTATTATGGATATTAAACAAGAGTTTCATTCATTATTGAACGATTGTTTCGATCAAAATCTTAATTCATCCGAAGAAATGGATACGCATGTGAAATTAATAGATGATAGTCATAAAATAATACAAAAAGTAATGAAATCTTTTCAAAAACAACAGCAGAAAGTTATTGAATTAGAGGCTGATTATAAAAAAGAATTGGAGAGAACAAAGGAGGATATACAAAAATTAGATACATTTATTCATTTTTTAAATCAAATGAACAACAAATATCAAAAAGAAGAAATCGAGGGAATCGAGGAGAGTTTATCTGAATTATGTAAAAAAATTGAAGAAAAGAATTGTTGCAATACAATGAAAAAAGATTATCAAAAAGAACTAAATATTTTGAAATATTATTTTGAACATTTCATAAAAAAATTAAATCAGGGGAATATTGGAAATACATGTAGCCTATGCCTACAGAGACCTGTTGATACATTTATTAATCCTTGTGGACATACTGGATGCAAGGAATGCATCCAAAAATTAAGCGATTCACAGGGGGAATATACATCGAATTGCTTTATTTGTCGAGAAAAAGTATTAGCATTCAAACCTCTTTATTTTATTTAGAATAAAAGTAAGTTTTTTTTTATTTTACTATAAAAATGGAGGTCAGTTATTTAGATGGAAATCACCAGGATTTTATTCAATACCTTTATTCTTCAGGACCGAAAGAACAGGGTTCTATACAATTAGAGTGTCCTCTTCAAGATAAAGATAAAAATATAGGATTACATATTTTTGAGCAATTATTAATGATATTCACTGACGGTTTGAAATATTTTTACAGTAATGAAGATGGTCGAGTCAATATATGCAATCTAGATAAAGATAAAATAGATAAAATAAATCTTTATTTTCAGAGTATGAATTATCGAGCGATAGTGGAAGTATTTCAAACCATCAATGATTATCAATTTAAATATCCAAACTATTTTAAACATCAAAATAAAATAAATGAGAAAACTGTATTGAAGGATTTTTATTATGAAATGTATGATGATTTAAATGTAACTTATCGTATTTCTTTTGAATCAATCAATTAGTTTAGGTTTGGAAAATAAAATCAATAGAAAACTATTAATGGAAGATTTAAATATTCCGATTTTCGCTCAGGCTAAAGTAGAATATACAAATCAATTGATTGAAATATTATATCCCCACATGTATGATGGTATCAAATCAATTTATGATGACTCTAAGATCATATATGCAAAGAAAACATCAATACCTATATTGGTATTTTTTAGAGAATTATTAGAGAAAGTTCCCATCTGGAATGGAGAAATAGTTGATAGTGAATGCAGTCGAATTATTAACAATTCAAAATGTGATTGGATAGATGATTTAATTACTGCCGTATTTATAAGTCATACAAAAATATTAACATCAATTGGTCCGAATCAATCATTCCAAAAAATTAATGTCACAATACCGAAAACAAGTAGTTTTATCCATAAATCGTATATTAATATCGCCCGTGAATTATGGAAAAATCCATATTTATTCAATGAAAATGTCCCCGGACATGAATATCAAAGAAACTCCAAAGAAATTGAAAATATAATTAAACAATGTATTGAAAATACTATTCGCCATTTATTACCGATTAAAGAAATATTAAAAGAACATTTAGAGACACACGATTCAGAAAATCAATTATTCAAATCAAAGGATGAAATCAAACAATTATTGCGGGAAGAATTAAGTGATTTGAAAGGTATTATCAAGGATGATGATAAGGATGATGATAAGGAGGATGATAAGGATGATGATAAGGAGGATGATAAGGAGGATGATAAGGAGGATGATAAGGAGGATGATAAGGAGGATGGTAAGGAGGATGATAAGGAGGATGATAAGGAGGATGTTAAGGATGAATCCGAGAGAGAAGAAGAAATTGTTGCAGAATTATTAGAAGAAATGAAACGGGAAGAAATTGAAAATGAATTATTAAAAAAGAGAAATGAGCCAGTAATTATTAATAATAAATATATATCAGATGATGAAGATGATCCATCCGATGAAAAGGTTCAAGAACAGTGTAATAATATCGTTGTTAAAGATATAACTATACCCGTCGATGATGAGGGAGATAGCAAAATTAAAGAAGTAGAATATGATAATGTCGATTTGGTAACTACTGCAGATAAAACGCATGAGGAAAAAGAAACAAGAATGAAAGAATTAATGGATACAATGAACCACGATCAGGGGGAAGATGGAATTGAAGAAGAGAGAAGAATGGAAGAAGAGAGAAGAATTGAAGAAGAGAGAAGAATTGAAGAAGAGAGAAGAATACCGAAATATACTCTGAATAATTTATACCCAAATATGAATGATGGAGAGGAAGTGACCGTTAAAAAAATAAACGAAGAACCTGTTAAAGAGGAAGCGGTTAAAGACGAGCCAGTTAAAGAGGAAGCGGTTAAAGAGGAACCAGTTAAAGAGGAACCGGTTAAAGAGGAACCGGTTAAAGAGGAACCGGTTAAAGAGGAACCGGTTAAAGAGGAACCGGTTAAAGAGGAAAACATATCTAAGGATGGTGGAAATGAAGGATCCAAGAAAGAAATAGTTGCAATAAACAATGACAATGATATAGATGAAACATCTACTCTTGTTAATTTCTTTCAGGATATTAAACAGATAGCTGTAGATAAAGGGGTTGAAGTAAAATCAGATAATAATTTTACATTATTTGATGATGCATCAGAAATCGAGGTTAAATAAGTTCTATCTGAAGATATATTATATTATTAAGTTTAAAATTATGAATTGTTTTTTAGTAGGATTAGGTATTAGTGCGATTAGCACTGGTATGTATGCCGTATTTACAAACAAGCCCGAAGATAAAACTGATAGACAAAATGAATACATAACGACATTTTGTATAATTTTTTTAGTATCACTATTGGTTGTTTATTTAACTTCTGGTAGTTCCAATAGCTTGGTTATACAGGGAGGTGGATCATCAACCAATCCAAATATAAATAATAAACCACCCTTTTAAAGACTATAAAACGATTTTTTAGGAAACTGTTTTTTAGAAACTCTATATTTTTTAAATATTTGATTTTGAATGATATTTTTAGGCAATGCATGACAAGCATCTTTGGCTATAGATATATACAACCTGAAATCATCATCCATATCTCTGAAACTCGCACCATTCTTATCCTGACATAATTTTATTAATAATGATAATAAATCTTTATTTTCAATCATTTCTTCAGGTAATTCGTCTAAAATAGTCATAGATAAACGACATAAATCAAAATTATAATTCGGGGAGATTGATTCACTTTGTTTTTTGTGTTCAATAAATTGCACTTGATTCGGATAAGTATACTGTCCGCCAGCTTCGCTATGATTTGAAAAAACATCATTCATAAATACTTTTTTCTTAAATGTAAGAATAGCTCTACCAAAATCAATAATTTTGAACAGTTTACCAAATGTAGGAATTCTATAATAAATATTATTTACTTTATAATACAAAAACTTTTTATCTGTTTCTTTAAACATGATATTATTTATATGGAGATCATTATGAGTAAAACTGTAATATTTTTGTAAATATGATAATGCAAATGATATTTGAAAGAGACAGCTGATTAATATATTATCATTATAATCACTCCCATTCAGTATATCTTCTAATGTTCCTTCTAATTTCTCAATAAATAGCAATTGGATAGGAATATTCTTAATATGTGCAATAAAATCGTCATTTATTGTGCTACATTCACTCCCTTCATCAGATTCACTTTCAGTATCACTAATATACATATCCATAGTAAACCCTTTACCCAAGTTTTTATTGAAACATTTATCTATTCTTAATTCATTGTATTCTTCAGTTATATCATATTTATAGTTGCCAATACCATTAATCGATCCATAAAAAATAGGAAATGAAGGAAGTTTTTTCGAGTGTGTTAATTCTCCAAATAAATAAGAGCAAAAAACATCGATATAAGCTGTATTATCGATATCATTAATTTTCCTGAATGTATTGTAATTATAAGCAGATGGTAAATGATAATTATTTTTATAAACAAGATTATAATTATTATTCAAACAATGCATCGCCTCTAGAATAGGAATCGTTTTGCAAAAGACTTCTTTTTCAATGATACTATTTTTCCCCGAATCATACAATAAAGTTTTTAAAAACATATTCGAATTATAATATCTTTGTTTTGTAATCTCTTTGATTTGATGCACATAGTATTTTCTTTTAAAATCTATTCTTTTGACAGAATTAGGTGTATTATGAATATAAAAGTAGAGAGAAAATAATGGTAAATAAAACTGAATCGATTTCATATCTAATAATTCACAAGAACGAAATAGATTTTTCGCATGATTTTTAGACCATTTATAATATTGAATATGCAATTGATCTTTCATTTATTTTCTTTCATTTACAATTATTATATGAATTAAACGCCGGTTTATTCACTCTCTTCTTCTTCATAATCTTCTTCAAACAATCCAGTTTTGACAAAATATTCAGTTGCTTCTTTAAAGGATTGGTTGCTAATTGTAACTATTTTATCTGGACATGTTTTTTTATACTGAATTAATATCTCTAAAAATTGATTGAATTGATTATCTGTTAATTTAGTTTGATCCATACTATTTTCTTTATTAAAATAAAGATACGCTTAAATCTTATATAATTTTATTAATCAATTATATATATAAGAATGGAAGTTCAATTGAGGAAATTTGATATGAATGATATTAAAGATGATAAAGTAGTTGTTTTGATCGGCAAAAGAGAAACAGGTAAATCATTTTTATGTAAAGATATATTATATCATCACACATCAATACCTGTTGGTCAAGTTATTTCTGGCACCGAAGCGTCAAATGAGTTTTATTCACAGATGGTTCCCAAATTATTTATTCACGAAGAATACAATAAAACGATTATTCAAAATATTTTAAAAAGACAGAAATTAATGATTCAAAAATGTAAGGGAAATCAAAATGTAGATCCTAGAGCTTTTTTAATTATGGATGATTGTTTATATGATAATACATGGACAAAAGATTCAAATGTTCGAAGTTTGTTTATGAATGGTCGCCATTACAAAATATTATTTATTTTAACAATGCAATATGCCTTAGGTATACCTCCGAATCTAAGAACGAATATCGATTATATCTTCATTTTAAGGGAAAATTATGTTTCGAATCGAAAAAGATTGTATGATCACTATGCGGGTATGTTCCCAAACTTTGAAATGTTTTGCCAAGTAATGGATCAATGTACAGAAAATTATGAATGTTTAGTTATTCATAATAATGCAAAGAGTAATAAATTATGTGATCAAGTATTTTGGTATAAAGCCGATCAACATTCAGATATTAAAATAGGTAGTAAAGAATTTTGGGATTATTCTGATGAGAATAAAGATGAACAAGGCGGTGGTGGAATGGACGATGGAAATTACAATTCAAAATATGTAATTAATAAAACTTATTAATAAAACTTATTCATAAAACTTATTCATTCAATTATTTCGCTTCTTTTAGAATATATTCTTTAATTTCTCCATATTTACGACTATTAAAAGGATGTCTTTTGCCATTCTTCTCTACAAACAATGTAGGGAATCCCTTCACTCCATATTCTTTAACTTTATCTTTATCAACATCAGAATTATACATAATAATATTAACCTTTGTTGAGCCAATTGTCTTTCCATGGAACTCTCCCTTGATTTTTTCATAATCAGGGATCATTCTCTTCGAATGCCCGCACCAGGGTGCATAAATTAATACAATACTTAGTTCGTTTGTTCCTGATCCTGGTTGAGCCTTTTCAACTACTTGACTTGGACCTTCCATCGGTCTATCAGGTCCAAATGGTCCTTTTTTGTCTATCGGCAGTTGTTGACCACCCTCGAGCATGTAATTCACCGGAGCATATCCGGCATGCCATACTTCATCAAATGGCATAAAAATAGAGGCATCTTTTGAAATTATACCTGGACTTTGATTCAATTTTTGAGAACTATAACTTGGTAATTTCCTAACGCTTTCAACCTGATGTTTTAAACTAGGGGGAGGTTCAGTTGCTGTTCGCACTTTTGGCTTTAATCCCAACACAGTTGATTCCCCTTGATCACTCTTAACAATTGGTCCCGAATAAGCTTCATCTAAAGCCGCAAAGTTCGTGAAATTATCTGTTTTCATATATGTGCATATAAGAAAACCTAAGATAGCTGCGACAATAAAAATACACCAATCTTCATCATCAATGCAACCTTTACATAGTTTTTTGATTTCCTTCATGAGTTCAAATGCCATTGGATATTTATACAATACATAATATTTTATTTTATAATAAATCTTTTAATTTCCAATATTCATAAGTGTTTCCATAAGGCCTCTTAACAATAAAGGGTAATACTTTTCTTTCTAATTCTGCGAGAGCAATATCATATGCATTCATATATTTATCACCATTCTCAATCAATAATGGTGATCCATTACTAATCTGTGTTGCTCTTTCTGAAATAATACGCGTTTTTTCATATTTTGTTAATGATTGATTTGTTTTGTATTTCTTTTTATTTTTTTTGTAATTTTTCATTAAAACGTTAATATCTTCATCGATATTGATTATCGTTTCAGATTCTAGATTCATATTTCTTTATATTTATAAAAGATAGATATATTTAAATCAAATTTATAATTAAGTATTTTTCCATTTTTGTCCACAATAATTACAGATATAAATATACTTCATATTTTCAGAATCATATTTAATATATTTGAGTGAAGATAATTTATCCCCTTGAATTGATTCACATTCAGGATTGATGCATCGAATATTAGTATTACCTTCAATTGATGGCAATGTTATGTCGTGAGTGATATATTTATTCTCATTAATAACTTCACTTGTATCCATTTCATTAAATGAAATGGAATGAATACATGCTCCATCCGATTCAAACTTTTCGGATTTATTGCAAGATTTACAGTAATGAATTAATTCTTTATCATCATTTAAATAGAAGCGCGTCAAATTATGACAGCTTGAACAAAAATGTATTTCCGAGTTATTCATTATACTCTATGATTTATTTTGTTTTTAAACAATTTAACAATATATCAAATTTTTTTTACACTTTTGAATATTAAAAACGCCTATTTCAACCATTTAAATAATGTAGTTCCCTCCGAATCAATTTCAGTATTATCTTCAACAGAAAAGCAATCAACCGTCATATTTATATGATAATCATCTCTCACAATATATAGTAATTTAGTATTAGGGTCCCAGTCACTTATATATGTATTATGGGCATTTAAAC
>MDTG01434745.1_pt1 | contig 19360 bp, 26 predicted proteins | sample 811421 | NCBI WGS metagenome assembly MDTG01 (sample SAMN05326645, study PRJNA326480) | marine metagenome | isolation source: seawater | place: Pacific Ocean: South East | collected 2011
GTAAGGTTTGTAGCCGACAATGTTAGTGTAGTATAATAAAAAAATAATAAATATTTTAAAAACACATTATAAAATTTTTTTAACAGACGGCGGTTACTATATTATATTCATATGGTAGATTTTGGCCTTCCACATTTTTATAAGCAATACTAGGTATAGGAGTGTCTACATCTGGCCCGTGCCTAATACAAATAGGAGCACCTTTCTTAACGGTTTTATCATCTGAAATAATAATCTTTACTATTTGTCCATCAATATTTTTTTGTTTGAATTGCTCTTCGGCTACAGAAATAAGTTGTTCTACGCTATCGATAAATACAAATCCATTACTAGTTTCTCCAATAAACTTTAGATTTGAATCTTTTTCAATAGAATCAGTCAGTTCTTTAACCTTAGCATCATATTCTTTTTGTCCTAACATTTTAAGGACCTGAAGTATCGGTGCAAAATTTCCAGACATAGTTAGCCTAAAAGAAGGATGCACATACATAGTGTAATCTTCTCGAGACATGATAGAGTTACCCCCTTAATTAAGGGTATAAATAACTTCAATTTTAAGAAAAATTGAAAATAAAAATCCCTAACAAAAAAACATACACACAAAACAAAAATGAACGGTCCATGGTATGAAAATAGCGGACCACACATAGAAGAAGTTCGTAAAGACATAATGCATGCTAGCAATATCATGAAATGGTTGAGATTATATCCTACTGAAAATATTGACACTATAGAGGAGATTGGTAGTTGCGAAATAATTAAAACGGGAGGGAAAACTCTTTGTTATGGTTCATTTAGAGGATATGCCACATTTACAAGAAAAGAAATTATAAATGAAATAATTTCTACTCTAAACAAAAGAAAAATAGCAAAAGAAACACTAAGCAAATCAAGAATTCTTTCTATGTGGATAAACGATAGGCTTTATCGTCCACCCACTGAAAATAATCTACAAGGACTTAGATATAATAGTGTAAAACAAAATTATCAAAAATATCAAAACAACTAGTAAAATAAATATTTATAAAATATATAATGGAAACAAAAAATTTTTTTATTTTTTTATCTTTAATAATATGTTTTTTGATTATATTTCACCATTACATAAAACACATTAATGATTTTCATTTAACAGAACATGAAAAAATTTTTCAAATAAGTGACATTTCTAATCATGAGGCGTTTGTATTTTTATTTTTTGGTATATTTGTAGGGTTATTAATATCTAAAATAATTAATTAGACCAACAAGCAAGTGCTACATCGTCAATATTGTACCCGGGGAACTTAATTTTTTCCCATTGCTTTCCACTAAGTTCTGTAAATGTCCATTCTTGCCTCCATCGGTTGTATGCTATATCTGCTAAATCAGCACAACTTATTTCTTTAGATGAAATAATATTATTATCGCTCTCACACATAACCTGCCAAAATCCGTCAGAACCTGCTACTACCTTATAATCTGTATTTTCTGCTCTCATAACCGTATCGTGACAAATATAATCACCTGATACCTGATTGTGTCCCAGACAATGTGTCATATTAAATGCATCTATTGTAAATTCACCACCAAAGTAAAACTTCTTTGCTTTGACTTGCTTCAAACAAGTAGAACTTGTTGCTACAACATCATTTTCTTCTCTAAATCTTTTAAATTGTTCCAAATCATTAAGGTTTCTTATATTTTCATCATTATTATAATCATGGTCTTCTGTTCTCCAAATTACATTACCATTTTGATAAATTTTAATAGTAGAGTCTCCTGCCCAATAATTTTCAAATTTGTCTTCATATATCTTGCAAATGCTAAGTGTTGAACCCTGCCTATAAGTATCGTGTTTTTTTATCTCTCCTTGAATTATTTCGAAAAAATTATCTTTTTCAAGAATATCAGACCAGTCAAGTGATTTAAAAAGTTCGCGCAACATATGCTTATCTAATCCACTGCCGTGAGTATCTGCAATGACTAGATATTTAAAAAGTTCATTTTTTGATGTTCCTGAAGTGGCAAAATCCTGCTCATTACTTGCCTGTTTGACGATGTGTCCAATTGTATTTTTACTTTCTGCTGATGCAAATGAAGTCATGTCTGCTTTTGTGTAGTTGTATGCTGAATACTTATCATATTTAAGTTATGAATTCTGTTCAATTTTCTTAATAGAAATATACAAATATATTTACTATCAAAATTTTCTTTTTTAATAAATAAATAAATATATCATTAATATATTAATGATATATTTTTCTTACTATACTCGTGATAGAAGTGGTGCGCAATTATTAAATATTTTATATAATTATTATTATTGTTTTAAAAATAATATTGAATACGGAGGTCCAATATACAAAAAAAAATATAGTAATACTTATTGTTATTTAGTTGCAATAAAAAAAACAGAAAAATTAATTAAATTATTAAATATTCCTACTATTGAATATAAAAATCAATGTAAAATAATAAATTATGGATATCAAGAATTTAGTCCTGAATTTTTAGAATTATTACATAATTCATGTAAACCAAATTTAATAAATATAAAAGAAAAAAAAAAATAATTTTACAGTATGTTTACATTTAAGAAGAGGAGATGTTACTGATAATGGTCGTTGGAGTTTTAGATTTACTCCAGATGAATATTATTTTTCATTAATTAATGAAATACAAAAATATAAACCAAATGCTAAAATTTATTTATTTTCAGAAAAATTAAACTTTAAAAAAGAAAGCATTGATAAATATATAGAATTAGGATGTACATTAAAGTTAGATACATCATTAGAAGAAGCATTTAATTTTTTTATTCAATGTGATATATTTATTATGGCTAGTAGCGCATTTTCCATAGTACCTGCTTTATATAAAAAAGACGGATTAATTATTTATACGTGGAATAAATATTTTACACCATTAAAAAATTGGATATCTGGAGAAATTGAAGAAAAAAAAATTGAGATAAAAAATTATTGTTTAAAATTGAAATAATAATATAAAAATAATTAAAGATATATCATCATATACAATGTTAAAATACTATACCGGAGTTAGCATGGTTATTATACTTGTTATTTTAGGTATATTTTTCAAAAAAACAAATAACAATAATAATAAAAAACAAAAAAATCAAGAAAATGATATTTATAATAGTTGGGGACAATACGTTATTTTAGATGAATATTAGTTATAGAAGTTACTTAAATATAAATAGTATTTTTTTTACATGCCAAAAATACTAGTTGCGCATGAAGTAAATATTGATGAAATATCTCCTCAATTTGTAGATGTTAATTTAGATGAAGGTCACCACATTGGGGAACATATTTCGGATAATATAATAACAGCATACAATTTATCAAAAACTATAAAATTAGTAACGTATACTTCATCGTTTTTATCATTAATATTGTGCGCATTTAATTTATATTTTATAGTACCATTTTTAATTACCATTGTTGGTTGGTTTGGCGCAGATCAATATAGTAGAGCATTAAGTATCGTCTATACTATTTATTTAATTTTGGCCACAATATTTAGAGACATCGTATTTTTTTATACATTTTTAAACTACGAACCTTCTAAAAAGGGAGACCTTTACTTTGAAATGATTGTTATTTGTTTAAATACATTGATTAACCTGTACTTAATTATAAAAGTCATAAAATTTATTAATGTTTTAAAAAAATTAGACGAAATAACAAAAGAAAGACTATATAGAGGTCAGATAGGTAATATAAGACAGGTTTTTGTTGTATAAATTTAAGTTTAAATTGAAAGTTTTATATAATTATTAATAATATCAATAATTATGTACTTAATAAATGATGTGTGGGTTTATATAAAAACATTTTTATTTCATAATATAAAAATTCATGGAAAACATTTAAAAAATGACATTCATGTAAAAAATTATAATAATAGCGTTAAGGTATTTAATACTATCATAAAAAAACCATTTCTTGGTCCCAAAATAATACATTTAAAAGAAAGAAGAAATTATAAGTTATTTAAATTCATTTATGAAATTAAATATAAAAATATAAGAAAGTTAATTATAGAATATAAAAATGTGCGTATGACATCTAGTCCATGTGGAAGATGGAAAGAAGTTTTGTCTAAAGATATACAAAATGCTTACGATATGGGCGTTTATAGAAAATTGAATTAAAATATCTTAAAGAAAAAGTAAGTATTCCCCATTCCTACTTGTTCTACACGTAAATCAGTATCATGAGTTTTCCTAAACCATCCAGAGCATGGAGACAAATCGGTGTTCAGCATTGGGTTGCTGCTGCTCATTATCTACTTGATAGAAAATTAAATTGTTGTGTTGTTTCTTCCTACAATAAAGGGTGGGTTTATCTTATAGAAAAAACAAATTGTGATTGTATATTTAGATGCATGGTTTATAAACTTAGATGCGATCCAACAGAAATAAAAAAGGAATTATATAATTATACCATTACAAATGGAAATTTGATTGATGCATCTTTTATAACTATTGATTAATTGGTATTATCTTGATAGGATTATATTTAAAATTTTTTTCATTTCCAATTTTTGGATGAATAGCTGGAAAACTAGGTTCTTTTAATTCATCTGTAATAATTGCATACACAATTTTACCACTTATAATATAGTCTGTTAACATTTGTTTTGCTGAAGAAATAATCTTAGAAACATTTTCTTCTGTAATGTTTTTGTTTTTAAAGTAATACATAGGTATGTATAATACATATTCTTTTTTTGTAGATATAGTATGTATCTGTATCATATTCATTTTGCTAGTATGCATATTGTGTAATGTGTAATTTATATTTTTTATTTTAAATATTCAATTTTATTTAAGTTGAATATTTAATTTTAGTAGAATATTTAATTTTATAACTAAATAGTTGAATTAATACTGGCATTAACAAGACACTCGGTTGATTGTAAAGATGGACCGTATACACCTGGACTAATAAATAAAGCAGCAGTTAATCCAACTATAACACATGTTACCACCCATCCTATGGCTGTTTTGTAAAAGACTTTGCAATTTATACCCTTACATTTATTTGTGTCTTCTAATAATCCAACACCTACTGTTGCACCAACTTGACAATGAGTTGTTGATAAAGGAATTTTAAGTCTACTTCCTGTAATAATAACAAGTGCTGAACTTAATTCAATAGCAACACCTCTGGATGGGGTAATTTTAACTAATTTTTCACCAATAGCATATGTAATTTTTTTACCATATACAAACAATCCAACTGCGATACCTACACCTCCTAGTCCTAAAATCCAGTATGCATCATCTTCCATACTTGCCTTTTTATCTAATTCCCCATTCGAATTATAAATAACCCAAATAGTGGCGAATGGACCAATTGCATTTGCCACATCATTTGCTCCATGACTAAATGCATCGCAAATAGCAGTAAATATTTGCAGATATTTAAAAACTTCTTCTGTTTTTTTATCAAATTTTTCAGCATGATTATGTAATGATACAACTCTATGTAATTCTTTTTGACTTTTAATGTTATACTCTAATGCATTTGTTTTCATTTCAGATATTTGAATATTACCTTGTTTTTCTTCATCACCATTATAATTATCATCTAGAAATTTTGTTTTTACATGTTTTTTTAATCTAGGAACTAATGGTAAAGTTATTAATGCACTTATACCACCAATACCAAATGCTACACCAAATGCTACATCTATAGGTGTTTTATCTAATCCTAACCCCTTTGCTCCTTTATAAATAATAAAAAATGTATTAATAGTCATGGTTGAACCTATTAATATGGGATATGCCCAATTAATTCTATATGAATTAAAATCGTGTCTTAACACAAATCTTCTGGTAATAGAAAAAACTAACATCGCAATTAAACCTGAAAAAATAGGCGATAAAAACCACGACAAAACAATACCACCTACCCCCCCTACATAGGGAAATGTTTCTACAGGTTTATACCAAATAACACAATCAGATCCTTTTAATACTAAAGCCATACCTATCATACCTCCTACACAAGAATGTGTAGTACTAACAGGCATCTCTAAATAACTGGCCAAAAATAACCAAATCCCTACTGCAAAAATAACCCACATACACCCATACATTAAAATATAGGGTTCATCTTCAAAACATTTATAATCTGCGATACCCTTGCGAATTGTATTAGTAACATGATTACCCATTAAAACGGCGCCTGCTGTTTCAAAAATTGCAGCCAAAACTACTGCTTGTTTTAGTGTCAATGCTTTTGAACCAACTGAAGTAGCAAAAGCATTAGCAGCATCATTCGCACCAATTCCTGAAGCTGCAAAAAAAGCAAAAATACCACCAACTACAACTATCCAAAGATACATCTTATATTTAAAATAATTTTATTTTTGCTTTAAGTAATTTTGAAATATGTAAAGGCATAAAATTGATATAATAATTAATAAAATATTTTTTTTTATCAACATGAATACAATAGAAGAATTTGCAGAACAAATATCGTATCAAATTAGAAATATACGCACTATTGATGTAGATGCACAAAATAATATATTTAAAATTATAAATGATAGTATTAAAAAAATAAAATTAAATATTAAAAGTAAATCCCAAAGTAATAATACAATGAGGCGAAATGAAAAACAAAAGCATTTTAAATTTAATGGTGAAAAATTTAAAGGTAAAAATGACAAATTTTTACGTATTGCCATAGAAAAATCAACAAATATCGTCCGACGCGTCAAACCTATAAATTGGACATTTGATGCTAGAGATAAATTTTATGAATTATATCCTGATCTTATTTATATAGAAGAAATAAAGAAGCCAAAAAAGAAAGTTTCAAAAAGTTCTCAAAACAAAAAGAAAGTTTCAAAAAGTTCTCAAAATAAAGTATCAACAAAACCAAAAATAAAGAAAGAAAAAATATCAACATTTGATTTAATAGCTTCTTTAGTTAATGATGCAAATAAAGCAAATACATCATGTAAGAAAGAAAAAGAAAGTATTAAAAAAGAAAGAACCCCTCGAAAAGGTATAGAATTTAAAAAAACACCTTTAAACTTAAATAAAAAGAAAAAAACTAAAGTTTAAAAACATAAAAAAGAAATTAAAAAAAATGTAAATGAAACTATAGAAGTACGTGAATTTTATCATGAAACCTTAGAAAATATTCATTATATTGATGAAAATAATAATATTTGGAATGATAATCATGAGTTAATTGGAAATTTTGACAACGATGAAAATATAATTAAATATAATTAATTGCATATTAAATAATATAATTATAATTTAATATGCCATATACATTCAATGAGAATATTTTTTATAAGTTTATTTATAATGAACAAATAGAATTTACTTGTAAAGATATTTATAATACAATTATTAAATGCTATAATATAAATACCAATGAAAAAATAGACATCCAAGAATTTATTTTTCAAATGTGTAAAGACTCATTACAATTTAAAAATGAAAAAAATAGTTTTATTGCTGATTTTATAGATATAACTATTTTTTTATTGTATATAAAACAAAATAAAAAATTAAAAAAAGATGATGAAACAGACAATAAAACAAACGATGAAACAGACGATGAAACAGACGATGAAACAAATGATGAAACAAACGATGAAACAGACTATGAAACAGACGATGAAACAAACGATGAAACAGACGATGAAACAGACGATGAAACAAATGATGAAATAGACTATGAAACAGACGATGAAACAAACAATATAAATGATTTAATTGAGAAATTTAAAGAAAAAATAAATGAAATTATGAAAAAATATCAATAATATTGTTTTAATTTCTTTATAAAACAATATTTTATCTTTTTTTAAAAGTAAAAATAGATGTTTTTCTGCTAGTTCTTGGAGGAATGTAATCATCCTCATCTTTATCATTACTTATTTCAAGATCAGGTTTCCATTCTTGAAATGGATCTAAAATAAAACTAACAAACTTATTTTCCTCAACTAATCCCTTTGTTTGTTTATAACAACACTTACAACATTTCCTTTTCTTTCTTTTTTCAGCACATGTAATTTCTTGTTGAAATAATTGATCAATAATAGAAAACGCAGACTTTAGCAATAATATTGTAGTTAATATTTTTTTCTTTTTTTTATAGCATTTATTTATTTCAAATTCTAAATCATCATAATCATGTGTAGGTTTTGTTTTTAAATAAGATATTTTATTTATAATATTTCTTAATCGTGTAATGTAATCTTTTCTGAAATTTTCTATTTTTTTAATAATTGAAAATATATTAACATTATAAATATTTGGATATCTATATCTGATTTCTCTAGGTATAATAAACTGATTTGTTTCTTTTATTTCTTTAATTTTTGTTTCAATATCTTTAATTTTTTGTTTTAAATCTATTTCATCTGATTCAGTAATATCTGATTTTTCTGTGTGTTTATTTTTTTCCTTAGACGCAAATAAAAGTATATATCCACTTGAAAATTCACACATAGATTGTAATTTATCATATTGATGCGCTGATATTTTATGAGCTTCTGCTTGAGCATCTAATTTCATATAACTAACAACCGCAAGTAGAAATGATATTATTGCATTTAAACCAGAATTTGCATATGGTCCGAATGCAAAACTTTCAAAAGAAACGGATAAAACAGCAGCCAAAGACGATATAAATATGGCAGGTAACATTAAATAGTTTAGACGAATATTGCTATAATATTTAGACTCCATGTATAAAATTTTCTGTCCTCTTACGTAAGTTGCTAAAATATCCATAGATGAACTATAATATTCACTGCTGTCAAAATATAAATCATTAATTTGATCTCTTACTGAAAGATATGAAACCTTATCAAATCGTCTATGTAAACCACATAGATCTTCAAGAGAATTACATTTTTTGTAACTTCTAGGTAACGGGCTTAAATCATCAAAAGATAAAACTCTACCTATTTTACTTTTAATTTGAATTTTTACTTTTTTTTTTGTTTTTTTATCTAAAATATTTAATCCTAGCCTTTTATATACATTATCACGAATTTTGTCAACATCATCATCATCATCATCATTAGAAATAATTAGATTTTTAGCAAATGTTACTTTATTTTCTTCGTTTCCTGATGGAATATCATTTGTATTTGTTTTATTTTCTGTATTAGTATCTTGATTATTAGTTGTATTTTCTTCTGTATTTTCTTCTGTATTTTGTTCTGTAATTTCAATAGCAATATTTTCACTATCTTTTTCAGACATGTATACAAAATATTAATATTATTTTTTTATCATTGCATCTTTTAACTGTGTAAAATCTGCAATGTTCCGTTTTAACGCTGTTTTTAATTTACTAGGATTTTCACTCGTTACATCTTCTGTCATACTAGCAAGCATCATTTGCCATTCATGTAATAATTCTGGACTATTTTGATAATTAGGATGTAACTTTTCCCATTCTGTTAATTTATATGTTTGTTTTAATTTAATATTACTAATAGTTTGATCTATTTTATTACTGTTATCATCTCGCGCCCATTTATTATCATCTTTTACATAAAACTGAAGTCTTTTTGTATCACTACAATGAATAGGTCTATCTTTAGGATCCATATCTTTTAATTGTTTTGTAAAAATATTAGTAACCCCTGCAATAAAACCATTATTTTTAGAATAGTCTAAGTCTTCCAATGAAACTTGCAATTGTTCAATAAAGTCTGTTAAATTCATCGCATTTTTGCATTCTTTATTTAAAAATACATTAATTGAAATTGTATTGTTACAGTTTTTATTTCCTATCTTAGGAATCATATTTGCATTTGTTTTAATAGACTCCTTCAAAAGATTTATTGTTTCATTCATTTGTTTTTGCTGTTCTTGAAATAAATCTGTTAGTATTGATTTTTCTGAAGAGGACTTTTTATTATCCTTTAATGATAATTCGTTATCATCGTTATCATTTTCAACATTATATAACTGAACTGGTATACATTTTTTTTTATGACGTGATAATCCGCTGTTATATTTATACGTTTTACCACAGTTGGGACAACTAAAATCAACAATTACTGGTATTTTCTCCTTATTACGGGATTTTTTATGTTTTTTTGTTAAACAATGTTTATTATAATCTTTCTTACTATTTGTGCTGTAATTACATTTTATACATACATGTTTATGCTTTGGATTAAAGGATTTTTTCATTACCATATATTAGGATAATAAAAAAATCCGCTTAAATATATTTAATAAATCTTAAAAAACTTTTTATTTTTTTTGAAATATTTTGAGCTATTTTAATTATTTTAAGCTCAGAAAAGAGCTCTTTTTCTTTAAGTTAAAAATTTTGCAATAGATATTAATTTTATTTTATAACATTTTTTTTTTGTTATTTACTACAAGTCTGTGTAACATGCAAATGGACAAATATTGATGTATGGTTTGCTCAGTCTCATGAAATGGTAACAATGGTAACAATGTTACCATTTTCTACAGGTGTATTTTCAACACTTTGTATGTTGCAGATTTCGCCTTCATTACTAGTCACAATGATTTATGTATTATGATTATGAACTCCATTATTTTTCAACAAAATGGGGATTTTTTGTCCCAAATCGGGATTTTTTTGAAAAATATTTTATCGTAACAAATGTCAACTTATAATTTATATTGTTACTGTATTACATGTAATTTTTTAAACCCTAAAAAGGGGATTTTTTAGGGATTTTTGTTACCATCCAAATGATAACGAAAAAATCCCTTGATTTTTAGAAAAGGAGCTCCCAAAAATTTATGGTCACACAACTTTTTTTTTTAAAAATAAAAATACCTACATCATGCTTTAAAAAGTTTTTTTAGCTTTTTTGCGAAAAAACTTTTTTGCGATTTTCGATTTTGGACATTTTTGAAATGTCCATTTTGCAATTTTACGAAAAAGTTTTTCTTAAAAAACAGCTCTTTTAGTACCTTTTTTTAAGTTATCAAAATTTTAAACCAATTTACATGATAATTATATAAAGCAAAAAAAGGGATTATAATCATATGTCTAGCAATAATGAAACTATAAAAAAATTTTTAAACAAATGTAATATAGTTTTCGACGACTTCTCTCAACTCGAAGGTATGACTATCCCCCGAGATATATTGTTATCACAAGAAGTTTATAATGAAGTAAAAAATGATATAGAAGAAATAAAAAAATTTTACAGTAGTGGTTCTATGACTAGTTTACAAAAAAATGCTGGATCAAGTCAAAAATGGCCATTATTAAATTTAGTAAGACAAATATTAAAAACTAATAATTATTTGATGCATCCTATAAGGAAAAGTAATGGATATACAAAAGACGGTAAAAAAAAGTATTTACGATTTTTCATGTTAAAAAAAATAAAGTCTGTAACTGAAGCAAACAATGAAGCAAACAATGAAGCAACCAATGAAGTAACTGAAATAAATAATGCGTAAAATAGTATAATTATAAACATTATAGTATTTTATATGAGTTCTTTGAACCCAATCGTTGGAGTAAGTTTATGTATTGGTGCTTTAGGAGCAGGACTTGCCTATTTAGCATGGAATAATCAGGATGATGAAGAAAATGTTAAAACAACGTTTCATAGTTACAATAAAACATCACAAGATGGTGGAAGTGTTGAAGAAAATAATAAAGAAAATGAAGCACAAAAAGTTGAAGAAAAACAAGAAGAGCAAGAAGAAGAAAAACAAGAAGAGAAAGAAGAAGAAAAACAAGAAGACAAAGAAGAAAGAAATCAAGAAGAAAATAATATACAATTTGACATAGAAGAAGAAGTTAAACAAGAAGTAAAAAAAGAATTAAATAAGTTACCACAATATACCAATATGCAAGAGTTTTTAAAAGAAACTTATGAAAAAATCAATAAGGATGATTAAGATTTATTAAAATAACTTAATAATACTGATGTTAATTATTTTAAATGGAGGAGTTTTGGGGGGTGAGAGATACAACAATACTTTTTTGTGAAGATGCGTATAAAAAATCAAATTATATTGCAGAATATTATAATTCTTTATCAGGAATAAGTTATTCTTTAGTTGGAATTTATTTTTTAAATACAAAATTTAAAAATATCAGTTATACATTAATTTCTTTAGGTATAGGCACTATTTTTTTGCATGCAACTCAAAGATGGTATGGTCAATATTTAGATGAATTAAGCATGCTATTTTTATCATTTCAAGTTATAGAATATTTAAGAAAAAAACAAAAACAAATGACATCATATTTATGGATACCTTTAGGATTATCCATTTACTTACATAACTATAATTTTATTTTTTTATTCATGTTCAGTACAAGTCAACTTTATATACTTTTCTTTTTAAAAAAACCTTTACCAAAAAAAAACTATAAATTAACCGTTCAGATATATAATTTTATTTATAAATCAACATTTATTTTTTCTTTAATTTTATGGTTAATAGATCAAATATTTTGTATCCATGTAAAACCATATTATTTGCATGCGTGGTGGCACGTAGGAACAAGTATATCTATATTTTTTGGTTTAAATGAATTATTAATCTGTCAATAATTTGATTTATTTTAATATAACTTAATATAAAATGTTTAATTTTATATTAGGATTTGTAAGTGGTATGTATTTGGGAACGTATCATAACGATACATGTAAACCAATAATGAATAGATTAACTGATTGTTTAAAAAAAGAGTTTAATCGTTCACTAAATAATTTAGAAGAAAGATCTAATGATGATGAAGACAAAGACAAATAAATTAATTTCCAAACAAAGAAGGTATGTTATAAGTTGTAGTACCATCACTGTTTTTTGATTTTACGTATTTAGCAATTATCTTAGGATTATCTTTATTATGAAAAATATCTTGATTATCATAAACATTATTTTCTTCATCAATCCAATAAACAATACCTTTAATTTCTTGTGCAAATACTTGTTTTAGATTATGTGTTTTCTTTTGTTGAACTTCATTTAGTTCGCCATGGGGGATACCTTTAATATGTGTGCCACAAAATTTTTCTCCAGCTTTTTTTCGTCGTGTACATTGTTCTTTATTTGCTCTAAGAGCACAACAACGATCATAAAAAGGAACAATATTTTTAATTCTTTTTCTTTTTTGAAAGTCCTCTTTTTTAAACTGAAGAGGTTGATAATCATAAATAAACTGCAAAAGTCCATGTATTCTTTGATCGCTATCGCTAACTTCGCTTGAAAAAGCAGTGCATATATTTTGTTTTATATCATCTTTAAATGTTTGCAAGTAATCGCGAGTTTTTACGTTTATACGCTTTTCCATATTCTTCTTTAAATCATTTAACTTGAGATATATTAAAATCAATTTTGTTAATATATCTTTAATCGGCTTAAAGAATTAAATTTTTAAAAGAAATGGGGCAACTTGTTGGGGTAATAAAAATGCAAATAAAAATAATGCATTCCCCCATAATTGTATTGGGAAAATTTTATCCATTGGAAGTGTTGGAAATGAAAAATTTAATAAAGAAATAAAACCATTAAAAAATATAAATGCTAATAGTATCATAATATATTTATTCATATAATTAATAAATATATTATAAAATATTATATTTTGTGTATAATGGATCCCAATTTGTTTTTATTGATGACATATCTACTTCATGAATAGTTAATGCTCTAATATTTTCTAAATTCTTTATTATAATCATTGGTGTATAATTATAGTAGTTTTCAGAATCTATTTTAATTTTATTTAATAATAAACTATCAAATCTTGCTGCCCATTTTCCTATATTTTTTCTTTTTCTCCATGTTTCAGGGTTTTGATAATCTTTTAATAATTCACTTTTCATTGTATCATTTTTTTTATTTAAAATAACCTTTGTTTTATTTAAAAATACTAAATATCTAATAATACCTCCTTTTTTAAATCTACCATTTTCATCAGTAATTAATTTATTATCAACCTTTGCCATTTTATAATTTGTAGACCAAACGGCTCTTCTAAAAGAACCCGTAAAATTAGTAAAATAGTAATAAGGACCAAATGGTGCACTGGTTGTGGATTTTTGTCCAACTATAAATAAATAAGGCAAAAAATCAAAATAATCTCCACGATATGCTACTACAGGAACTTCTATATTTTCATTTTTTCTATTTAAAAGATAAATAAGTTTTGGATTTTTTAAAAATAAATTTGTGGTCGTTCCATGTATAGGAAAATTAAGTAGTTGTTTATTATTACATATTTCATCTATAAGTGTCCACCAGAATTTATTATTTTTTTTAAGTAAAATACGTTCATCCAAATTTTTTACATCTACATCATAAAATAAAAATACTTCGTCATTATTCATTAAATAGCCTAAACAATTATATTGTTTGTTAAATATATCTTTTACTATTTTTTTTCCTTCTTCTTTAACTTTCATATTTTTTTTATATTCTTTAAAAGGAAATAAACAAAGATTACTTTCTTTTTTATTTCCATTAGGATATTTATAAAGTAAATACTGCAAATATGGATATAAGACATCAGAATATTTTGTACTTTCAACTATTCTAAAACAGCAGATATTTATATGTGCTCCTTCCTTTAACTTTATATCATGAAAATTAGTTTTCAAACATTTATTTATATTGTATTTAAAATAAGTATCTTTACTTGTTTTTGTTTTTTTTGGTTTTTTTTCTGCTAAATTTGATAAATATTCTTGTACATTTGAAACACTGCTTACTAAATTAGTAAGTTTTATTTTATTCATATATAGATTAAATATAGAGTTTATTTTAGATTATTTTTTTATTTTTCTTTTAATATTTTCTTTTTCATTTACTTGTCTACTATCTAAAATAAATTTCCCTAACTGTTGAACCATATCTTTGTCATTTTTAAAATATTCAGATAAACTAAGTAATAAGTGTTTTTTACTTAATGGTTTCTTTGATTTTGTTTTTGTGTAAATCAACTCACCATCAGGTATATTAAAAACATCAATATCATTTTGTTTCATGGTTGAAAGTAAATTATTAGTTAGTTCTTTTTTTTGTTTTCTCCGTTCTTTAATAGCACCCTGAAGTTGTCTTATTTCATTGTCAATATTGATCCATTCTTTAACATTATCCAACAGTTCTTCATTAGACATTAAATAATATATTTTTATTTATTATTTAATTTTTAAATACTAATTATTAATTTTCTAATGTTGAAACCATTTTTTGCTGTGCTTTTATATATAGTTTATAATGCATTTTACATAACCCATCCTCGTGTATTTTTTTACACTTACATTGCATACCTTTATTCTTTCCTCTTTTAAATTTATAACAACATGTAGGAAGTAAAGTTTTTATATTTGAAACTTTATTTTCTACATTAGTTAATTTCATATTTTTTACATCATCTAACATTTTGTCTATAAGTTTTATCATTGGGTCATCAGTAGGTGTTTTAATTTTAATATTTTGTATTTCGGTTATTATATTTTTTTGTTTTGTTTTAAGTTCTTTTTTTAGTTTTTTTTGTTCTTTTAAAAGTTGTTTTTGTTCTTTTAAAAGTTGTTTTTCTTCTTTTAAAAGTTGTTTTTCTTTTCTTTTTAAAATTATTTTTTCGTGACTAATACAATAATCTTTTAAACATTGCTTTCCACAAGATTGCCCTTTCTTTTTTCCACTAGCAAAAATATAATTACATTTATTAGGTAAAAATTGTAATATCTGAGGGTGGTTTACAAGTCTTATTTTTTCAAATCCATCACAATAAGGTAATAATCCATTTTGTATTCTTCTACAATATGGACATTTTATTTCTTTTTTTTTTAGTCGTGTTACTTCTAAATGATTATACATACATTTTTGTTTTTTTACTTCATTAAATATGGCATTATAATTAAACCTATGACCACATTCAAGTTTTACATAATTTTCTTTTAAAGGCATATCTGTAATTAAACACATATTTTCTTCTTCATCGCTTGTAGATTGTAATGAAGAGATCATTAAATAAAGTTGTTCATTAAAATTATTTGTACTTATAGCATTTTCCATATTCATTTATTATAATAAGATTATCTTTATTTTTTATATTCTTTATTTATATTAAGAGATGAATTTAGGAAATATGTGGAGTAATTATCCAAAAAATAAGGTAATAAATGTAAATAAAAAAAATAATAATAATAATGTTTTTCAAAATATTTTTGCATCAAATACAAAACCAAACTATAAATATAATCCGGTTGCTCCAAAACAAAATATTATACCGGGATTTACAAGTAATCATAGAGGTATAGATAGTAAAAAATATTGGGGTGAACCTACATGGTATTTATTTCATACCATAGCATCACGTATTGATGAAAATTTTTATAAAAATAATTACCAGATGATTTGGAATTTTATTAAAGATACATGTTCTACACTTCCATGTCCATATTGTCGTTTGCATGCTTCTAATTATGTTTCAAAAATTAGACTAAATAATGTAAATACTAAAGAAAAATTAATAGATGTTTTATTTACATTTCATAATACTGTAAATAGAAACACAGGTAAAACAATATTTAAAAAGGAAGAACTAATCAAATACAAACATGCTAATGTGACAAAAATTTTTAATTTATTTCAAGTAAGATTTTTTAAATCTTATTTTATAACAAGAGAATTTAACGACTGGAATAAATTAAAATATAAAAATAAATTATTAGAATTTATAGAAAAAACTCAGTTACACTATAATTAACCATTTGTACATCTAAATTTAGTTTTCGAAAGTTTACATTTTTTTGATTTATCTTCTTTGGCAAAAAATACTAAAGTTGGTCCAAGTTCACTAGTATAGTATATAAGACTGAATATTCCAAACCCTAATAGACCTCCTAATATAACTCCTACCAAAATATCCATCATTTTATCACAATAATAGTATGTTCTAAATCCCATATTTGCTAGTGCGGTTATACCTAAAATAACCAAAAATGGTATGGCTGGTTTGTTAGGGTTCATCATTATTCCACATAGTAAGTAAACAAAAGTAAATGAATGAAACATAGCGTTCAATGATGGCATACTAGTGTCATGAATAGATTGATTAAACCATGGTGTAACAAAAACATTACAGTAGTCTGGCATAGAATTTATAGTTTGACCCGCATTTAAAGGATAATTCATTTTAACAGGTGTTCTTAAAAATCTAGAATATCTTGAAAAAAAAGTTTTAAATCCCATTCCTATTAAATGGTTAAATAAAACACCAACTAAATAAACAACACCTTGGGGACTACCATTAAAAAATCCAATAAATAATAAAAAGGTACTTATAAGAATAGGTGACAAGAATGTATAAAATTGTAAAAGATTTGTGGGTGTTAATCTTAAAGGCATATTTAATATAATATATGATTATATTAAATTTAATAATAATTATAATTAAAATTTAAATATACACAATATCTAAAACTTCTTGAATACTCTCAACGCTAGTAAATGTTATGCCTTCTGGTACAACATTTTTATCTTTATATTTTTCTAAAAACAAGTCATATTGTTTGTCATTTTCTTTTGGATAAATAAAATGGGTGATGCCGGCTTTAATACCGCCTAAAATCTTCAATTCTAACCCTCCTATTGCAGTAACTTTACCTTGTAAATTAATTTCTCCTGTAATAGCCACAGTATTTTTTATTTGTTTTTCATTTAATAAACTAAATATAGCAACCGTAATTGCTGTACCGGCAGATGGACCATCCTTAGGGACGGAACCTTCAGGACAATGTATGTGAATGCCTTGTAATTTATTTTTTTCAAATTGTTTGAGTAATTCTTTTTTTCTTTTGTCGGGGGATAATTTCCATGCTAGTGTTTTTGCCACATTCATACTTTCTTTCATTACATCACCTTGTAATCCTGTTAATTTTAAGTCTAAAAATGTTGATGAAGGAAATAAAAATGTTTCAATTGGAATAATACCGCCCATACCCATAGCATTTGCCCATAATCCATTCATTATACCCACCTGTGATGTTTTATGTATTTTTTTTGGATTTTTTTTATATTTTTCTTTAAAATATTTTTCTTCTATGGAACTTTCTGTGAGTTTAATAGGTATAGTATGCTCTTCTTCATTATTTAATATTTCTAAATTAATTTCACTAATTATTTCAAATAAAAGTTCTTTTAATTTTCTTACACCGGCTTCTTGTGTGTAATTATCAATAATAAATGTAAGAATATCATCTGTAAATTCAATAACATTTTTAAATCCTACATTTTCAAATAATTCAGGTAAAATATAGTTATGACAAATCTCTAATTTGTCTTGCAATGTTAAGTTGTCAAATTTAACTCTGTGTATTCTATCTAACAAAATTCTATCTATAATAGAGACATCATTATATGAAAAAATAAATAAAACTTTGCTCATATCAATATCAATACCGCTAAAATATTTATCTTGAAAACTTTCGTTTTGTGTAGGATCTATTAAATGAGTTAATATACCAATAATCTCTTTTCCATTTTCAGTTCTGCTTACTTTATCTAACTCATCAATAAAAATAATAGGGTTCATGCATTTGCTTTCCATTATGATATCTACAATTCTACCCCATGTAGAACCGACATAAGTATAGTTGTGGCCTGAAAGGGTGCTCGCATTACTAGAACCACCTAATGCAATAAATGAAAACGGGCGACTTGTTCCATCATGGTCCTTTAAACAATTAGCAAGTCCTTTGCGTGCCAAACTTGTTTTACCTACACCTGGTGGTCCTTCAAATCCAAAACAGTATCCACTTTGTTTACCAGTAATCCATTGACCGATAACTCTTTCAATTTGTCTTTTTGCTTTTTTGTGACCATATATAGACTTATCTAAACAATCATGTATTCCTTGAAAAGATGTATTAATATCATTCCATTTATTTTCTAAAGAAAGTGTTTCAGATTTTATACAAACAGACGCTAACCCTATCTGAGAATTATATTTTTTAACAACAAATTCATAAAGCATATCATTTTTTTTTAATTTTTCTAAAAATGAACCGATATCTTTTTTAATTTCATTATTTTTTTTTCCAGAATATTTTATTCTAGATTTTTTTAAGTTTAGTTTTTTAATTATACTGTTTAATTGTGATACATTGTAAACTAAATTGTCTTTTTTACCGGATGTCAAAAATTTTGTTAATTGCTTAATAAATTTTATTTTGGTTTTTTTACAGTAATCGTCTCTTAAGTATTTAATGTAATTTTTAATTTCAACATAAGAATAAGTGTCCTTTAATTTAATATTTATATCTGGATCTCTTTTTTTAAGATTATTTACTAGTTCTTTAAATTCTGAATTAATATCATTCATTAAAGAAAGAA
>MDTG01164631.1_pt1 | contig 19354 bp, 22 predicted proteins | sample 811421 | NCBI WGS metagenome assembly MDTG01 (sample SAMN05326645, study PRJNA326480) | marine metagenome | isolation source: seawater | place: Pacific Ocean: South East | collected 2011
CGAAAGATGATCGACATTGTGATGACCAAGCTCCGATCCTTTGTTGAGGAGACCGGCTGTGGAATGCTGCTGATCTCTCATTTACGTCGTAACCAAGGCGACAAAGGACATGAAGACGGGGCAAGCGTCAGCCTGGGACAGTTGCGCGGTTCACATTCCATCGCGCAGCTCAGCGACCTCGTCATCGCCCTTGAGCGGGACATCTCCAATGGAGAAAACAGAGCCTCCCTCAAGGTGTTGAAGAACAGGCACTCCGGGAAAACCGGCCCAGCCGACACGTTGATGTACGACGAGAAGACCGGACGCCTGCAGACCGCTTTATTTGACTCTGTCAATCCCACCAGTAGCACCGACTATGCCGACTTCTGACATGCATGCAGTTCTTTTCACCAAAGAAGGTTGTGCCCCCTGTGAAGACACCAAGGGCTATCTCAAAACCTTGATTGAGTCCCGTGCCAACACGGTTGACTACATCTCCACCCTCAAGAAAGAGAATCACCAGGCTTTAGTTGAGGCTTACAACCTCGAACTTTATCCAACCCTGTTGATTGTTGACTCACTAGGTGAGGAGCGAGACCGAATCATTGGAGGCAATGCCATTCGAGAAAACCTGTCTGGACTTCTTCGTGCCCTACAGATTTTCGATAAATGAAGGACATTGTAATGCTGATCGAGAGAACTTCTGAAGAGAAGCTTCTCAAACTTGAAAAAGATCTGCCCTCAGACACCCATCTGGTCCGAGTCAAGAAACCAACTTGGCGAAAGAAGCAGCAGATCATGGCTATTCGTGCTCACGCCAAGGTTGACATCTTCAACCTGTTGCACGACGAGGGCTGGGTGGTCCTTGAGATCCGCTCAGGCTTTGGCCGCATCCGTCCAAACATGTACAACCCATGAGATTAGTTTTTGACATCGAGACCGATGGCTTACTACGCGGTCTCACAAAGATTCACTGCATCGTTGCCCGTGACCTCGACACCAATGAGGAACACCGCTGGGACAACGGGGACATCCCTGCAGGCCTGAAGGTTCTATCCGAAGCGGATGAACTTATCGGCCATAACATCATCGGCTATGACATCGAAGCAATTAAGGAGATCGTTCCTACTTGGACATATCGAGGTCGTCTCTACGACACGCTCATCCTTTCCAGGCTCCTATTCACAGACATCCTGGACAGAGACTTCCGATCACGTCCTGCGAACATGCCCGCCAACCTTTACGGCAGGCATTCACTTGAGGCGTGGGGGCATCGGCTCGGAGTCCACAAATCAGAATTTGGCAAAACGCTGGAGGGAGACTGGTCTACTTATTCGCCTGCCATGCTTGAATATTGCAGTCGGGATGTGGTTGTCAGTGTCCAGCTTGCGAAAATGTTTGAGCCTAAGCTTGAACAATATGCAACTGCAATTGACACTGAACACCAACTCGCTACGTACATGGCGTGGCAAGAGCGATCAGGCTGGCCTTTCGACGTAAAAGCTGCTCAACAACTGGAGTCCAAGTTACGGACTGAACTCGACGCAATCTCAGACGAGATGCGTTCCGTCTTCCTATTTGTGGATGGCGGTCTTTTCACCCCTAAGCGCAACAACAAAACCCAGGGCTACTGGGCTGATGCGCCGATGTGCAAACTGAAAGAGTTCAACCCGACCAGTCGTCACCACATTGCGTGGGCCTTTGAGCAGTTCAGAGGCTGGACTCCAATCGAGAGGACAGCAACAGGTACACCCAAGATTGACGACACAGTCTTGAAAGAGATCGGCACCCCCGAAGCTCTCAAGTTTGCTCGGATCTTGGAACTACAGAAACACCTAGGCCAACTCTCGGAAGGTAAAAATGCCTGGCTTAAAAAGGAGCATCACGGACTTATCCATCATTCTTGTGTCCTTAATACGAATACAGGAAGGATGGCTCATATGTCTCCGAACCTGGCGCAGGTGCCTTCGGACCCTGAATACAGAAAACTATTCGGTCCTGGAGTGGGTCGTGTCCAATGTGGTGCTGACGCCTCTGGTTTGGAGCTTCGTTGCCTTGGATCATATTTATCACCATTCGATAATTCAAAGTTCGCTAAAGAAGTTGTCGAAGGGGACATCCACACCCAGCTAGCCAAGATCTACCAAACCGATAGGAAGACAGGCAAGTCCTGTACCTATTGTTTGATCTATGGAGGGGGCAATATGAAGCTAGGCCTCACGGCTGGTGCTTCTAAGACCACAGCAGCCAAGAAAGGGGCAGAGATAAGGAAACGCATCATGGAAGGACTAGACGGCTTTGCAGAGCTTTCTAAGGCCATCTCAGAGCGTGCCGAATCTGGGGTCCTCAGAGGTCTAGATGGACGACCTATACGTTTACAAGGAAAGAATCATGCCGCTCTTAACTATCTCCTGCAGTCTGCTGGTGCCGTTATCTGCAAGCGTTGGCTTTTACGAGCCTACGAGTTACTCACCGAGGCAGGAATTGATTATCGGCCTCTCGGTTTCATCCACGACGAATTCCAAGTGTCGGTTGCACCAGAGCAAGCCGAGCAGGCCTCTTTTCTAATCACCGCTGCCATCAAGGATGTTGAACACGCAATTAAGTTTCGGTGCGAATTGGATGCCGAAGCAAAAATCGGAGACAACTGGGCAGAATGCCACTAAGTGTTGTCAGATTTGCGGTGAAGACAAACCGCTTATCGCTTTCCCAGATCAACCTAGAAACAAAGACAACCTCGACTCACGTTGCAAGACCTGCATCAGAGGTCACGCAAGTCTGAGACGAAAGCTCAAGAAACAGAACCCACCCCCAGGGCCTGGTCCCTGCCCCATTTGTCGGAAACATACCGAGGCTTGGGTGCTGGATCACTGTCATACCAATGACACATTCAGAGGATATATCTGCTCTTCTTGCAACCTTGGCCTTGGCTGCCTCGACGATTCCTTTGTGACTGTCAAACGCGCATTGTCCTACCTACTCAATCCCACTAAACACCATGTCCCTACAGCCCACCAAGCTGCTCGTCGACGCAGACTTCTTCTTCTACAGGGCAGCTAGTGCTGCAGAAGATGAGCACGATTACAACGAGGAGTTCACCGTCATTGTTGGTGACTTCAATAAGGGCAAACGAATTGTGGAGCAGGAGATGGACAAGCTCCGGTCCCGCTTCGACACTGACGATCTGCTTCTGTTCTTCACCGACAGGGTGAACTTCAGAAAGACAATCGATCCGAACTACAAGGGCAACAGAACCAAACGCAAACCGTGTGGGTATCTGAAGCTGAAGAACTGGGGAATGGAGACCTATTCCTCAATCATGAAACCAGGACTAGAGGCCGATGATTGTTTGGGGATCGTTGCTACAAACGGCAGCGTGGAGAACTTTGTTCTCGTCTCGCCTGACAAAGATATGGCCCAAATCGCTTGCAGAATCTATGATCTCAAAACCGAATACACCCAGACCGCTAGGGATGCCGAGAGGCTCCTATACATGCAGTGTCTTACTGGAGATTCCACTGACGGCTACAAGGGTTGTCCGGGAGTTGGCCCGAAACGTGGTGGTGACATCCTTGACAACCGCAAGGGATCTTACTGGGAAGCTTGCGTCGACACTTACAAAGAAGCAGGACTAACAGAAGAAGATGCCCTGCGTAATCTCCGCTTAGCACGCATCCTCCAGGTCGAAGACTGGGATGCAAAGACACAAGAACCTATCCTCTTCACCCCATGAAGCTAACCGCAAATGAGTTGGAGTTTGTGAGGAACAACCTCCTGGCTCGTCGTGCCTACCGCTACACAGACATCCCTTTGGCCCCGCTTGTGTGGGAGCCATGGATGCAGTCACTGCTCACCAAAGTTACCGATGAACTCGAAGTTCTCTCCTGATCATTACCGCCAAGGCATCGAGACCTGGGACTACATCTGCTCCCATGATCTCGGCTATCTCGAAGGCAACATTATTAAGTACATCACCCGCGCTGGAAAGAAGCACAACGAGACAAAGCTCGATGATCTTCTCAAGGCCAAAGCATATCTCCACAAACTGATTAACAATGAAGTACACACCGGATCTCCTGGGCCAAGCGATCAAGTTCAGGACAGCGATGGGACAACCGACGGGGACATTTACTCCTTCGAGTCTCAAGCTGCAGCTCTCTTTGATCGTTGAAGAGTTCAAAGAGTTTCTCGAAGCACAAGACGAGGCTCTGAAGTATGTCCAGAACCCGAGGGCTCGACAAGATGCTCTCAAAGAATTAGCAGACGTTGTCTATGTCTGCTTTCAGTATGCCGCTGCTGCTGGTTGGGAACTCGATGAGGCTCTAGACAGAGTTCACGAGTCGAACATGAGCAAGCTGGTCGATGGCAAACCACTGAAGAATGAGAACGGAAAGGTTCTCAAAGGCCCTAACTATCAACCACCTATCCTTGAAGACTTAGTTTAATGACCGAAAAGATTGCTGTTACTGGTCGAGTTCAATCCTGGCTCGACAATCCTGAATCTCGCTTGCCGGTGAGCTGCACCGTTTTTGTTGTTGAAGATGAAATGGAGGGCGTCAATGGAATTCAAGCGAGCTGGAGATTCGTCAGTCATGCCTTACGCAATGCTGCCGGAGTCGCTGTACATCTTTCTAAGCTCCGCCCACGGGGTACAGAGAACGGAAAGGGCCTTGTCGCTTCTGGCCCAGTGTCGTTTGCAAGGATGTACTCCGTCCTTAACGAGGTACTTAGAAGAGGTGGTACGTACAAGAACGGTGCCTGTGTTGTAACACTGGATGCATGTCATCCAGACCTCGAAGAATTTATTGATGCACCTCGCCATGAACTTCCATGGGTCAAGAAGTGCATCCAAATTAATCAGGAATGGTGGGATGAAATTGCCGAACCTGTCCGACAAAAGCTCTACAAAGCGATCCAAGCTGGGGACATTTGGCTTAGTAAAGTCAAGTACGACCAGCAAGGAGAGCGTATATTTAGTAACGTTTGCCTCGAAGTCTGGATTAAATCAAGGGGCACTTGTTTATTGTCCCACATTAATTTGGGTGCCTGCGAATTGGGAGATCTCTTTACCGCTTTTACAAACGGAATGTCCCGATTGTGTAGTCTCCATCCGAGAACCGGAGTGGGGGAAACTGGCGAGTATCTTCCTTCGTCGGTGGATCGACAAGTCGGTCTCGGACTTCTCGGACTGGCTAACTTCCTGCATCGGCAGGGGGTAAGTTATGCAGCCTTCGGAGAAGCGTTAACCCTCATTGATGACACTGATGCTGAACGCACACCGGCACTGGTTGTTGCCCGTGAGTTGGCTTGTGCTATTGCTGGTGCTGCAACCGTGGCCCGTGTCAACAACATGGACCGAGCGTTTGTCATCGCCCCGACAGCTAGCTGCTCCTACAGATACACAGATCTAGATGGGTTCACTACCTGTCCAGAGATTGCACCCCCTATCAGTCGACAGGTTGACCGTGACTCGGGCACTTTCGGTGTTCAATCCTATGACTATGGCGATGTAGAAATCGCCTCAGAAGTAGGGTGGGATGCCTTCAAGTCCGTCGCAGACGGCATCTGCAATTTGCTTGCAGACACTGGCCTCTTCCACGGTTATTCATTTAACACATGGAGTGACGTTGTTACTTACGATCAGGCCTTCATCGAGGAGTGGCTTCAGTCCCCTCAAACCTCCCTCTATTACGCATTACAGGTGATGCCTGACACGCTCCGCAAGGACGATGTCACGTCGATCCTCGATGAGGACTACCACGATATCTTTGGAATAGAAGAGGAGGACAATTCTTTTTGTTCTTCTTGCGCTGAGTAAATTGTCTAAGTACACACAAATTGTATCCAGAAAAAGAACCTGGACACCTGTCCCCGTTGATAAGGGTGACATTAAAGATGGGTCAGAGGCTGCAATGTTCAGAGCCCTGGCCCTGCGGACCCTGGAGCTCCCTGTGAAGGAGATGCTGCAGCAAGGTCTAGAGCGTGAGCTCCCTGATGATCCGGGGGTTCTGCCTGCTCTGTTGTCGAACATGGCCGATGAAGATAAACACGACAAAGCTCTTAGCTTCATTGTTGATGCTCACGGTATTGATGAGCGGGCAGAGCGGGAGGCTGAAAACATCCGCAAGGCCTGGCTCGCTGCTCCCGAGCATCCGATCCTTAAGACAGCGATCCTCGAAAGATCGGTGTTCTTTGTCCTCCTCCCCTTTTTCCGTTTCAACGGTTCAATGGGAATTAGGACTGTGGCATCTGACATCTCAAGAGATGAACAGACCCATACGGCGATCCACGCCATGGTCGCTCATGACCTCGGCCACGCCTCTACAGCGAAGTTAAACAAGCTGCGGAGGGCAACCGTGGCCTGGGTTATGGACGGTCTGGGCGTCAACGAGGACAAGTATCTGGATAAGGATTTCTGGATCAAACAGTCCGACAATCTCTACTCCTCAGGGAAAGCTAAGGGCCTGGCTGATACACAACGAGCCAGGATGCCAGCGTTCTTCGAGGCCTCCAATAATAACCTTCCTAAGTATGGTTGACAAACTATCCGCCGAGGATGTGTTTGGTGGAGATACCTTTCTCACCAGACTCACCGAGGAGCTGGATGCCATGTATCCACCTCTTAACCCAAACCCAACAGACGACATGAGCGTGATCATGTATCGCGCTGGACAGCGTTCTGTTGTCGAGTACATCAAAGCAAAATCGGAGACATAACTATGTGCATGGGATCCCCCTCAATGCCATCAATGCCGGATCCGCCACCCCCGGCTCCGACTCCCCCGCCGCCGGCTCCAATGATTGAGCCCGACCTTCCTACTCCTCCCCCGACCAACGTCACTGATGGTGACGATGCTCCGAAGATTAAGAAGCGGACATCCAAGAGACAGCAGCAACAGCAAGCTTCTCAAGGTGCCAATGCTCTACGCATTCCGTTGAACACTGGCGTCAGTCCAAACAAGAACGTCTCTTCACTCAATATCCCTACTTAAATGGAAACGAATGCTCAGGCTAGATACCAGCAACTGACTTCGGACCGTGAAGACTTTCTAGACATGGGCCGCCGTTGTGCGGCTTTAACTCTCCCCTACCTTCTGACCGAAGATGGTCACACAGAAGGTGGACGGCTACGTACTCCGTGGCAGTCCCTGGGGGCAAAGGGTGTCAACGTGCTCAGCTCAAAGCTGATGCTGAGCCTCTTCCCTATCAACACAAGCTTTTTCAAGTTGCAATTGAATGATGCTGAGTTGATGGCAATACCTGAGCTCACACCTAAGGTGCGCTCCGAGATCGATCTGAGTCTCTCCAAGATGGAGCGGACTGTTATGGAGCAGATCTCCGAGACATCCGACAGGGTGCAGCTAACGGTTGCCATGAAGCATCTAGTTGTCACAGGCAATGCTCTCATCTTTGCCGGGAAGAAATCCCTGAAGGTCTACCCTCTCGATCGCTATGTCATTGAGCGGGACGGTGACGGAACAGTTATTGAAATGATTACTAAGGAGATCGTTGATCGGTCTCTACTACCAAAAGAGTTTCAGAATGAGGGAGGCCTTGGTGGTCTTGCTGATTCAAACTCCCCCGGAGAGGATGGACCGAAGTTCGGTGTCGCCGCTGCCGGTAACAAGGGACAGTCAGATGATGCTGTGGTTTATACCCACTGCAAACTGAAGGATGGTCAACACCATTGGCATCAAGAATGCGATGGAAAGATCATCGCTAAGACCAAGTCTTCTAGCCCCCTGAAGCACACCCCCTGGACCCCACTGAGGTTCAACGTGGTGGACGGGGAGAGCTACGGCAGGTCTCGCGTAGAAGAGTTCTTAGGAGATCTACAGAGCCTTGAACGGTTAATGCAAGCAATGGTCGAAGGATCTGCTGCAGCCGCCAAGGTTGTGTTCATGGTGTCCCCCTCTGCTACTACCAAGCCTCAGTCCCTGGCTGCTGCGTCTAATGGTGCAATCATCCAAGGACGACCCGACGATGTGGGTGTAGTTCAAGTTGGCAAAACTGCCGATTTCCGGACAGTCCAGACAATGATTCAGGACCTGTCACAGCGTCTGTCTGATGCGTTCCTGATCCTCAACGTGAGGCAGTCTGAGCGCACAACAGCAACCGAGGTCCAAGCCGTCCAGCAAGAGCTAAACGAGCAACTTGGTGGAATCTTCGGCAACCTTACTATCGAACTATTAACCCCCTATCTAAACCGTAAGCTCTTCCTGCTGCAACGTCAGAAGGGTATCCCGACTCTGCCTAAGGGTTTGGTTATGCCGACTGTTGTAGCTGGTCTGGGTGGTGTTGGACGTGGCCAAGACAAGGCAGCTCTGATGGAGTTTGTCACGACGATTGGCCAGACCATGGGGCCTGAAGCCCTGATGAAGTTCATCTCACCGACTGAGTTTATGAAGCGCCTAGCAGCAGCTTCTGGAATCGACACGCTTGAACTTGTGAAGAGCCCAGAAACTATGCAGCAGGAGCAGCAGAAGCAGCAGGCACAGATGATGCAGGCTTCGCTAGTTAATCAAGCTGGTCAGTTGGCTAAGTCGCCAATGGCTGAGCAGCTAACTGATCAAATGATGCAAGGACAAAATGGAGAACAAGCCAGCCCCCAAGAGACGCCGAGCCCGGAAGCCTAACGGCACATTCCAGGGAGATAACCCAGCAACACCAGAACTGAATGAAGCATGGGAACCCACAGAGGTTGCCCCTGCACTTCCTAAGAAGTCATACATTGCAGCTCCGAAGATTGATGGGCCTGCCAATAACACTGCCGGAAGGTATGCCAAGAAGCCCAGGGTCAATCGCCCAGGCATCGGTAAAGCACACACTAAATACAACTGATTATGCCCACTACCGTATTTGATCCATCCGAAGGGCCATCTGATGAACAGAAGGCTGCTGAGGCATCTGCACTAGAGCAAGGCGAAAAGATTGCTCAGATGGAGCAGGAGGATCGTGAGCGCAAGTTTCAGCAACAAGACCTGGAGAATGAGAACCCCGACCTGATTGCCGGTAAGTTCAAATCACAGGATGAATTACTGAAGGCTTACGAAGAACTCCAGAAAAAGATGAGTTCTGGTGAGACAGAAGAGGAGTCAACGGAGGAGGCGGCTGAGCCTGAGAAGGAAGCAGAAGCAGAGGAGCAAGTCTCCGAAGCCGAGTCTGCTATCAGCCGTGCCTCTGCTGCATATGAGAAGGAAGGCAAGCTGACTGAAGAGTCGATTGCTGAACTATCCAAGCTCGACAGCAAAGAACTGATCGAGGCATATGTCAGCTCCTATTCCAAGAACCAATCCAAAGTTCAAGCTCAAGCAGTAGACGAGTCGGCTCAGAAAGCCATCCTCGATTCTGTTGGTGGTGAGTCTGCCTACAAGGAGATGGTCTCCTGGGCAGGGTCAAACCTGTCTGCAGATGAGATCTCTTCTTACAACGAAGTAACTACTAGTGGTAACACTGCTGCCATCAAGTTTGCTGTAGAAGCTCTGAGCAATCGCTACAAGAACGCTGAGGGCTATGAAGCCCCACTGGTGACCGGACGTAGGTCAGCACCTACTAAGGACACCTTCAGGAGTCATGCAGAGCTCGCTAGGGCTATTGCTGATCCTCGTTACAACGACGACCCTGCATTCCGCCAGGACGTTGAACAAAAACTATCAAGATCCACTGACCTCTTATGAGACCTGAATACGAAACCCACTGGGAACGAGCCGAACGTTGGAATGGAAGATTCGCAATGATCGGTGTTGTTGCCGCTGTCGTGACCTTTGTGGTGACTGGCAGCATCTGGTGATCTCCTAGTACGTTCATCCTTCGGGACGCAATACACCTAACCATGGAACGGGGGTTAGGCCTTTGGAGATCCACATGACTGACGTTCAAGTCAAGCAAGCGGTACGCCTTCAGAAGGCCACCGCTAAGCAGCAAAAGCTCACCTATAGGGGAGTCCGTTATCTGCTGATCAAATAGGCCCCAGGAGAGGCCTTGTATCTCTACTTCATGTACAACTAATTGGACATGAGGCGTTACTCGCCATTAGGGATGGCCAGAGGGGTGTCAGCGCGTGAGCGGCCCCATCCCTATCTTTCCTTGTAAAACACGAGGAGACGGTTACGGATGCCGAGACCGGAAAGCTCGGCTGCCAGGGAAGGGGACACCTCAGTGTCGGATCCCCTTCTCATTCGCCCTTAGAGCCTCATCACGGTGAGACAACTCTTTGGGTGCATGCGCCCAGACTGTGGCCTAAACAGTCAAACCACATAGATCTAGATCGTTAGTCCATAAGTACATTTTTTAACTCTTAAATTCAAGTGTCTGACTTTACAGCTTTTCAGGGTAATAACGTTGCAGACGGCAACCGTACACCCTCACAAAACTACGATACTCGTTACGCAACAGCACTTAAGCTGTTCTCTGGCGAAGTATTTAACGCCTTCAATGCTGCCTGCATCTTCAAAGGATTGGTTCGCAATTACACCCTCCGTGGTGGAAAGAGCAAGCAATTCTTGCTGACTGGCAAGCTCTCCAGCGGCTATCATACTGCTGGCTCCGCTATCACTCCCGATGACGGACTGAAGTCCAACGAGAAGACGATCGTCATGGATCAGCTCCTCGTGAGTAGCCAGTTTGTATACGATCTCGATGAGATTCTTTCGCAGTGGTCAAGCCGCAGCGAGATCTCAAAACAGATCGGTGAAGCCATGGCCCTGCATTACGATGAGCGCATCGCTCGTATCCTTGCAAAGGGTTCAGGTGAGTCCGCTGTTGTTACAGATGAGCCCGGTGGCTTTGAAGTAAACATCGGCTCTGGCAACACAAATGATGCCCAGGCAATCGTCGACGGTTTCTTCGAGGCAGCGGCTGTTCTCGATGGTCGTTCAGCTCCCCAGTCCGGACGTGTCGCCGTACTTTCGCCTCGTCAATACTACAGCTTGATTTCCTCCGTTGACACCAACATCCTGAACCGCGAGATCGGTAATACTCAGGGTGACATGAACAGCGGTAAGGGTCTCTACAGCATCGCTGGTATCCGTATCTACAAGTCCAACGTGCTTGCAGATATGTACGGAACCAACTACAACTCCGACGTGACCGGTGAAGAGAACGACTACAAGGTGGATTGCTCCAACCTTGCTGGTCTCGTCTTCCACCGCGAAGCTGCCGGAACTGTTGAAGCTATTGCTCCTTCTATCGAGACCACCTCTGGTGACTTCCACGTGCAGTACCAGGGTGACCTGATTGTCGGCAAGCTCGCTATGGGCGCTGACACTCTGCGTGTCTCTGTTGCAGGCTCCCTCCAGGCTGCCTGATTTACAACCCTTTGGGTCCCATTCCGGGGCCCTCGGGGCTTCTCATTCCCTAGAAATTAAATGGCAACTAAACAAACAAAATTATCAGCGGTCAATATCGTTCTATCCAACATCGGACAGGCTGCTGTTACTACTGTCGATAACGACAACCCTATGGTTGTGATGGCTGTCAACACCCTTGACGAAGTCTCTGACTCAGTCCAGTCAGATGGGTGGGTGTTCAACAAAGAGTACGGATATCCATTCACACCCGATAACAACAACCGGATTGTTATCCCAAACAATGTGTTGGCTCTGGATTCTGATTACACGAGTGATCAAGACCTAGTGATCAGGGAAGGCTTCCTGTATGACAAGCGGGCTCACTCGTTCACCTTTACTCAGCAGATGAACCTGAATGTGGTGTGGCTCGTTGACTTCGACGACATGCCAGAAGCTTTCAAGAACTACGTCACTATGCGTGCAGCAAACCTGTTTGCAGGCCGTGCTGTGGGTTCTAAGGAAGCCGTCAAGTTTGGTGAGCGTGAAGAGGCCCAGGCCCGTGCAGCGATGCTTGAGTACGAAACCCAGCAGGGTGACTACAACATGCTCGGCACTGCAGATAACCGCAACTTCAGAACCTATCGACCATCGTTCGCTGCTCTTAGATACTAATTATGGCTGCAGTTTCACAGAAAATTCCCAACCTATTAGGTGGGGTTAGTCAACAACCAGACCCCGTGAAGCTGCCTGGTCAGGTTCGTGAGGCTACTAATGTTTATCTGGACCCCACCTTCGGGTGCCGCAAGCGTCCAGGCACAGAGTTTATTGCGTCTATGGGGAGTGATATTCCTCTCGATGCTCGTTGGTTCAATATCTTCCGAGACAACGCTGAGCGATATGCCGTAGCGATGTACAACAACCCCGCCCTGGTTATCCGGGTGTGGGACCTTAACGATGGGTTGGAGCGCACCGTCACTATTTCTGATAGTGCTACTGCCTACCTAGATGGTGCTAGTCAGCTCGATGTAGAGCAGATCACCATTGCTGACTACACGCTCATGACCAACAGGAACCGCATCGTCTCGATGAGCGGAACTTCAAGTGCTGAGGCAGTTGGCGAGGGCTTTGTCACTATCGATCAGATTGCCTACAACACCGGCTACGCCATCGACATATCCAAGGATGCTGGTGACGAGCCTGAGAAGGTCTATACGGCTACTGGCTTAGAAGTCATCCCCGGCTCCTATGACGTAGGAGATGGTGGAGCCTGTAGTGATGTAGATGCTGAGAACTTCGCTGTCTCAGAAGATGGCAAGACAGGTCTTAACTTCCGACTGGTCAACCAGTGCCAGGCCTACCTGGGCGGTGAGGACTACAAGGAATATAAGGTCTCAGGCATATCTGAGCTCAATAGCCCAGATACGATCAATGCAAACAACACAGCAGCGGATACGACCCGAGAGACCTTTGATGGTTTCACAATCGACTGGGATCTTTCCTACGACGATGACTACGGCTGGGATGTCTACTGGAATCTCTCTGGCTCTAGCTTCCAGCGCAACAAAATCCAAGGCACCTTCACCGGCAGCAATGGCAACCGGGTAAAGGTTCAGAACTGGGAAGAAAGGCAGAGCTCTGATAAGGCTTACAGATCCCGCTATACAACCGATGTCCTGCTGCAGAACGGTGGTTCTGGTTGGAGGAAAGGTGATGAAACTACTGTGACCATGAAGGGTCGCAGCTTCACCGTTCGAGTTACAGACGATCGCTTTGTCTACGCCTACAACAGCGCAGGCACGGCCAGCTATACGACTCCTGCAGATACCGAGAGTGGGACAATGGATATGGCCCTGGTAGTCACAGAGCTATCGGACGCCATCAACGAGCTCGATGGATTCACCGCTGACAATGTCGGCAATACCATCAGGATTCAATCCGACGTACACGAGAACTTCAACATCTCCGTCAGGGGTGGCATCACCTCTAATGCCATGACGGCAATCAGGGGGGTTGCACAAGACGTTGCTGAGCTGCCTAGCCAGTGTTGGCCAGGCTCAATCCTTAAGGTGAACAACACCGAGGAGTCCGATGCTGACGACTACTACGTCAAGTTCGTGACGATCTCTGAGGGCATGCCAGGAGCCGGCTCATGGGAAGAAACAGTAGCCCCAGGTATCCTCACAACCCTCAACAGTTCGACCATGCCACACGCCCTTGTGAGGCAGGCTGATGGGTCGTTCGTTCTAGATGCACTTAATACAGACTCCGCCTTTGATGGCTGGGCTCCAAGACAAGTAGGCGACGAGAAGACAAACCCCGAGCCTTCGTTCGTGGGGAGAACTATCTCCAACATGTTCTTCTACAGCAACCGACTCGGCTTCCTCTCTGAGGATGCTGTGGTCATGTCTCAGCCTGGTGATTACTTCAACTTCTTCACCACCTCAGCCCTGGCTGTAGCCGACTCAGATCCTATTGACCTGACGGCTTCGTCAACCAGGCCAGCAATCCTCAAGGCTGCTGTGCCTACGGCTAAGGGCCTTGTCCTGTTTGCTGAGCGTAGCCAGTTCCTGATGTCTACATCGGAGCTCACCTTCGCAGCATCAACGATCAAGTTGACTGAGATCAGCAACTACTTCTATCGCTCCAATGTCCTACCCCTAAACACGGGTATCTCCATTGCCTTTGTCTCTGAGAACGAGACCTACGCCAAGGTGTTGGAGATGGCTATTGACTCTGTCGATAACCGTCCAGTGGTGGCTGACATCACCCGAGTGATCCCTGAGTTTCTGCCCCCTGACTTTGTCTGGGAGGACGTAACTGCCAACAACAACATGATGTTCCTGGGTGATGGAACAGAGAATGTCTACGTGTTCAAGTTCATGAACAACGGAGATAAGCGACAGATGGCTGGATGGACTAAGTGGACTTACTCCGCTGAGATCCTGAATCTGGCATCAGAGGATGACACCCTGTATATCGTGGCCTCAGACGGCACAAATCATTCATTATTAAAATCCAAACTGGTTGATGACCCTGACATCGCACCCATCGATGTAGGTTTTTCTCAGTTCAGCCCCCGTCTGGACTACATGTTTGGCGATGATGTCTGCACGGTTACAGATAGAGAAATAGATTTTCGGGTTGATATCCCCGCTGTAAACAGAGTAGATACCCTGGACCCCTATGTTCTCATGGTTGTCGGTGGTGACCTAGATGGTTTCTTCACGACTATAGAGATCCTGGAGGATGACACTGGTCCCTACTTCATCACCAAACAAGACGTAGCCGCATCGGACTTCGTTATAGGTATTGGTTATACCAGCAAGATTGTATTGCCTTCCATCTTTGTACAGCAGGACGCCAAGGCTGACAGGGTCAACATCCCTCAAGTCTCCTTCCTGTATCTGGATCTTTATTACTCAGGTAGATACAACGTCACCGTCTCGAAGCTTGGCTATGAGGATGTGACTAAGGCCATCGAGATTACTCCGGCCAATGTCTACGACGCAAATGCTGTCCCTATCGCTGAGATCGGCCTAGCAACTATGCCTATCTTCAGTGCAGGCAACATCGTCAAGACAACAATCGAAGCCCCTGATCCCTACCCATCAGCCATCACTGGCTATAGCTGGGAGGGCTCTTACAACAACAGAGGAATCTCCGCCCTTCAATGAATAACATCCGCACCGCCACGGTGAAGGATGCGATACAAGTTGCCAATAACCTCAGAGATGAGGATTTACAAGAGCTAGAAGGTCTGGGTCATAACCGCCTAGGCCTACCTCTTAGTGTTCTAATTAGTGATGTTGCTGTCTCCTTCTGGAATGATGAGGGGGAGATAGCTGGTGTTGCTGGGATAGCACCTGACCCCAGAGAGGGTGTTGGTGTTATCTGGATGTTATGCACACCAGTTATCACTACACAGCCACATACTTTTGTTCGTCAAGCCAAGAAGTGGCTTAAGAAAGAACAGAGCAACTACCGCCTCCTATGGAACCTGGCAGACGCTAGGAACCATTTTCACCACAAACTTTTGAAGATGCTTGGGTTCAAGGCTGTTGCCTGTACTCCAAGTGGTCCGAATAACCTTCCCTACTTAGAGATTGTAAAACTATGTGCTTACCAATAGCTGGTGCGGCTGCTGGTTCTGCTGCTGCTATTTCTGCTACTACTTCAATTATCGGCACCATCACTTCGGTGTTTGGAACTGTTGCCGGCATTGCTCAAGCTCAGCAGTCTGCACAGATGCAAGCCGCTCAGGCCCAGCAGCAGATTGACATGCAGCAGAGACAGCAGCAAGAAGCTGCTCAGCTCGCTAATAAGAGAACAATGGCAGACTATGCAGGCCGATCTAGGGCTGCAAAGGAATCAAGGCTTGCCTTTGAAAGAAACTTTAAGAACGTCAACGAAGCGGCAAACAAATCTTATGTCCAGGAGCAAGTTAAGCTCCAGGAGAAGAAAGATGCTGCTGCATTTAAGAGCCAGGAAATCCTCGCCAAGTCTATTGGTATGCAGGGTAGTGTCCTCGCGGCTGGTCAATCTGGTCAGTCTGTAGGACTCCTTGTATCTGATGCAGAAAGACAGGCTGGGTTTGCCTTGGCCCAGGAGAATGCAACTATTAGAAGTGCAGAGAAGCAAGCCGATGTTGCTTCTGACGTGGCCTTCTCACAAGCCAAGTCTTCGGCTAATACAGCCTTCAATCAACTACAGATCACACCTCAGGCTCCTGTTCTGGATCCCTACGGAATGAAAGGTCTAGAAATGCCCGAATGGAGTTTCGCGTAAATGGCTCGAATTTATCAATCAGATAGCTACGGAACTTCATTCCAAGGCCAAGCACAGTCACGCGGTTTCAACCCTGTTCAAGCAGTTGACCGTACAAAACAAATAGAACAACGTACAAAAGAGATTGTCGATGATATCGGTACAGAGCAGCAGGCTCTAGAACGTAAGCAATCAATCGAGCGGACTGTATTAGATGCACAGCAGCGCGTGCAGCGGTCCAACCAGAAAGCCCAGAACTCAACCATTAACGGTCTAATCTCACTGTCTGACACCTTTGCTAAGGGTGTAGGTCAGGTGATGGAGATCAAGGCTGAGCAGGATGATCTGCAAGCCCAGATCGATGCTGCTTTCCCTGAAATGCCACCTGGGGGTTATTCGATCTCCGACATGGCCCCTACTGCTATTGCAGAAGATCAACAGTTTGGACTAAGTCAACAGGCTGCTGCTACGGCAACTATCGAGGTTGCTGATGGTGACTCCGGTATGCAATCTGAGCTGCAACGTCCTGCTGTAAAAGCAGGCATTGCTCGGAACGTATCTAGGACTAATGCATATCAAGCAACAGCAAACTTTGATGGCTACTTAGATGCCTTCATGAGCAGCCGGGACATCACTATTAAACGTCCTGATGGCTCTGAATTCACACCTGCCACAGCCGAATCTAGGGCTGATATGGAGGCCGCAATCGGCTTTGCTCTTTCCAACTACCGATCCAAGGTTGGTGTAAAAGGAATGAGCAGGGAGACCATCGTTAGGTCTCTGCTGCCCCGTATCAATTCCTCTGTCAATAGCTTTCGCCGTACAAGGGGAGCTCTCATCGACCAGGAAGTTGCAGCGGCTGCAGAAGCTACTGCTAAGGGTTTGGCATTCGCCGGCCTGGACTCCACAGATACCTTTGGCAATGGTGGTGAAGTATCCCCAGCCCAGCTCCTAGCTGACACTGTCAACTCCTTTGTCGGTGTTGGTGGTCGAGGCATGGTGCAAGCAGGGTCAGATGGCATCGATGCTTTTGTTGATGCTGCACTCCTGCAAGGCAAAGATCCAGGCATCATCGATCAAATCCTCAACTCCGAGATCCCCGGTACTGGCACTAAGTACAAGGATCACGCTGTCTATGCGATGCAGTTGATGACCGCTAAGAAGAAGATGCTTGAGGGTCAGAGGACAGACGAAAGGAACGCTAGAACTGATCGTGGCTATGCCCTTGATGATCTCAAGGCAGAGCGTGCTCAGGCCTTGGAGGCTGCTGGTACGGATCCCGACAAGATCAGGGAAGTGGAAAAGTCCTTCATCGAGCGTGCTCGTGGAATTGGAGGGTTTAAGTCTCAGCAGTTCATTCAATCGATCCAAGCTGGTGGCCTGACTGACTCAGTTACGGCTTACAACATGCTTCTGGAGGATCCTAATCTTGATAAGCAGGCTGTCGATGAAGCTATCGATATGGGTGTAATTACTAAACCTGAGCAGATAGCAGAGCTGAGGCGAAGGGTAGACCCAGACGCTAAGCGTGTGGAAGCTGAGGTCAAGAAGTACAAGTCCGATATCAAAGGTTTGGCTAACGACCTCCTGAAGCAGGCTCAGCCTGACATTGTTATCAATGCTGCAGGTGATCCTGATGGTGCTGCTGCTGTCAGACTTGATCTTCAAATCAGGATTAATAGGGAGTTTGAAAACTTCATCCGACTCAACCCAGACGCTACGCCTGTGCAGATTAGCGACAAGCTACGCGACATCAAGGACAAGATTAGTGATGATATTGCTAAGGATGAGCAAGCCGCTAAGGAGAATAATCAAACCTATCGGTATGTACCGAAGGGTAATCCAGCCCTTGGCGCTGCTCTGACTACTAAGAAAGCAGTATCGCCTGAGACTGGTAACAACCGCATGGCCCGTGATCTCACTGGGCTAACTACAACCGAGTTGGCTAGGGCTGTTAAGTCCTTGTCTGAAAACAACGTCGGGGAAAAAGGAACCAACAACGATATCAACTCTACAGATGACATTATCCTTAAATACTCGGACCTTAAAGAGGCTGGTGATCTTTGGGCTGCTGGGGGTGCTTCCAATGTTCCCCCGAGGGTCAAAGTTCTAGCCGATGCTCTGGGGCAAAGTCCTGGTGAATTTTTACAGAACCAGCTCAGTGCTTACGGCTCACCACGAGACCTCAAGGTCGAAAGAGATGCCCAGTTAAAGCAGGGTCTCTCCCCTATGTCTGACGCAGATCCTATAGAAGCTAAGGCTTTAGATGTTATAGGCAAGTATGAATCAGACAGTGTTGGAGGTTATAACGCAGTTAATCAATATGGAGACCGAGAGGGACACGGTACAGGATCTCAACTTGGTATGTACTCCGGTGATGTACGCAACATGCGTCAGCACCAGGGTCGTGCTCTGACTGATTTCACAGTCCAAGAGATCATGGACCTACAAGCCAATAACTCCATGTCCAATCAACAGTGGCGGGACGCAGGTAGGTTCCATGCTGTAGGTCGCTATCAGTTCATTGGTAGTACCCTCGCAGCTATCGTCCAACAAACAGGACTAGATACCAGCGCCAAGTTCTCACCACAGTTACAAGACTCCCTAGCTCTTTATCTGCTTAGATCTTCCTCCAATGGTATTGGCCAATGGATCGGTCCTTCTAAGCCTGAATCCAAGGGTGGGGCAACAATGTCAGAGCGTGATGCAGTTAGAACAGCAAGGTATTTGAGTTCACCTTTGGCTACGGCTGCACAGGTGAGACGAGCATCTTCAATGTTCCAGCGCACTTCTAGCACTGAGCTCGCAGCTAAGCGAACTGGTGTCAGGAGCTTTACAGGCGCTCTGACTTATAGAGACAACGAAGAAACCTATACAGAAGCGGCCTCTGCATTGCAGGGGGCTGGCTTTCAAATAGGTGAGCACAGCCAATACGGGGGCACAGCTCCTGTACATGCTGGCAACAGTTACCACAACTACGACGAAGCTTTTGATATCACCCATCAGACCGGAGATCGTGCAACCTCGATTGCATTGACCCGACAACTGAAGGATGTGATCAGAAGCCTCGGATTGTTTGAGGAAGTAATTGGACCCGGAGACGGAGATCCTAATCACGAAACACACCTACATCTAGGTGGGCTGATGAGACCAATCACAGCCGCAGATAGAGCTGCAATTGCTGCAGTTACTAGTTAATAAGGGGGTCCTACGGGACCTTCTCTATTTTAATTTTATCAAAAAGGTAGAGTATGGATCCTACGGGACAAGGTTTTGTTGAGCCAAGAGATGATCAACTCTTTTCAGGTACAGAATACACAGAC
>MDTG01350345.1_pt1 | contig 19354 bp, 22 predicted proteins | sample 811421 | NCBI WGS metagenome assembly MDTG01 (sample SAMN05326645, study PRJNA326480) | marine metagenome | isolation source: seawater | place: Pacific Ocean: South East | collected 2011
ATGGTGCTTGTAGTCTTGGATTCTCACCCCATTTAATACGCAATATCTATGGTACTTCTAAAATATACGATACGCGTTCTGGAAATGACCCAGAGTTTCCAGAAAGCTTGTTAGATGACCAGGAATTATCTCACATTGTGGATGTTGGAAAAGAATACGGTACGACAACCGGACGAAAAAGAAAAGTAAATTGGCTAAATTTGGATAAACTAATACAAGCAGTAAATACTTCTGGAACAAATATCATTGTTATATCCAAAGTAGATGTATTGGAAACAGTAGGGATATTCAAACTTATTCATGAAGCACAATTACAAACTTTTGATTACATGGAGGAAATGAAAAATTATATAACAATGACTCTTCATTCTAGTTGTCCTTTATTGAAAAACATTATGTTTTCATCTAGTACCGAAAGCATTTGAGGGTCACTCAGATTGTAATTACCCGTTCAATAACAGTAGATGAAATGGCCTGTAATAAAACCTAAGAAATTAACTACTATATCTTCTTTTTTACCATACCACCAATAACCAGCAGTGTCAGATGACGATTCTTTTGTTGATTTTCTATTACAATTAGTAATGCCATTAAGAATCGATGGTTTGAATGCTCCTATCATATGTTCAATTATTTCCCACAATACACCCATAAACATAGCAAAGAAAAATGATTTTGGGAAATTATAACCTATGATTGTAAATAGTACGTAATGAGAAATAGACCAACCATCAATGTGAAAATCTACGTCAATTTCTAAAGGGTCTACATAATTGGTGTAAACGCATCTGAATTTTCCATATAAGATTATAATTACTATAACAGATAAGAATAATAGTAGTAATGTTTTGTTTCTCTTCAAATCATTCAACATTTGTATATATAATAGAGTTACGAAAAAATATGTTCCGGTATTTGGAGGAACATATATGATAATCCGGAGTATTGAAAATGGTTAAAAGAGTTTCCTATTTATTGATCAAATAATTAGGAAAAAAAGGATCCAACATAAGTAAAATAATATTGGTATTTATTCAATGAACAATCTCTCTATGAGTACTGCTAATATAGGTTAACCCTTTCTATATTTCTCTATAATCTCTGCTAAAGCAAAAAAATGACAGCTATTTTTCTACAATGAACACTTTCTCTATAGCGTCTGCTAAAAGGATATGGTAAAAATCGTACCCTCTATAGCTTCTGCTAAAAGTTCGATCTTCTCTCCATAGCTCCTGCTAAGAAGGTAAAATTCGTACTCTCAGTAGCTTCTACTAAAAATACACGATTATTTCCATGAACATTTTCTCTATAGCTTCTGCTAAAAGGATATGGTAAAAATCGTACCCTCTATAGCTTCTGCTAAAAGTTCGATCTTCTCTATATAGCTTCTGCTAAAGAAAACATAATATTTTTTATTTCTCTATACTCCCTGCTAAATATTTTTTCGGTTCTATTATTTTCATCACTTTTTTACTGTAAATTGCCCAAAACAATATTTTTTTTCTTACAAATTAACTTTTTGCAATATTTTTCACATTCAGAAATTCCGTATATTGCTGTTCGTCGTATATTCGTTTTCAATAGAAGCACAATGAATGAGCATCAGGAGAAAATCAAAAATTTGGTCTTAAAGGAGTATGTTGAACCTAAGAATCTAATAATCAAGGAACTTAGAAAAAAGAATAAAACTATTGAGGATGAACTAAAAGAGCTTCAAGAAAAGTATTCTGTAGTAGTAGCAGAAAAATGGAAATTGCAAGCAGAATGTAATGTAAATAAAACACTACAACAAACACATGAAGAAGTTATAGGAAAGAATAAACAGCTTGTAGACCATTATTATGAATTGGAACAAAAGTACACTGCTTCAGAGAAAAGTAAAGAAGATCTTGTTGAAGAGTACAAAAAATTGGAACAAAAGTACACTGATTCAGAGAAAAGTAAAGAAGGTCTTGTTGAAGAGTACAAAAAGTTACAAAGAGTAAATACTGAGATGTATGAAAAACTTGCTGACAGTTCCAGTTCCATTATTGACCTAAGCATAGATAATAATGACCTAAGTATGAGTTACAATGAATCTGAATATGGAAGTGTGCCTACAAAGAAAAGGAGAACCCCAACCATAAACGAAAAGAGCTGGAAGAAATTTTTAGAAGACGCACAAAATGGTGATGAAGCTTCTTGTCTCAAAATACTACGAACTTTTAAAAAAATTGTAGAGGCTGAAGGAGTAAACAACGTACCCCTCGTTGTAGCTGAAACTTACCAAAAGTGTTTGGAAGTTTTACCGAAAACAACTCCACTAAGTGAAATCAGATTAAATGTTTCACGACTATCAACTCCAAGTGTTCTATCACCAATCAAACAAAATCTTTTTTCACAGAACTAAATATAATTTGTTTCTGATTTACGCTTTCTATTCTTCTATCGTCTCGTTTTTACCCGACATTCCATTAAAAAAAAACATAACTGACATATGTTTTTTTATTGTTTTAAGTTATAAAATTTCAAGATCTTGTAATTTCCAATATTCTACTTTTTTATTTGGTAAAGGACGAGCAATGATAAAAGGGATTAATTTTTTCTCAAATTCTTCAATAGCAATAGTACGACCATGTATTATATTTTCATCTAAATCCTTAATAAATGAAGGAGCACCGCGTTCAATTTGCTCAGCACGAGTTCCAATAATACGGGCTTTTTCATATTTGGTCAAAAATGGAGCAGTTGTATGAAATCCATCTACAATATCACCTTTGTCATTCCGTACCACTTTTGACAATACTTTTATTTCATCCATATTAGCACTTCGTATTTCAGGGTGACTTTCTTCTAAATTTTCTATAACAGAATAATTTTCAAATTTTTGGTAGTTGATGTCATCTTCGTCATAATCTTCTTCTAAATCATTATTATCACCATAATTTACATTTTCGATATCTTCATTTAGATCTACTTCTTCTAATACATCATCCATGTCATCATCAGGATCTACTTCACTTCGATTTTCATCATTGTCTTCATCTTCATCTTCATCTCTTGGATCATCTTCATCATTTTCATCATCATCTTGATCATCTAGTATCTCATCTTCATCTTCATATTCAGATTCATCGGAATAATCAGAAAGATTACCACTTTCTTTTATTTCAGTGTTATTTTTATTAGACATGTTACTTTTATTTCTATAACTGTATATACTGTTTATATATCTTTTATTTATAAGCTTATTTTTTCAATTTTTTATGGTTCATGAGTTTTCCATATAAAATCACATGATGTACACATATACACATGTTTCATATTATCATTATCATAACGAATATATAGCGCATCCGTAGAAGGGGCTGTTTGATTGGACACACGATTTGCTTTATTACTAGAACACTCTTCATTGGGACAAGGAATGGAAATATGTGGTAATGTTGGGTCATATTTTGTATATTTATTGACAACATGCTCATAATTATTATTAGAAGCACTGTTATCATATTGAATATTCAATACACATGCTCCATTAATTTGATCATCTTTATTACCACATACTCTACAAATATATACCAATATCTCTTTATTATTGTCATCAAGATCAACTAGTTGATGATAAAATTTATTATCACACTCGGGACAAAATTGAATTTTTTGGTTACTCATATTTTGTACTAATATCAATACTTCTATATAATTATCTGTACAGTTTATATTTATCTATAATTTTCAATTTTTCGTGAATAATAAGGTCTGTATAGAATCACGATTGTAAAAAAAATTGAAAAATATTTATACGAAATAGATCTAAATAGTTCTACCTTTCTAATATATAGATTCTAAAGGTTCTATCTTTTTCAACGATGAATCTAGAAACTTTTCTAAATAATCACTGTGTGGAAAAAAATAGTGACAAAGAAATCACTCATCAACAATTCGGTAAATATCAGAAAAAAAATTATTCCATTACCGGCTCCGATTATGATACTTTTATTAAACTATACACAAATAGTGTACTAAAGGCAAACCGTACGCATAATTTGATTGAACGTCAAACTATACATAAACAAAAAGATAATGGGATGCATTTAGTCGATTTGGATTTGAACTTTCAAGCAGATTATACATCCAGACAATATACAGAAAAACATATCACTACATGTATTGATTTTATATTGGAACTGTACCAAAAATATTATATGATTGACGACGATTGCCAATTTCCAATTTCAGTATTGGAAAAACCTTCACCGAGGGTCGTCAATAAAAACAGTGGTACAATAGTAAAAGACGGTATTCATTTAATGTTTGGGATATCATTGGATCCATATATGCTTATGAACATTCGTGTACAGCTAATTGAATTCTTGAGAAAGGCATGGGAAGATCTTCCAGTTATTAATTCTTGGGAAGATGTTGTAGATAAAGCGATTTCAGATGGAGCAAATGGATGGTTGGTTCCCAATTCAAAGAAAGAAGATGAACCATCTTATTACAGTATTACGAAAGCGTATCATGCTTATTTTGACACGGATCAATCTAAATTTGTTATCAATCAAATTGTCCATAAACCTGATGATTTGAAATCGTTTTACAGTCAATATTATAAGTCTTTATTTATTCGTAATACAGAACACTTACCTGCGTTGGAGCTTCTTACTGATGAAGGCGAAACAGCAATTGAACAATTTAAAACAAAGAAAATATCCACCAAAACTACTGGAGGTCAACCTGGTAATGATGCGTTCGGAGGAGATGATCCTTGGCAAATTCCGGTTGATATAATCCGTACAATTAACAATTATGAAGATGCTACCGCATTATTACATGGATTCTTAGATAATTTGCCTTCTGATAAGTACATTTTAAAGACAGCACACGATTATGTCAATATTTTACCAGAGTCTTACTACGGACAAGGGTCTTATAACAAATGGATTCGTGTTGGACTAGTATTATTTAATACAAGCCGATACCTCTTGATTGTATGGCTCATGTTTAGTGCGAAAGCTTCTAATTTCGATTGGAATGAGTCAGTCATGTGTATTTGTGATCATTGGGAAAAATGGAAATCCAATACCGTACCACATGAAAGACTCACTATACAATCCCTAATGTACTGGTGTAAAGTGGATGTTCCTGACCAATTTTTGGTAGTACGTGACTCATCTATCAATCATTTAATTGAACAATCGATTTATGGATTAACTGTCGCACAAATGAAAGCAAGAGGAAAACATAAAGGAAGTACCGATTATGATCTGGCTAAAGTAGCTCATGGATTATATAACGGGGTCTATGTAGCCAGTAGTATCAAAAGTAACGAATGGTGGGTTATTCGTAAACATTATTGGGAAAAAGATGATTCTGGTACCTCTCTTCGAATGAAAATTTCTACAGAAGTACGTAATTTATATCATCAAAAAGCGATGGAATATTTACAGAAAGCAATGTTAATTAAAACACCAGAAGGATTAGTAGATACAGAAAACGAAGAATACCAATTACTTATGGCTAAATGCGATTACCTACGGGAAATTTCGGATCGTTTAGGAAATACTAAGGATAAAGATAATATTATGCGTGAATGTAGAGAAATATTCTTTGACAGAGAGTTTATTAAAAAATTAGATGTACAAAGGCATTTACTATGCTTCAATAATGGTGTTATGGATTTCAAAAGTAAAGAATTTCGTGCCGGAAAACCAGATGACTTCATTTCAAAATGTACACAAACAGATTATAAACCGCTAGATAGAGAAAATGACATGACTAGTATTAAAGAAATCGAAACCTATTTTCATGAACTATTTCCAAGAATAGAAATGTATGAATACATGTGGGTTCATATGGCATCTTTAATGACCGGTGAGACTGAAAAAACACAGTGTCTACATTATTATCATGGAAATGGTTCCAATGGTAAATCACTGCTCATTAATCTATTCGAGGATATTTTCGGTGATTATGCTGTTAGTTTAGATGCGAACTTCTTCACTGGGTCACGTTCGGGTCGTGGTAGTGCCACACCTGATATGGCAAAGTTACCCGGAAGTAGACTGGCCATTACCCAAGAACCAACTGAAGGAGGGAAACCAGTTGTACTTACTGAAGGACCCATGAAACAATTGACATCAGGTACGGACAGAATCAATTATCGCAGTTTGTATAAAGATGAAGAGCATTTCCAACCTCAGTGCCATTCCATTATTTGCGCAAATGATTACATACCGATTCGCAGTCTAGATGATGGTACTTGGCGTCGTATTCGTGTGGTTCCTTTTGAGTCTGTCTTCACTGAAAACCCTAAACACGATGATCCGGATAAACCTTATCAATTTCATGTAGATAGGGAAATCAAAGTGAAATTCAAGACATGGGTTCCAGTTATTACAGCAATGTTAGTTGAAAAAGCATTTGAATACAAGGGTTTAGTACCGATTTGTCCTATAGTAGCAAAAGCAAGTGCCAATTACAGACGTCGCGAAGACTATGTATCGGCCTTCATTGAAGACCACTTTGAACCATGTGAACCAAATCCATACGAACGACTTCAAAAATCAGTTGTACAGCGATTATTTACCGATTGGTATACCAAAGAATATGGAGAAAAAACATCAAATAAATTACATGTGATTTATGATGCGATGACTAAAAGATACGGAGACTTAAAGAAACATCCTACCCCAGGATGGGACGGAGTTCGTCAAATTAAATTATATGCGGATGAACCCAATACAGATCAAGATGATGATGATTAAACTTACAATTAAAATTAAACCAACAAAAGTGTTTGATCTACAATAATATGAATTTTTACAAATTATTGTAGTTTTTTTCTCTTTTCTCTTTTCTCTTTTCTCTTTTCTCTTTTCTCTTTTTTAGTACGCAAAAAAATCTGGGAAATAACTTTGATCGATTACATATTCATGGTCATCACGAGTAAATACATTGCCTACAACTGTTTCAGTAATAAATACAAATGCTCTAAATATAAAATATTCAAAGGGAGTAATTAAAAATGGATATAACACTAAAAACAATAATATAAAAAATTTATAAAAAAAACTATAATAATTGCGATTTGGTCCAACAAATAATACTCCTAAATACAATGATGCCAATAAAAAGTAAATCCAAATCATAGCATAAGTATAATAATGTAATGATCGTGTTTGTTGGACTTTATAATTGTATTTACTGTACTTGGTCGAATATTTCCGTTTCATGTATTCATTTTGTTGTTTAGCTAAATCAATAATTTGCTGTTTTAATGGTTCTGAATCTCCTACTGTAACATTTACGATAAAATCATTTGTTTCTAAAGTAGCTCCCGTTGGCATTATTATACTTTATATATATTTTTTTTCCAATTATGCTTATTGTACAGATTCATAGGATGGTTTTTTATAATATGGAAATGTAAAGGAACGAGGCCCACTTGTAGTAAATCCATCTTGTGAAACACAACGATTATCTACGTATACTGAACCAACGGGACAACAATCTTCTCCTTTACAATCACCGTCTTTCGTGTCATATTGTTGATGAAAAAGTCTTGATGATCTATCTTTATTTTCTTTTACGTCACTTTCATTCAACAAATACGAGAAATCAATTTTATCAAAATCCATTCGGCTACGTTTTTGAATATCCATGTACGACAAAATTAATACTATTATTCCTCCAGCAACAACTGTTATGTATAACAATTCTATCACAAAATCAGGGATAATAGGAATAAAGTATCGTATATAGTACAATACAAGGCACAATATGATTATTATTACGAATATAAAAAATATTCTATAATACGCATTTTTACGACTGGTTTCACTTCGTAAATGTTCGTCTTTTCTTATTTTTGTATAATACACTTGATCAATTTTCACTTCTTTTTGGGTTAAGCGGTCTTTTTCATTATCTACAATTATTTTTACATTTGTAGAAGGGTCCACTATTTTATCATAGGTTAAATCACCACTGTTAATATTATCTGGATTATATGTCATGTGTTCTATATTGTAGAACAATATTTTCTTTTCTTACACAACATTTGCCTGGCACATTCCTGTATTAGCTATCTTCTCTCCATTCACTTCAAATTCAGCAGGTCTATAAGTATATCCAGGACCACAGCAATCAGCAGCTTTACAGAGTTCTTGGGATGTTTTCAATATCCGCCGTTCTCCATTATTATCTGAAGAAGTACTTGATTTACCGAAATCACTAGGAGATTGTAATTTTTTATCGCTAATTTTGCTAAAATCAATTTCATCCCGGCGATGTATTTCACGAATTGTATTAAATATACTAATAATTCCAATACCAACTACTAAAAAGAGTATTACATCTAACACACTACTAGTATAGCCTAAATACTTTTTCATAAATGTTATCAATAAGGCGAGTCCAGCTATCAAAACAACCAACAACAAAACCACTAAATATTGTTGTAAACGCGAACTATGACTTTGATTCAATAAAATCATTCTTTCGGCATTATGCCTTTGAGTATCCATTAAACTTTTCTTATTTTGAATACGCGATAATTCATAATCTACTACAGAATGAACATCTCTCTGCATGTTATGAACTTTGATATAATCATCATTATCTATAATGTTATTAGTAGTAGCCATAATACAAGTATAATGTATTATGATACTTTATTTCTTCAATACCAGATAAGTAGTAATAAGTACTGTAGCAACAGTTATCATGCCGACAACATATGTATTATTTCTCTGCATAATCGTAACATGAATGTCCTCTTTTATCGCATCTTGTACAGATGATTTAGAATCGCTAAATGCTAAATGGTTTCCACTAAAATCGATATACTTGGGATCGCTGCTCATGAGATCGCCATATATATCATTATATTCGCCTACAGTGTTTTCGATTTCATCTTTTTTATCAGCTAAATTGTTTACTTGTGATACTTGTTGTTCAAATTCTGTTCCTGTATTTGTACTAAAGTATTCTGTTTGTGGATTAGAGAAAAAACCCGATTGAATCATATTATAGAGTATATACTATGTACATTTTTATAATTTCACAAATAAATAATACAAAACAGATGTGGCTAAAACTGTATACGCAAATGTTACATAAACAGAATTGTCGTGCATGATTTGGACATCACTTTTTTCCTGTTCATATAGCTCTCTCATTTTCAAGTCTAACTCTTTTCTCTTTTTTTTCACATCCAAATGATCACTTAATAATGTATCATACTCTCCTGTATAACTATGATTGCCACTTGTTTGATTAGTCGCAGTTTGATGGACACCATTTTTGAAATCTGTAAAATCTGCTGTTGCTTCACTAGTTCTAGAATAATATGGCTGTTGACTGTTTAAATAGTTAAGTAAATGATTTTTTGTGATTGTTTCTTCATTGCTCCAGGTACTAAATCGGGAATCAAATAAGTTTTCTGAGTAACATGATTTCTCAATTAGAGAATATGTATTAGAACTACAACTATCATCTTTTTTAAAGCAATCACTTTCAAGTCCACAATGCTCAGATGCTTGATACACGGTATTGTATGGTACAATTGTCTCATTTAATTTTTGTCTAAAGTCACTAATATTCGTTGCCATCTATATACTGTATACAATTATTTTTGTTTATGAATAAGTACACCTAAAACGATACAACCAACTAGCAAATTCACAGTTTGTATCCATGAACGATAATATTGCTGTACAGCATCTTGTTGGTTTGCTTCTTGTTTATGCATTTCACTGTACATATCATTATAGTTCTTATTTTCATTCAAAATTGCTTTTTCGTCTGTATCGTTAAAGATAATGTTGTATAACTCACCTGTAGCTGAATTCCAGTCTCTGGCAACAAATTTATTTTCCATTAAGGGTTCTTCCATTTTAATTCTTTTATACTTTCGCTAAACATTTTATTCTCTAGTCACAATATAATGAAATTCCCATCGTTGAATTCCGTATCTCCTTTAGAGATTGTACTATTAATTATTTTCATTTTGTATTTAATTTACCCCATACCCACTCCCGAATTAATTGCTCCTTATGTAAATTCAAATTTAGGAATGGCTTTCATTATTATTCTTACATTTTATATGGTTTTTTACACCACGCCCATTTTAGGCGTTTTGACAATTGTTGTAGCATATGAATTACTTCGCCGTAGTGCTAATATTACACAATCAAAACAGACAATACCTCTACTTCGTCATACTCCAACACAACCTAAGAAAGATAAAGTAATGGCAGAAATGAATGGACCCAAAGAGGTGTCTTTAGAAGAAGAAATTGTAGAAGAAAAAGCGCCTGTAGGTAAGGGTAGCATCCTCGCAGAATACACTGAAACCAATTTCAAACCTGTACAAGAAAAAATTATTGGAGCATCTATGGTGTAAAGACTTCAACACACACCTTTCCGTATACAATATCCGTAAAGGTGTTACAGATTAAGAAGAAGAAGGAGGAGGAGGGCATTTATCATTTGGATTGAAATAATTCATGATTTGTTCATATGTTGTGCTAGCACTACTGCCATCTTTCATACAATAATAAGTAAATAAAAAATGAAAGGATTTGCTTGTCATTTTCGCTATCAAATAGGATCCAGCTTTATCTGTAATTGCTATAAACATTAAGAAAATCAAGGCATAAGTGAGTGACTTTTTGGGTATCACTTTATTGGTTATTTTTTCAATTTCTTTTCTTGCCTTTTTGGAAGAATCTAAATCTTTGGTTGTTGTCAAAACAAGTCCAATCACTATAGAGATCAAGGCAAATAATAACATGACAATATCATATCCAATTTTTAACGCGGGTGAGGTTGACGAACTTATTATGCTTGGTAACGCAAGCCCAAATATAATCATGAACAAAAGAGCTTGAAATGTATGTATCAATAGAGTTATCCATCTTTGTCCTTGATTCGCACTTAGCGATGTTACAGCATATTCTGCTACTTCTTCTTCGCCATCATCATCTAATAAGACACATTCCATATAAGAGCCACTATTTTCCTTTCCTTCAAAGCCTTCTTGTTGATTTGTGGTATTATACAATTTTTTATTGATTTTCACGTCCGCTATCGCATCAATTACACGTGTTTGACTATTATCTTGTAGCGTAATGATACTACGAATTACATCAAATACATCCGGTTCCATCAATTCTTTGTATACAGTTTTAGCCTTTCGTGTATGCTGTGGTATTTTGGACTTAGTTTTGATGATATCCGTACATACTAAAACCGAATATTCATTTCGCGTTTGATAGTACAAATTACCTTTACTACATCGGATCATTAATTTATCTAAAGGACATTTATCTAAAGGGAACTCAATATCGTTTGTAAATGAATCATGCTGTAGAAAAAAGCAGATAAATGCCTTTTCTGTATGGCGCGTTTCTATATTGTAATGTTCATGCTCTATTACCATTTCATTGCTATGCTGACCTTTATGTAATTTAGGTGTAATGTGAATTTGAGTAGCATGAAATTCTTTGTCCTCTATTTCCAATACACACTTACTATTTTCAGGAAATCCATACGAATAATCTGTGAATTTCGTCAAAGAATCTTGATCATACGAATATAAATAGTCTAAAGTTCTTTGTTTCTCTGTTTTCCGTAATTCCACCACCATTATACTAAAAGAATAGATATAGTTTATCTAGTATTTTATGTTTCAAATTGGAATATAAGAAAATAATCCACTTTCATAAATTGTCGCACGGAATATTTCTTGATAACCTTCTACGTAAACATCGTCTCCGTTGTATATTTCACTACAACCGTACTCACTCGAACAGTTGCGCCCCTTTACTTTTACGGGTAATTTCGCCTGTAAATTACCACCTGGACCACCACCGCTTACCGTATAATATTGCCATTTGTCACGTGAAGTTACCGTGCGTCTTCCCATTAATGGTAATATTTCCGGACTTGACCCGGCTTGTTTTGTTAATATCCCAACTTGACTATACTGGGTATTGTAATGTTGAGTTGGAATATTCACTGGTATACTATTTTGTGGCACAGACATGACTAATGGAGCAGTCATTAAACTGCCAGCATCACATCGTACAGGAGGTACATATGGGTTTGTTAAAGGATCACCTGCGGTTTGTCCCCCCGCAGTACACCGACCTACATCCCCTCTTACATCTTGAATTGGAACTGTAGAAGAAACCGTTCCACCAGTTGTCATGAGAATGGAACTGGGAGCAGATAAAGATGTATTTTGTTGTGTCATTTGATGATGTCCAGTATTTCCTAAAGTTTGAACTTGATAGCCTAAATATATGATAATTAATAATAATACTACAACGAGTAATATTGTTGTATTCGATAAGCAAATACCACCCGGAACACACTTTTTAGGCATTTGTTTTACTATTATACTTTACTTGGCTAAAAAAATAACCAAACAAATATAGAATACAAAGTACTAAAGTAAATAAGAAGAAGTTAATTGGAGAGTCACCTTTTTGTTTGGTTTTGAAATTGAATATATTTTTCAAACTTTCAACCAATCCACCGTCTTTTTCTTTTCTATTTTTACAACGATAGCACATATTTTTTATATCATTTGGCCATCCTACATATTTTTCAACTTGTGTCAACATTTTATTCAAATGATTGTCAAATGAACCTTTTCTTAAAATCATATATGTCATTAGAGCAACAACCGCTACAATAAAATATTTGATACAATCCATTAAATAGAAAAAAATACACAATATAAAATTTTTCATTATTTTCGGAAAACATTTTATTATCGTTGCAATATCTCTAACTTGTCTGAAGATCTTAAATGATGTGTCTACTGCCATATATTATATTATAAGTACATAATATTCATTGTATTTATAATCCCTATTTTTAACTAAAAATCATTCTACTGGATTGACTTTTATATTGTACGTATTCTTTTTATCTAACTTGGCGATTTCTGTTTTGTTTGCGTCGCTAGACTGTTTATTTTGGGAGACTTGGTTTACGATAATACCCATACCGGTCTTGATTCTCTCTATTTCACCCTTATTTGCATTTATGTTATTTCTATTTCTATTCCATGGTCTAAATGGTTCTTGATCTTCCTCTTCCTCTTCCTCTTCCTCTTCCTCTTCCTCTTCCTCTTCCTCTTTTTTTTCAATATCTTCTTCGATTATATCTGTTATTTCTTGTACTAAATCTTCATCAACTTCTTTATCATCTTCATCATCTTCATCACTTTTTTTACTTTTAAACCCATCTCTGGTATTACCATTTCCAATACGAATTACATGAGTTACCACTATAGAAATAACCATTATGACAATCATGTTCTTGCTAAAGAAGGATGTCAATAGACCTGTCGCAATAAAAGTACCAACAGACATAATATCATTCGCAAATACAAAATGGAATAAATTGGCTACTGCTATAATAAAAATAAAATATAGCACAAATTGGTTGTGTAATAAATCATGGGAAAGTGTAGTCATCTTACCCGTTTTCTTCATGATTTTACTAAACATACTTTTTCCTTTTGCCATTTATAAAACTATATATATATTATGAATAGAGAGAAAATATAATCAGTAGGAGAATTCACTGATTTCATTCTACATGGCTTTCTTCACTCAAAGATGAATAATCCGGTAAAGATTCTCTTCCATATATATCTAACACTTCTTTTACTACATCTTCTCTTTGTATATCACTACGTTCGAATTCGAAACTACTAATACTATCAGACCTTGTACCTTTGAATCTCCTTAAAAAATCTTCTAAACCGTTCAATTCGTTAAACCGATCATGTTGGTCTAAATCACCGGTGATGATTAATCTACTATTTGTCCCTAACCGCGTCAGTAACATTTTCATTTGTCCAATCGTGGAATTTTGCATTTCATCGGCAACAATCCAGGCATTTTCAAATGTACGACCACGCATGAATCCCAAAGGCGCAATTTCAATTGTTTTTTCGTCTAATAAACGATTTACTTCTTTCACAGAAAGAAAATTGTACAAGATATCATATATGGGACGCACCCATGGAGCCATTTTTTCTTCTAAGGAACCCGGTAAATGTCCCAAATCTTCATCAACAGAAACAGAAGGCCTTGTGAAAATCAATTTATCATAAATCCCCATCAAGAAATATCGTATACCATATTCAGTCGCAAACATGGTTTTACCCGTACCAGCTGGGCCATTCGCAACCACTATCTTTTTACTTTTCATACTTAGTAATCTACTATAATGCTCTTGACTCGTGTTTTTCGGACTATGAAACTTTTCATTAAAACTACTTTTTTCTTTTTCAGATAGATGATCGAAATTCAAATACATGGACTGGGACATTTTACCAGAACATCCTTCATCATCCGAATTGTCGTCAAACAGCTGAAATAAAATCTCTTTTTCATTCATTTTCTTCTGTTTACGACGGCGTCCATGTTTTGGCACTGTACCATATGGTTCTTTGTAATCATCATCTAACATGGTGGACAGTGTATGGGGTGTCTTGGAATGAACCTTCATGTATAAACAATCATCAGATTTTATTCCTAAACTTCCTATTTACTTTACTATCATTATACACTACATTCAGTCACAATTTCGTCATGTATCACATAACCAGTGTAGGGTACAAATAAAGAACTTGACTAACATGATATACTATTATGTCATGTTTTTTCTACAGTATATTCACTACATGTACATACTGTAAATTTAGTGTTTTTCATCTATATCATTGAAATAGTTGTACAATAAATTTTCAGAGCTTTGATTTTTCACTTCACCACAAATTAGATTTGCGCACTCGTACATCTGTCGCAAAACATCATTGGGTGTACTCGTTCCAACTTTGATTAATCCTTGTTTTTTCAAGTACTGCTTCACTTCTCTTATTGGCGTTTCTCTCAATTTCATCATTTGTAAATTGGTATTATTTCTCAATGTTTTATTGGAAACCAACACAGATACTTTAGGAAATAACTTTGATTTTCCTGTACGATACGTTCTTCTTAGTATTCGTCGTTGGCGTTTCGGTTTCTTCTCTTTCTGTCTGATTTTTTCTTTATTCTTTTGTTCATCTTTATGGCTACGATGTTGTTCATGTAATGTCATCTCTCGTATTTTATCTTTTAATTGTGTTTCATAATTAACTTGAATAGGCGAAGGAGGGATGGATATACTGGATAACCGTGGTGGTCGTGGTTGTGGTCGTGGTTGTGATTGTAGAGGTGGTTTTGGAATAGAATTCATTGTAGGTATAGATGGGTATTGTCTTTGTGTTTGTCTTTTCCAAGAACGATATGTGGGTAAGTTTCCATTTTTCAAACAGCCATATGGAGGAGGTGTTACATTGATAATATTTTGATTAGATGGTATTACTGTAGAAACAGGTACTACGTTGGATGGTAATTGGTTCATTATAGATGATGCTGGTTGTACAAGTGGTTGTGATGGTGGAGAGACTGGTGCTCGTAAAGTATAGTTATGACGAGCCTTTATTTTATCGTCATTTACTTTAGTTTTTTCCAATGAATCGAAAAAGTCAATGGAATTTTCAAAATCACTTTTGATATTTCCAGTTTCTGGTATTGATGGAGAATTTCCGTTTGAACCAGAAGAACCAGAATTGGCTTGTTTTCTCCTTTTTTTCTGCTGGTCTTCTTGAAAGGAACGAAGCATTTTTACTAAACTCTTTTTCAAAGTAGAGGATTTAACCTTTTTTTCTTTTTTCGCCGGGTTTTTTACTTTTATTTTGGGTTCTTTCGGTTCACTTCTTTTTTTACGAGTTCCTGATACTTTAAAATGATCAGGATTGATTACAATCTGTTTACGATCACTGGATTCCTGTTTTGATTCACTACTCATAATGTATTGTAATAATTAAAGTTATGTATATAAACCTAAATATATATTGTTATCTTTTTTTGTATGTCCATATTCTTCATACAATTTATATCCCATTTCTAAATCATCTAAATTCAATGTTTTACGTAATATGGGATCTTTGCCATATATGCGCTGTGCGTGAGCGATTTTACTGTAGGAAAATAATTGTTCCATAGATCGACCATTGTCTAAAAAGTGCTTATGTTTTGTCTCAAACCAGTCAATATTTATAGTATCTTCCAATGTCCATTTGCGTACTGAACTCAAATGTTGGAATATTTGAAACAATTCATGTACTTTATATGGTTCAATATCAAAACGCCAAATAAATCGTGATTTTAATCCCGAATTAATACGGAAAAATGTATTATCCAATTCGTTGGTATATCCTGCGATAATTACCATTAATGTATTTTTACGATCACTTAGTGCTTCGCAAAGTGTATCCACGCATTCTTTCGCATAAGAATCATCAGACTGTAGACTATATGCTTCATCAATAAATAAAACTCCACCGGAACATTCATCTAATACCTTTTGTGTTTTAATAGCGGTTTGTCCTAAATATCCTGCTACTAAATCTGTGCGAGTTACTTTTTTGAAGACATTATTTTTTAAAACACCAATTTTGGAATACATAGTACCTAGTAATTTTGCCATTTCGGTTTTACCTGTGCCAGGTGGACCTGTAAATATAGTATGTTTGTAATCACTGTCAATAGGATCATCTGTGAACCCCTGCATAAAATACATTAATTGTCGCAAAATGCTTTTTTTCACGGACTCCAATCCTATCATTTGATTTAATGTATGAATTTCGTTTTTGATTTTGTGTAAGGCTTTTAAATCGATATTATACTCTTTGGAGGAATCATAGGGATGTGTTTCCAGAATGTCCAAAATATCTCCGAAAGAGTGTATAGATGTAGAAATATCTACTTTTTCTTTTTTACGATTAACTCGAAGTTTCACTACTCCAGTATTTGAAGTAACCGTGGGTTCTACTTCATGTTCTTTCTGCCACCGCAAATAAATGTCATCTACTACTTTATCTTCTTCTTCTCCTACTACACTTTGTAATGTAGGAGTGTTTTGATAATAAGGTATTATACTACTGTAATAAGGGTAATAATATTGATCATAATATTGCTGAGTTTTATTGTACAAACTTGTACATTGATGTAGAGTGAGTTTCTGTAGTTGTTCATATTCATCCAGACACTGTAAAAATGCTAAATATGGATTATGGCGAGATTTTTTGTTTTTAGGCGAATTGTAATGGGTCATTATTGTTCAAGTTTTATACTGTTATAAAATTCTATATGTATTCTATTTATTAGGTTTTTGAATAAAATCTCTGCTTAATATAGTATGAAATCCAATAAAACGAAAAAAAATAGACAAAAATGTCGTCTACCAAAACCGAATACGCAAATATTTAATGCGTCTGATTTTCAAAGTAATGATGGCATGCTTACTACTGTATGGGGGCCTCCTATGTGGCATTATTTACACACAATGAGTTTCAATTATCCAGTAAATCCTACTTTGGCAAATAAAAGAAAATACAGAGAATTTGTTTTGCTATTGAAAGATGTGCTTCCGTGTGGTAAATGTAGAGATAATCTTAAGAAAAATTTCCGTTCATTACCATTGACAAAACAATGTATGAAAAATAGGGAAACATTTTCACGTTATATATTTGAACTTCATGAATTGGTAAACCATATGTTACATAAAAAATCAGGATTAACTTATGAACAAGTGAGAGAACGATATGAGCATTTTCGTTCTCGTTGTAACAAGAGTCGCAAAGTAAAGATAACAAACAAAAAAAGATCTAGTAAAGAAAATGGATGTACAGATCCTTTAACCGGAGAGAAATCAAAATGTGTACTTCATATTGTACCACGGTCAAAACAATGCGAAAGTTTCCATGTAGATAAGCAATGTGAAACAGTGCGAATCAATATGGATAATTTATAAATTTCGTTTTTTCTATTTTTTGTTGTATATGTTTTTCATACAATAAAACCTATTAGTATAATATATTTTTATCCATGGAAGAAGAAACTGTAGAAGAAAAAAGAGAAATTGATAAAGAAGTTCCTTTTTGGGGAACCAATCCAAATAGTTTATTAGATCCTAGTGCTATTTTACAGTTATTCCCAATTTCATCTATGACTTATAATGAAAAATTAAATGCTATTTCTCGTTTAGTCATTTTATTTACCATTCTTTTATATTTCATTTTTCGTTCTTATCGATCCATCATTATGGGTACATTAACTTTAGGAGCAATCTATGCTTTACATTATACACAAAAGACTCCCAAAAAAAAAGTTCATTTTAAAGAAGGTTTTGAAACAAGCGATGTTGTTCAAGACTTTTTCGCAAAACGTGGATTATCCGATACCTTGTTTGCGGAATCCACCCCTGAAAATCCTTTACAAAATGTGATGCTTCCTGATTATGACCGAGCATCAGACAAAAAGCCCGCTCCTGCCAGTTATACTCAAGAAGCTCAAAGTAAAGTATTAGAGCATACAAAAGCAATGATTGATGAAATTAATCCTGAACAACCCAAAATCAGCGAAAAATTATATAGAAGTTTAGAAGATAATTTAGCATTCGAACAATCTATGCGCCCATTTTACAGTACGGCCAATACCACAATTCCAAATGATCAAGGGGCCTTTGCTGACTTTTGTTATGGTAGCATGGTGTCATGTAAAGAAGGAAACCCTTTTGCTTGCGCACGACAAATGGCTGTACGTCATACGAATTAAGTGCTTCTCTCAATTATTTTGTATAATTAGATTATATATTATATAAAATGTTTAGCAATACATCATTAGCTGATTATAAATTCAATCAATCTGCGCGTTTTGGAAATGATTCTGCGGATCAATCACAAAGAACATTACAAAATACAAAATATTTGACTAGTGTATTGTCTCATTACAGTTCAGATAAATCATCAGGGGAATCCATCCATTTCGCTACTCAATATCCAGGTATTATGGTTAGTGGAACCAATGGAGGATTAGGTTTAGGCGGTATGTCTGTAGACCATGAATCCAATTTATTGTGGAAAACTGACCCACAAAGACCACATGAAAAATTACAATTACAAACCAGACCATTTCTTACAGTTCCTTATTTAGGAAGAGGTTCATGTGATCCTACATTAGAATCTCAATTGCGATTAGGCGAAACGGTTAGAGGTAAGAAGAGTGTTTCTACAGTAATGGAACAGAATTTCTCTCCTTTAGATCAATATCCAATGGAATCTTCTAAAAAGGCAAATGTAGGAACTGTAGAAGAATATGCTTTAGACGGATGGAAACGTGGTGGAAAATCCTCCAGAGATCTCCAGGAGAAACATTTTAGCGAAAAATCTCAACCAATGGTTCCCGGATATTAAAAGAATTAATTTTACTTTAGCCATTTTTTTTTTTATTCGTTC
>MDTG01209956.1_pt1 | contig 19353 bp, 21 predicted proteins | sample 811421 | NCBI WGS metagenome assembly MDTG01 (sample SAMN05326645, study PRJNA326480) | marine metagenome | isolation source: seawater | place: Pacific Ocean: South East | collected 2011
GGCCACTTGCACCAAAGATTAATACTTTTTTTCTTATCATTTATCAAAAAATAGACAATATTGTCATGTCTTTATATATATAAAAAAATGAATAACATCAAAATCTTTGAAAAAGACTTACCTGAAGAAATAGACCTATCTAATGAAAAAATTGTCGCTCTAGACTGCGAGGCATTAGGATTGGTATTAGGTAGAGATCCGCTAACACTAGTCCAAATAGGTCTTAAATCAAACAAATACTTTTTAGTAAAATTAGATAGGGAGACTTATGAAGCACCAAATTTACAAAAGCTGTTATCAAATCCAGAAACTGAATTTATTATGCATTACGCAAGACAAGATCTTTTGTGGCTAAAATATCATTTACAAGTAGAGCCAAAGAAAATCTTTTGTACTAAAGTTTGTTCTAAAATTGCTAGAACCGCATCAAGTTATCATGGTTATAAAGATTTAGTTAAAGAACTATGTGGAAAAGATATTTCAAAAAAAGAGCAACAAAGCGACTGGGGAGATCCAAATTTGTCGGAAAAACAAATTAGTTATGCAGCACAAGACACACAATATTTATTTGAAATCAAAGACAAACTTACAAAAATGTTAATTAGAGAAAAAAGAATAGATTTATTTACAAAAAGTATGAAAGTAATACCTATACTTGTAGATATGGAAGTTGCAGGATACAAATTATCAACCTTTGAACATTAATTATGAATAAAGATAAAAGTATTAAAATTGCTAAGAATGTTATTGATTTAGAAATCAATGCACTTCAAAAATTAAAAAAAAGTTTAAATTCTTCTTTCGCCGACGCTGTAAAAGCAATAGTAAAGTGTCAATCAAAGGTAATTTTATGTGGAGTTGGTAAAAGTTTTTTAATTGCATCAAAAATAAGTAGCACTTTATCATCTGTTGGCAGTCCATCTTTTGCTTTACCTGCGAGTGAATGTTCACATGGAGATTTAGGCAGTATATCAAAAAAAGATTTGTTAATTCTAATTAGTAATTCAGGCGATACTGAGGAGCTTAAACCTGTAATACAATTTGCTAACAGAAACAAAATAACACTTATAGGAATTGTTTCAAAAAAAAAATCTGTTCTTTATAATGCATCAGATATAAAGTTATATATGCCCGAGGTAAAAGAGTCAGGTCATGGCATAGTTCCTACATCCAGTACAACTAGCCAACTCGCTTTGGGTGATGCTTTAGCTATTGCATCCATGGACTTTAAAAAATTTGGAAAACTAGACTTTAAAAAATTTCATCCCTCAGGAAGTTTAGGTGCAAGATTAAAAACTGCTGAAGATTTAATGGTAACTGGTAAAAAAATACCATTTATTAATGAAAATGCCAATATGAAAAAAGCACTTAAATTAATTTCTGATAAAGAATTGGGAGTTTTAATTGTGACCGATAAAAATAAACTTACTAAAGGAATAATTACTGATGGTCAAGTTAGAAGGTCAACTCTGAAAACTCAGAATTTAGAAAATAAAATTGTTAAAAATATAATGACAAAAAATCCAATAGGTATTGAGAAGAATACATTGGCGGTAAAGGCACTTTCTATTATGAATGATAAAAAAATTACATCTCTATGCGTTTACAATAATAATAAGAAGAAGACTATAGGTATATTGCATATACATAATATTTTAGCTGCAAAATTAAATTAATGTCAAAATCAACTATTTATCAGATTATAATTTTAGTATCTATTTTATTGATTGTAATTTTTACTTATTATTCTTTTTTTTATAAGAACATTAATCAAAATTTAACAGATCTTAAAAATCAAAAATTAGAAAACCAAATTGTTAATAATGAAGTTGGAAGTAAAATTGATGAAATTTACTATATTTCTAAGGATGAAAAAGGTAATAGCTACGAGATTACTGCTATGAATGGAGAATTAGACCCACAGAACTTAAATATATTAAAATTGAAAGATGTGAGAGCAATTATTATTATTAAAAATTCAGGTACAATAAATATATCCTCAAAAAATGCTTTATATAATCGAGATAATTTGAATACCTATTTTTACCAAGATGTAAATCTAAATTTCAATGAACATATTATAGCTAGTGAAATTATTGATATGAATTATATTGAAAAAAATATAAAGATTTCTGAAAATGTAAGCTATAAAAATAATAATAATTTTTTAAATACTGACATAATAGAAATAGATATGTTAACAAAGATTTCAAAGATTTATATGAAAAATAAAAAAGATAAAATTAAAGCTCAAATTTTCAATTAATGGCAATTATTAAAAAATTTAGAATTAAATCATTCAAAAAAACTAAGCCCTTAGTTTATCTTAAAGATGTGTCTATATCATTTGAAAAAAGAATGATACTTGATAGAATTTCATTGCAAATAAATCCTGGGGAAATACTAGGTTTATTAGGTCCAAATGGAGCGGGAAAATCAACCATATTTAATATAATAATGGGTATGTTGAAACCTGATAAAGGTTCAGTAATTTTTGGTGATAAGAATGCAACAAATTTTCCAATTTATCAAAGAGCAAGGGAATTCAAAATTGGTTATGTCCCACAATATGGTGGATATTTTGCGGATCTTACCACTTATGAAAACCTAAAAGCTATTGCAGAAATATTAATAAAAGATGAAAGAACAATAAATTCAAAAATTGAGTTTCTAATCTCTAAGTTTGAACTTGAATATGTAAAAAATATTAAAGCATCTTTTTTATCGGGTGGACAAAAAAAAAAGTTAGTCATTTCTCTTGCTTTACTAGGAGATCCAAAAATTTTATTATTGGATGAATGTTTTGCTGCACTCGATGTTCTAACAATTCAAATGCTACAAAAAATAATAGTAAGCCTTCAAACAGAAAATAACATTGGAATTATAATTTGTGATCATCAAGCAAGAGATCTACTTTCATGTGTTGATATGGCTTTAATTCTCTCAAATTGTAAAATTATTGCCAAAGGGACTCCAAAGGAACTAATTAATAATCCATTAGCACAAGATGCGTACTTTGGCGAAACTTTTAAAATCAATTAATAATGAAATCAAATTTTCTTGAAATAAGAGAAAAAATAAAAAATTTCGATAAAAAAATTTTGGTTGATGGTGATAAAAGTATATCAATAAGATGGGCTTTGATAGCATCTCAAGCAATAGGTGTATCAACAGCAAAAAACCTTTTATTATCCGAAGATGTACTAAACGCTCTTAAATGTCTCAAAAAACTTGGTATAGAAATAAAATTTAAAAATAAAATCTGTCACATATATGGTAATGGTTTAAATGGCTTGAATTTTAAAAAAAATCTTACTCTTAATGCTGGAAATTCTGGGACATTGGGTAGACTAATTCTTCCCTTGCTAATTAAATCTCCTCACAAGATAAAATTAATAGGAGACAAAAGTTTATCAAAGAGAGACTTTTCAAGAGTAATTGAGCCCTTAAAAAAAATTGGTGTTAATTTTTATCCTAAAAAAAATAAAAAATTACCTCTTTTTATCAAAGGAAGTGATTACTTAAGACCAATTAAATATTTTGAGAAAAGAGGATCAGCACAAGTCAAAAGTTCAGTAATGCTTGCATCCCTTCTAACTCCAGGACGAATGGAAATTGTGGCGAAAAAATCAAGAAATCACACAGAAATAATGTTTCAAAATTTAAAAATACCAATTAAAATAAAAAAAAATTCAAAATATGATTTTATTTCTGTTTTAAGACCAAAAGAAATCAACAAAATTAATATAAATATTCCTGGAGATATTAGTTCATCAGCATTCTTTATAGTTTTAACATTATTGAATACTAATTCAAAAATACTTATTAAAAATGTTAATATAAATCCTTCTAGAGTTGGCATAATAAAGATACTTAATAAAATGGGAGGTAAAATTAAACTTTTAAATAAAAGAAGAAATAATAATGAGGAATGTGCTGATATTTTTGTAAGAAGTCAAAATAGATTTAAAAAAATTGATTGCCCTATTGAACTTAATAGTAGTGCTATAGATGAATTTTTAATTATATTTCTAGTGGCCGCAAAAGCAAATGGTATATCAACTTTTAAAAATCTATCAGAACTCAATCAAAAAGAGAGTCCAAGATTAAAGATTGCTACAAAAATTTTGAAAATGATAGGTGTAAAAGTTATTTCTGATGATAATTCTATTAAAATTTATGGTAACCCAAATCTAAACCTTAATAAAAAAATACAAATTAAAAATTATATGAAAGATCATAGAGTATTTATGATGTCAGTAATTGCTGCACTATGTTTAGGGGGGCAGTGGAAAATATACAATCCAGAGAGTGTAAGAACATCTTTTCCTTCTTTCATAAAAATAATAAAAAGTTTAGGAGGTAAACTTAATTGAAAAAAAAATCTAAAAAATTTAAAATTGCAATAGATTCACCTGCGGCAGCGGGTGCAGGCACCGTAGCTAAAAAAATTTCAAAGTATTATAATTTATTATATTTAGATACAGGAAAAATTTATAGACTAATTGCTTATCTCAAGATTAAAAGCAAAGAAAAATATAATTATGCATTAGTAAAAAAAAAAATGAGAAATCTTAAAATGAAAGAATTAGAAAAAAAATATTTATTAAGTGACAAGATTGGAGTAGTTGCCTCAAAAATTGCTAAAGATCCATTGATAAGGAAACTAGTTTTGAAATTTCAAATAAATTGTGCCTATAATTATTCAAAAAAGTTTAATGGATCCTGTTTGGATGGAAGAGATATCACATACAAGATTGTTCCAGATGCTGACTTTAAATTCTTTATTACAGCTAATATTAAAGTTAGAGCAAAGCGTAGATTTATTGAGCTAAAAAAATTAGGAAAGAAAATTACCTTCCCTGAAGTGATAAATAGCATAAAAAACCGTGACAAAAATGACTATAATAGGCGAATATCTCCTCTTAAAAAAACTGAGGATTCTGTCTTGATAAATACAACAAATTTAACTAAAAGTGCATGTTTTTTAAAAATAAAAAAAATTATAGACGCAAAATTAAAATATGGAAATATATAATTCTTTAGAAACCAAAGCTTCAAAAGAGTTTCATAAATTATTAGATAATCAACTTTCAAAAACTAAAGGTATTGTAGAAGGTAAAATTATTGAAGGCAAAGTAACGAAAATTACTGAAAAATTTGTTTTTCTTTTTATTGAAGGTTTAAAGTCTGAACCTGTTCTTGATATTAATGAGATAAAAACACTAGGTATGTTAGATAAAATTAAAATTGAATCAAAAATACCAGTTTTATTAGAGAGGATAGAGGATAAGAATGGTGAGTGCATAGTCTCTGCATCAAAGGCATTAAAAATAAAAGGTTGGGATCAATTAGTTGAAGCTTATGAAAAAAATGAACCAATCATGGGCAAGATAACATCAAAATGTAAAGGAGGTGTTATTGTCGAGCACATAGAGACAGGATCATTAATGTTTTGTCCTGGTTCTCAAATTTCAGATAAACCAATAAAAGATATATCTCATTTAATGAATGAACCTCAAAAATTTGCGCTGATAAAATTAGATAAAGCTCGTGGAAATGCATGCGTATCAAGAAGACAAATTATTTCATCATTTAAAAAAGAGGATAAAGCAAAAATAATTGAAAAGTATAAAGTTGGTGATGTAATTAAAAATGCTGTAGTGAAAGCATACAGTAATTTTGGATGTTTTTTTGATGTAAATTCAGAACTTGACGTATTGGTGCATTTGCAGGAAATAAGTTATTCTCGTGTAAACCATCCTGAAGAAATCTTTAACATAGGAGAAAAACACGACTTGCTTGTTATATCAGTCGATAAAGAAAAATTACAAATTGGTTGCTCTATCAAACAACTTTCACCCGATCCGTTTGAGCACATTTCAAATTATGAGTTGAATAAAATATATAAAGTAAAAGTAGTAAAAATTATGGACTTTGGTGCTTTTTGCGAATTAGAACCTGGTCTTACTACTTTATTACATTCTAGCGAGTTAAGCTGGACCAAAAAAAACCCATCTGCGAAAAAAATGTTTAAGATAGGAGATGAGATCTCTTGTATTATTACAGAAATAGACAAAGAAAAACGAAGAGTAGCAATATCTCATAAAATGACTTTAGAAAACCCATTTACATTATTGGAAAAAAATCATCCAGTTTCAAGCGTAATTGAAGGTACGATTAGTAGTATAAACGATTATGCGATTTATTTAAAAATTGATGGTTTTGATATTGATGGATTTTTACATTGTAATGATTTGACCTACAGCAAAAATGCTGAGGAAGATTTAAAAAATTACAAAAAGGGTGATAGATTAAAAGTAAAAATTTTAGAAATAAAATCTGACCAACAAAAAGTTAGAGTTGGACTGAAACAAACTGAAGAAGATCCATTAAATTGGTTTAAGGACAAAAAAGTAAATGACACTGTTACGGTGAAAGTAATTTACTCTGATGGAAAAGGTTTGTTAGTTCAACCTGAAGGAAGTAAAGTAGAAATACAAATTAAAAAATCTCAAATTGCAATTAACGCTGCAGATGCAAGACCTTCAAGGTTTGTTGGTGGAGAGCGTATCGATGCTGCAATATCTGAGATTGATATTGAAAAAAGAAAAGTGTCGTTAAGTATTAAATTACTAGAGGAAATACAAAATAAAGAGGCGGTTTCTAAATTTAGCTCCCCATTATCTGGTAAAAACCTTCCATTTAGCTCTCTTTCGGATAAATTAGATAAAAAAGATAAGCAAGACAAAAAAAAGAAAGAATAATTAAAATTGGCATTAGTAAAATCAAAGTTTCTAAAAAAAATCTTTGAAAACTATCCAAATTTTTATCAAAAAGACCTTGAGAAGTTTTTTAATATTATTTTGGATGAAATTAAATATTCCTTAAAGAACGGCGATAGAGTTGAATTAAGAGGTTTTGGAGCATGGTCAACGCATACACAAAAAGCCTCAATAAGGAGAAACCCTAAGACAGGTGATAGAGTAAACACACCAGAAAAAAAAACAATTCATTTTAAGGTGTCTAAAGAACTATTTAATAAAATTAATAATAAAAATGAAAAAAAATAAAAAAATTTTTATAGCTTGTGATACGACCAATATAAAGAAAGTAGAAAAAATCATTAAATTATCTCAAATATCTGGTTTTAAAGTTGGTTATAAATTTGGACTTGAATTTATTAACTCAAAAAAAGGCAGGATATTTATATCAAAACTTAAAAATAAGATAATTTTTTTAGACACTAAACTTCATGACATTCCAAATACTATTAAGGCAGCTATTATTGCTTTGAAAGATTTAAAACCACATTACATTACAGTTCACATCAATTCAGGATATGAGGCATTGAAAGTTGCTAAAAAATTTTCAGGCAGAACTAAAATTGTTGGGGTGACAACTCTTACATCTTTAAATAACAAAAATCTGATTGAGTTAGGATACAATAAAACGGTAAAAAAATTAGTTATGATTCAGGCAAAATTAGCAAAAAAAGCAAAACTAGATGCTATTGTTTGTAGCCCTCATGAAGTCAAAATTGTTAAGAAAATATTTAATAAAGAAGTGATAACACCAGGCATTAGACTCAATTATGAATTAAAAGATCAAAAAAGAGTTACAACTCCAAAAGAAGCCTTAATTAAAATGAAAAGTGATTGGATAGTAATCGGAAGATCAATTACATCTGGAAACATTAAAAAAAATATTAAAGACTTAGTAAGTCACCTTAAATAATAATGAAAGCAAAAATCTGTGGGGTCAAAGATTCTAAAACTTTGAACTATTTAATTAATCACAAAAATCCTCCAAACTTTATTGGTTTTATTTGCAACTATCCCAAATCAAAAAGGCATATTAAGTATAATTATTTAAAAAAATTAATTAATGTAAATAAAAAAAAAATAAAGTTTGTTGCTGTATTAGTAAAGCCAAACAAAACAATTCTTGAGAAGATTAAAATTTTGAAATTCGATTATTACCAACTTTATAATGTTTCACCGTTAAATACAGTAGATATTAAAAGAAAATATAGAAAAAAAATAATTACTGCTCTTACAATTGGAAATTCTGAAGATGTAAAAAAATATATTGAGTATAAAAAAATATCGGATATTATTTTATTTGATAGTAAAGGTTTTGAAAAATCTTTGGCTTTTAATCATAAATTAATCAAAAAATTACCAAAAAATTTAAATAAAATGTTAGCTGGTAAAATTAAATATAACGATAATCTTGAAAAACTTAGCAAAATAACAGATATTATAGACCTATCTGGAAGTTTAGAAACTAATAATAAAAAAGACATCAAAAAGATTGATATTTTTTTAAATAAATTAAAAAAAGTAAATGTTAAAAATTAAGAAAAAAATACCACTTATAGATCAGCATGATAAAAATGGGATGTGGGGAGGTAAATTTGGAGGTAATTACGTTCCAGAGACATTAAAAAAACCAATAGAAGATTTAGAAAAACTATTCTCAAAATTAAGAAAAGATAAAAGTTTTATAAAAGAAAGAGACCATTATTTTAAAAATTATGTGGGTTCACCAACACCTTTTATAAAATTAAATAATTTAACCGATCATTTAGGTGGTGCTCAAATATGGGCGAAAGTTGTTTCTGAAAATCCGGGCACTGCACATAAAGTTTACGCATCCTTAGTTCATTGTTTAATTGCAAAACGGGCTGGAAAGAAATATGTCATTACGGATACTGGGGCAGGAATGCAAGGTTTTAATTTAGCAATGGCTGCAAAAAAGTTTGGTCTAAAGTGTAAAATATTTATGGGTTTACGTGACTATCAAAGACAAAAATCGAATGTACGTAAAATGAAAAAATATGGTGCAGAGGTTGTAACTGTAACATCGGGAAGTCAAACACTAGTGGACGCAGTTAGTGAGTGTATGAGATATTGGGTAGCTAATTGTCAATCCAGTCACATGGTAGTTGGCAGCACTGTTGGCCCTAACATTTTTGTTAAAATATGTGGTTGGGCAGCTTCTCAAATTTCAAAAGAGTTAAAAATTCAGTTGCATGAGGAATTTGGAAAGCTACCAAAAAAAATGAAATTAATTAATTGTGTTGGAGGAGGATCTAGTGCCTACGGTTTTTGGAGCGAATTCATTGATTATGATAAAAAACAAATACAGCTTATTGGTGTAGAGGCTGGAGGTTCAAAAAATGGAAAACTTCATGCGGCACCATTAAGTAATAACTCAAAACTTGGAATTCTTCACGGGTCCAGAGCTTATTGTATTCAAGACTCAGATGGTCAAATTGGTGAAACGGAAAGTTTGTCGAGTGGATTAGATTATCCATCAGTAAGTCCATTACATTGTTATTTGAAAGATGTTGGTAGAGCTACTTATACATCAGCAACAGATGAAGATGCTTTGAATGCTTACAAACTTGTATCAAAATTAGAAGACATATCTCCATCTCTAGAACCAAGTCATGCATTTCACACAGCAATTAAACTTGCTCCAAAACTAAGCAAAGATCATGTTGTTATAGTTAACTCATGCGGGCATTCAAGAAAAGATGCTGAAATTATTAAAAGTAAGTTAGGATATTACAAAGCATGAATTCTGAAATTCACATAGCTTTTGAAAATTGTAAAAAAGAGAGCAGACCAGCACTATTGACATACACAGTCGCTTCAGATCCAAATAAAAGAAAGAGTCTTCAAATATTGAATTCAATTTCCAAGTTTGCTGACATTTTAGAAATAGGTTTTCCACATTCAACACCAATCGGTGATGGAGGCCAAATACAGACTAGTTCTAATAGATCAATTAAAAATGGATTTAAAATGCGAGATACATTTAAAATAGTTAAAAGTTTAAAAAAAATTCAAAGAAATAAACCAATAATTTTAATGGGTTATTACAATATGATTTATCAATATGGAGAAAATGAATTTGTCAAAGACTGTAAAAGTTCTGGCGTAAGTGGAATTATTTGTGTTGACTTACCTTGGCCAGAAAATAAATTTTTTGCAAATAAATGCAAAAAAAAATCTATTAACTTCATTCAACTTTTATCCCCTACAACAACAAAAAATAGAATGAAAAAAATTATTAAGGACTCTCACGATATGATTTATTATATTTCAATGCTCTCAACGACTGGGGGTAAGCTTAAAATTTCTCCTAAAAATATATTAAAAAAATACTTTAAAATTAAAAAATTTAATCCTAGAAAAAATATTGTAATAGGTTTTGGTATAACCGAAAAAACTATTTCAAATCTTAAAAGAGCAGATGGTCTGGTGGTTGGTAGTGCAATTTGTCGAGAAATAACAAGAAGTTTAAATAATAGACAAAATCCTGTCACAAATGTAAGTAGATTGGTAAAAAAGCTTAAAAATAAAATTTTATGAACTGGATAAAAAAAACTCTTAAATTTGGTGAAAAAATAAAGAAAATTTTAAAAGTCAGGCCTACAAAACAGGATATTGAAAATAGTGAATGGGCTTCGTGTTGTAAAGGCCCTATTCTAAAAAAAGATTTAGAGAAAAATTTATGGACATGTGACCTATGTGGAAAACACCACAGGATAAACTGTACACAAAGATTTGATATATTGTTTTCTGGTAAAAATAATTATGAAATACTCAAGACTCCAATACCAATTGATGATCCATTAGATTGGAAAGATTCAAAATCTTATAAAGATAGATTAACCTTAGCAAGAAAGAAAACTGGACAGGAAACTGCTGTTTTAATTGCTAAGGGAAAAATAAATAATATTGATGTCACAGTTGGAGCAATAGATTTTAGTTTTATTGGAGGATCCGTCGGGGCTGCAGAGGGAGAGGCTATTATTTACGGTATTCAACACGCTATAGATAATAAAACGCCTTTTATTTTTTTTCCATGTGGAGGAGGTCAGCGTATGTTTGAATCACCAATAGCACTATCACAAATGACAAGAACAACACTAGCTGTAAATGAACTTAAAAAAAATAAATTACCTTATATAATTTGTTTTACTGATCCTACCGCTGGTGGAATTACAGCATCATTTGCAATGTTGGGAGATGTTTCGCTAGCAGAGCCAGGTGCACTAATAGCATTTGCTGGGAAAAGAGTAATACAGGCAACTGTGAAAGAAGACTTGCCAGAAAATTTTCAAACAAGTGAGCATTTACAAAAATGTGGTTTTGTTGACTCAATTGTTGAAAGAAAAGATTTGTCTAAAAAGATAGGAATACTTTTATCTATTCTTTTAAAATATAATACTGATATAAGTTCAGAATTAGATGAAACTTCAAAGGATATTAACACGATTACAAAAGCTGCATCCTAGGGAAATTGACCTTAGTCTTAATAGAATAAATAAACTTGTAAATAAACTTGGAAATCCACAAGACAATATAAATTGCATACAGGTTTGTGGTACAAACGGAAAATTTAGTACGATTTCTTTTTTAAGAGCAATTCTAAAAGAGGCAAATTACAAATGCAATATTTATACAAGTCCTCATGTAAAAAAAATTAATGAGAGATTTATTTATAATGATAGAGAAATTGAGGATAACGAATTAGCAAATTTATTAGAGGATGTAGAAAAAGTTAATAATGGAGACCCAATTACTTTTTTTGAAATCTTAACAGCTGCTTTTTTTTATGGGTGTAAAAAATATAAACAAAATTTAACAATATGTGAATTTGGTTTGTTCGCTAGGTACGATGCTGTAAATATTTTAAAAAAAAATTTAGCAAATATTGTTACTTCATGTAGTTTAGATCATTTGGATTGGCTACCAGAGGGTCAGCGCAATATAGAAAAAATAGTTTTTGAGAAAACTTCAAGATTACTAAATTCAAATATAATAATTGCCAAGCAGCCCTCAAAGGAAATTACAAAATATATTAAAAAAAATCTTGCAGGAAATTCTGCGAAAAAGTTTTTTTTTAATGAACATTATAGTTATTCTTTAAATGAAAATAATTTTTTTTATTATCAAGACCAATATGGAGAATTAAAATTACCTTTACCAAATATTTTAGGAGAATTTCAAATAGAAAATCTTTCAACAGCAATTTCAACTTTACGTGCACTTAATCATTTAAATATTGATAACGAGCACATTAAACTTGGTATTACTAAAGTAAAAAGCATTGCTAGGCTCCAAGAGATCAAGAATGGAAAAATTAAAAATTTATGTAAAAATAATCGTATATTCTGTGATGGATCTCATAACCCAGATGGCGCTAGGGTTTTGAATAATTTTTTAGACTCATTAAAATGTAGAAAGCATATTATCATTGGTATGATGAATAATAAAGATCACATTACATATATGAGTTATTTTAAAAATATTTCATCACTGACTACAATCGATATTCCTAATCAAACTAATTGTATCAAGGGTGATGCTCTCAAAAAAAAATTGTCAAATTTTCCTGAAGTTAAATATAAATTATCTATTCAGGATGCAATAAAATCTCTTGATTTATTAGAAAACGATATTGTACTTATCACAGGATCTCTTTATCTTGCGGGAGAAGTCTTAAATCTAAATTAAAGATTTTCTTTTAAAAAATCTCTCATTTGTTGCTCAGGGAGTCCACCAACTTTTCGAGCAACTTCTACGCCTTTTTTATAAACAACTACAGTTGGTACACCTCTCACTGCAGCTGCGCTCGCAGAATTAATAGCTTTTTCATCAATATCTGCATAGTAAAAATTTGCTTTATCTTTAAACTCATCTGAAAGTTTTTCCATTATAGGTTTTAAAACCTTGCAAGGTCCACACCAAGCTGCTGAGAACTGTAAAATAGAAACTTCTTCGTTTTTTACTTTTGTATCGAAATCTGCATCATTAAAATCTTTTAACATATTACTTTAATAATAATAAATATTATAAAGTCAACTAGGTATTTTCGTATTTCTTTTGAATTGACATTATGAAATTGTTAAATTCATCTAAAAATTTTAGTTTTTCTTGATCATTTTCATCGGAAAATTTGTTTCTTAAATTATCAATCTCAAAGTAACATTCTTTAACTGTCCACCATTTTTCTTTTTTCTCACTTAATATTCTTCTAGCAATTTCACTCTTTATTTTTTGATATATATCTTTTGGTAATACCTCAGGTGCTTCCTGGTAAATTATTTTTTTACCAAATCCAATAAGTCTATCATCATCAAATTTGTCAAGTAATTTCAGTTTTTCTTTCCAAGGTGCTGCGTGCCAAGATGGGAATAAAGCAGTATCTTTGTTCGATGTAAATTTTTTATAGATACTTTCTTCAGCGTATATATCCTCTTGTGATTTTGATTGCTCTTTTTCCTCAGCAATTTCTCTTAATGCTACAAGAACTTTTTTTGAAAAATTTTCATGTTCTCTAATCAAACTCGCTCGTTGTTTTATTAAATTGGGATCCATTGTATTATATGGTTCAGATCTCATACCATATTCTGCATCAAGTATTATTGGTGCTTTATTTGACCTAATTGTTCTTAAAAATTTTGGAGTTTTTTTCATTTCAGATTTTAGCTCATTAATTGACATATTTAATAATGGCTCAACATCAACTCTTAAATCTATTGCTTGTCCCCATTGATATATTGGATGAATACAATGATTTGGGTGTAGAGGTGCACAAAGATATAATCTAGACTTACCATAAAAATACTCATTTAAAGTAATAATACTCTCTTTTTTGATTATTGTTTCTGTATCAGACTTATTAGCTGTTTTTAAAAAATTATCCCATGTGTTCGGTTGTCTTTTTTTAATTAAATTTAATACTTTGCAAGTGAGTTGAGAGTCAATCAAAGCTGAGTGAGCATCACTAGAGTCAAATCCATTCATCCGGCTTAGAGACTCCAATTTAAAAACTGGATTATTTTTTTCATTAATTTCAGTTTCTAATACTGTTGGATCAACTGCGAAGGCTCCTCGGGCTATATTTAACCCATCATGCCTTTTATTTGGGTTTGCATTAGTAATATATGGATATCTTATTCCCTTAAAAAATTCTTTTCTAATCATTTCATCATCAAAACCTATATTGGACCATCCTAAAAAAATTGCAGGACTCCATTTTTTAAATACTTTTTCTATTTCACCAAGCATTTGATAATGACTTAAGTTAACTTTAGTTAATTGATTAATGCTTGTTTTATTAACTATAAGCGCCATAGCTTGAGGAATCTCCCCTTCTGGCAGACGACAACGTAAATTAAATCTATCTTTTTCATGAAAATTTTCATCAACCAATACACCGCCAATCTCAATAATACTTCCAAAATCAGTATTGGCGCTTGATGATTCTATATCCCAAATTACTAGGTTCATAATTTTTTCTTTGTTTCTAATAAGTCTTTTTGATCAAATTCAAGATCTTTAACCCTGTTTGCTCTATTAGTTATAGCGTCAACTGAGATTTGTAATTTTCTGAAATCTTCTGAAAGTTGGGTATTTCGTTTATCAATAGTTGCAAATCTCTCTGAAAACCTTGATATGTCCTCAAAAATTTTTCCAAACTCTTTTTGAATAAAATCAGCCTTCTCACTCATTTCTTTATTATCTATAAAAAGTCTATAAGTTTTTAAAAATCCAAAAATAGAATTTGGTGAAACAATGATTACATCCTTTGCTCGTGCTTCTTCAGAAAAATTGGTTTTGGACTCCATTATTGCATTATATACTCCTTCAGATGCAACATACATTATCGCAAAGGGTGCAGTCTCGTTTTCAATAATATATTTTTCTGAAATATCTTTAATATGCTTCTTTATATCTTCGGCAAATAATTTGGCGTGTGATTTTTTAGTTTGTTCATCTTTTTCATTAACAAGCTTAGTATAATTTTCCCAAGCAAATTTAGAGTCAATCGCAACACATTCGTGAGGATCGCCTAATAACAGGAAACAGTCCACTCTTTTGCCATTTGTGAGGGTATGTTCCATCTTGAAATATTTTTTATTTAAAACATCTGAAACTATTGCTTTAAGAGAGTCGTTGCCAAGTCTTCCCCTAGTTCCTTGATTATTAAATAAATTTTTAAAATCTATTACGCTTGTTTTTATCTCATTTATTTCTTCTTGAGCCTTATCTATTCTTGCAAGTCTCTCGTTTAAATTACTAACAACTGACTTAATTTCTTTTTCCGACTCTGTTTGTTTTAGTGTTATTTTTTCTGACAAATTTGATTGATTTTCATTGTTTTTTTCAATTAATTTGTCTATTTTTGCGTTCAATTTTTCAGAAAGAATTTCGTTTCTAATTTCTTGGTTGGTATTACTTTTTTGTGGATTAATTTTTTTATAAATTAACCACAAGAAAGCTATTAAAATTATACCTATACCTATAATAACGTACTCTAACATTTGTTTAACCTATCAATTATAAGTTGTTGTTACGAATGGAAGTTTAGAGATGATTTTTTTTATCAAGAAACTAAACATACCGCATCTAAACAAGTAGCTTTAATTTAGTGATTCTTGTTATAAATATTAAATTTTTAATGTCAAGAAATGTTTTTTAATTCATAAAATTTTTTAAGTCTTCCTAAAAATAAATTTTTATACATTTCTAGTTCAGTACCTTGTATTATGAATTTTTGAAATAAGTTATCCACTGTACATAAAAGAATAATTCCAACTTTTATATTTGTTTGATGCGAATAATCGTGAGCTAAACAATAAGCTCCTAACTGTAAAAAATAATCTGAAATAAATTCAGCTTTTTTGGGTTTATTAGATTGTTTAAAATCTATTATTGTTTCATTTCCTGAGTAAATCCCTACTAAATCTGCAGTTCCAGCATATTTATCCTGATGATTTATCAGAGCCACTTCCATATCATATATTTCCTCTAACTTGCCTTTAATTCCGTTCTCAATAATAATTTTAGCCATATTTTTATACTGCTCATTACTTTCAAAAAAAGTATCGTTTATTCTCCCTCTGCAATAATCCTCTAGATATGAATGTAGTGCTGTACCTCTTCGGGAAGCATCGGATTTAATTTTATTGGCCTCTAATTTACCTACTCTTTGTCTCCAGAGCTCAAGGGCGGCTCTGTCTTCATCAGATTTTGTAGCACTTAGAATTGAAGTAACACTTGGAAATTTTTCATTTTCGTAAAGGTATTTTCTCACACCATCTTCATATGACCTTGTAGATCTTGGATAATTAAATTTTTTGTTCCACTTCATATTTTATTTAGAAAGTAAATTTATTAATTTTTTAACAATTTTATTTTTTTTTGAGCTTTTCGAGATAAATAAACTTGCGGATGATTTAATAATAGTTTCAATAGGTTTAAGATTATTTTGTCGTAGAGTTTCCCCAGTTGAGCTAAGATCTATAATTAGGTCTGATTTTCCAATTATATGTGAGTTCTCAGTTGCTCCTAAAGAAGATATAAGTTCATATTGAGTAATACCTTTTTCATGAAACCACTTTCTACTAAGATTTTTAAATTTCGTTGCAACTCTCATCAGTCTTTTTTTTTTTTTATAAAATTCAAAAGATATTTCCTCTAAATCTGCTGAATTGACACAATCAATCCAAGCAGTAGGAACTGCAACCACAAGATCAGATTTTCCCCAATCAAATTCTTTAACCAAAATTACTTTTGATTGGATACTTGGTTCACTTTCATGCCACAAATCTTTACCACTTATACCTATTGAGCAAATACCTTTTCCTAGAGCCTCTATTATTTCAGTTGCATTCATATACATCACACGTACAGAAGGAAAGTTTTTTATACTTCCAATTAATGATCTCTCTGATTTTGAAATAATTTTTAAATTATTTTTTTTAAATACTGCCTCTGCTTGATCCTTAAGTCTTCCTTTCGATAAAGTTGCAATATTTATTATTTCATTTTTCATAATAAACCCATATCTATAGCTGCACCAACAGCACTTGTCTCTTTTTTACATCCAAGATTTTTTAATAATCCATCGTAACGACCTCCTGATAAGAGTAAACTTTCTTTTCCTTGTTTTGAGATCTTAATATTAAAAACCATACCTGAATAATATTCCAATGAACGATTAATATTTGTTGAAAAATTTATTTTTATTTTTTTTTTATAACTATTATTAACTGGAAAATAATTATTACTAATAAATAGGTTTAACTTATTTTTTTTAAAAAAATTATTAAGTATTTTTGGAGCTCTATCAATTGGACAAGAAATTTTTAAATAATCTCTAATAATTTTTACACTTTTTCTATCTGCTTTTGATCTAGGCTCTCTATAATTTTTCAGATCAAAACGCTCGAGTATATTTTTTAATGATCTACCAGAATAAATAATATTTGGGTTTTGCTTTCTTAATTTTTCAGCAATTTTTTTATCTTTTTTTACAGTGATAGGATTTATATCTGTATCACTAGAAAGTTTGTTTAGTAACTGATTAAAGTATACCTCTCTACAAAAATGCCTTTTAATTCTATCCTTCCAACGTAAGGCTAATGGTAATCTGTCTACTAACGCATTAAATATTTCAATATTACTTATATTTAATTCTCCTTTTTTAAAATTCGACTTTTTAAAAATTTCAATTGAGGTTTGAATAATTTCTTGATCATCTTTTATTTTATTATTGGATGCAAAAATTTCAAAACCTGTTTGATTAATTATTGGAGAATTATAATTTTTGTTTTGTTTACGGTAAGCTTCTCCCGTATAAAACCATTTAGTTTTGGTATTAATTCTTTTTTGAATAAATTTGACTACACTACTTACAGATAAGTCTGGTACTAATGCCCACTCTTTTAAATTTTGATCATAAAATGAAAAAAGAAATTGTCTATAACTTCCTCCAGATCTTTTTAAAACATATTTTGATTCTATAATATTGTCTAGTTCAATATTCTGAAATCCTTTTGATTTTAGAATTTTAAACAAATTTTTTGATTTCATTTATTAAATCTTCTTTTGGAATTGTAATTTGATTGTTGTCTTTTTTAGATCCTAGCAAATTTTTTAATGTAATTTTATTTTGATTAAATTCGTTTTCTCCACAAATTATGGCTATAGGGCACCCTCTTTTATTTGCATATGTGAGTTGTTTACCTAGATTTTTTTTGCTATCTAAAAAAATCTCAGAATTTACGTTATTATCTCTAAGGACCTTTAAAATTTGGTAATAATTTTTAAGGTATTTTTCATCCATCACGCAAACAATGACGGGTTTTTGGATGTCGCTAATAATTTGATTTAATTGATTAATTGCAAACAATAATCTATCTACACCAATACTAAATCCAGAACCTGGAATATCGACACCTTTAAATCTTGATATTAACTTACTATACTGACCACCTGAGCAAATACTACCTATATCAACCTCTTTACCTTTATTATTTGTCACTTTAAATTTAAGATTTGTTTCAACACAAAATCCATCATAGTATGCAAGACCTCTCACAATAGTAAAATTAGTTTTGACCTGATCTTTAAAATCTCCATAATCTAAAATTTTATACAACTCTTCAATTTCTGTTATCCCTTCTTGGGTTAAAGGATTAGTGAAATTTTTCTTTAATTCTCTCAAGTCCTTAATTTTCAAGAAATTAATTATTTGAGATGCTTGCTCCTCGTTTAAATTTGCTCCCGTTGTAATTGCGCCACTTTTATCTTTTCTTTCCTTTTTTAACAAATCTTCAACTCCTTTTAATCCAAAACCGGGTTTATCAAGTTTATCAATTGCTCTCATTACCTTAATTTGTTTTTCCTCTGGAATTTTAAGATCCGATATTAATCCTTGAATAATTTTTCTATTACTTACATTTATGACAAATTGATTTTTTTTAAGACCACAATTTATTAATGTGTTAGCGATTAAATTACACAATTCTGCATTGGATTGGGCAGAATTAACATTACCAACTATATCACAATCTGCCTGAGTAAATTCTCTATAACGTGCATTGCCAGGTTTTTCGTTTCTGAAAACATTTTGTATAGCATAACGTTTATAAGGTAGTGGTAATTCTTGATTATTTTGTGCAACAAACCTTGCTAAGGGACTTGATAAATCGTAACGGAGAGTTATATTTTTTTCACCATCTTTAAAAGTAAAAACATCAGACATAGGATTAGCCTCATCATCTGCAAGAAATGATCCTATATTTTCACTAATTTCAAAAGACGGAGTTTCTAAAGGCTCAAAACCATACTTAATGAAACTTTCCTCAATTAATTTAATTAATTTTTTTTTGAGGTATAATTTTTTATTCCATCTATCTTCAAAACCTGGCGGTAATCCAGGTATAAGTTTTTTATTTATATCCATTTTTTGGTACCCTGGCTTGGGATCGAACCAAAAACTAAAGTTCCACAAACTTTCGTGATAACCATTTCACCACCA
>MDTG01188129.1_pt1 | contig 19351 bp, 15 predicted proteins | sample 811421 | NCBI WGS metagenome assembly MDTG01 (sample SAMN05326645, study PRJNA326480) | marine metagenome | isolation source: seawater | place: Pacific Ocean: South East | collected 2011
CTCACGGGTCAGCGGGGAATCCTCCGGCATGCGGTCGAACAGGATGTCGATCTGCTGTTCGAGCGTGAGGCTTTCGGCCAGGTCGGGTCCGATGCGTTCGATCGCATCGGGAAGCAGGTACCGCTCGAGCCCTTCGGGAACCTCGTCCCAATAGAGCGTGTCGGCGAAGTCGGTCACCCGATCGAAGCTTTCGGGTTCGATGCCCCAGATCTGCACCGCCGTGGTCTCGTCGTACGGCATGCGAAGTACGCCCCAGGTCTCGACGACCGGGGTGGCGGAATCGGCGAGCGGGTTGCGCTCGATGCGTTCGATGAGATCGTCGTAGTGCGGAACACCGTGCAGCGATGCGTGCACGATGACGTCGCCGATCAGGGTCCGGCCGGCGGTGCGGAATTGCTCGAGGAACCCGGACATGACGGAGACCACCACGATCACCAGCGCGACGCAGAGTGCGACTGCGGCGACAGCCAGCAGGGGGATGACCCTCGAGGTCAGATACCGGTTGGTGAGGAGTGACTGGTACATGGGGAGATCGTGTACGGGATGATAGGAAAGTCCGGCGGCGGAGGTTCAATCGTCGATCGGATGACCGTGTCGTTCCTTGAGTGTCGTCGGAATGCCGATCTCCACGGTGTGGATCCGGCCCAGCCACCGGGAGGCGTCATTTTCCAGAAATCCCTTCTTCCACCCCACGAAGGTCGCGGTGCGGTCCGCCCTGATCGCGGTTCCCAGCGGCATCCCGCTGTCGGCGTCGAGTCCGGAGGGGACATCCATCGACAGCACCGGTGCACCGTGTGCGTTGATCGCCTCGATCCAGTCCCTCGTCCGTCCGTCGACCGCACGATCGAGCCCCGTGCCGAGCAGCGCATCGACGATCAGATCCGATCCGTCCAGATCCAACCGGGACTCGACGGGGAGATCCATGGCTCCGGCGATCCGTTCGTTGATCGCCGCATCGCTCCCCGGTCGACAGGGGCCGATCGTCGCGATGCGCACGAGATGCCCCCGGTTGGAAAGGTGTCTGGCGGCGGCCCATCCGTCTCCGCCGTTGTTCCCCGTACCGCATGCCACGACGATGCGGCACGGGTGATCGCGTGTCGCGAGCATGTCGCAGGCGAGATCGGCGGCGCCGCGTGCGGCATTCTCCATGAGGACGATCCCGGGAATTCCGTACGTTTCGATCGCATCGGCATCGATGCGGCGTGCCGCATCGCGTGAATAGACCAGGATCGGATCGTCTTGAGGCATCGTTTCGCAGTCTACACGGGCACGGGGGAAGGCCTTCGTGGTGCGAAGGGGGTACACTGCGCGCCCGCTCATGACCGCATTGGACGTACTTTCCTGGATGCTTCTGGCCGTCGCCGTTCCCACGGCGATCTGGTGGTTCGTCGTGCTGGTTCGGGTCGCCCTCGTCGCGACGACCCGGCCGACGGTGCGTTCCGGGATCGATCTTCCCGAGCCGCAAGGCGGCTGGCCTTCGGTCAGCGTCGTGGTGCCGGCCCACAACGAGGAACGTGTGATCGAACGGTGCGGGCGTTCGCTGCTCGACCAGAACTATCCCCGTCTCCAGCCGATCTTCGTGCTGGACCGATGCACCGATGCCACGGCCGAACGGCTTCGTTCGGTCGATCCGGACGGCGATCGCCTGCAGATCATCGAAAATGATTCCTGTCCGGCCGACTGGGCCGGGAAATGCAATGCGGCCAGGATCGGAGCGGAACAGGCCACCGGAGATCTTCTGCTGTTCATGGATGCCGACACCGGAGCCGAACCGGACGTGATCCGCGCCGCGGTCGCGTTGTTGAAGTCGCGAGGACTGGGGTTGCTCAGTCTTCTGAGCACGCTGACGTGCGAGCATGATTTCGAGTACCGATCGCAGTCCGTGGCGACGATGGCCCTCCTGTACCTGTATCCGCCGGACATGGTGAACAACCCACGGAAATCGCGGGCATTCGCGAACGGCCAGTTCATGCTCTTCGATCGCGGGTGGTACGAGCGCATCGGTGGACACGCCTCCGTCAAGGATGATCTGCTCGAGGACATCGCGTTCGCCCAGCGAATCAGCTGGAAGGGGGGGCTCGGCAACATCCTGATGGCCGACGGTCTCTTCTCCTGTTCGATGTACTCGAGCCGCACCAGTTTCCGTCGTGGATGGCAGCGGATCTTCATCGAATCCTGTCGTCGCAAGCCGGCGAGGATGCGCAAGCTTGCGCTTCGCCTTCTGCTCACGGGCGTGTTCATGCCCGTCGCGATGTCGGTGGCGATCGTGATCGGTGCCGTCGCGTCTTCGGTCGGCGATTCCGGCCCCGGGTTCGTCGTGGCGTGCGTCGCCGCCGCGGGCCTGATCCTGCAGGCGGTCGCCCTGGGCTGGATGGCCAAGATGGGCCGACAGCCGATTCGTACGCTGTTTCTGCATCCGATGGGATGTCTCGAGGTCGCCGGCATACTCCGCAGCGGAGCCGATCTGCTGCTGCGGGGCGAGCCTGTGGTCTGGGGAGGTCGGGAATATGTCCTGGAAGCCAGGTAGAAAGGTGGTCCCATGCGGATCCTGCTGACAAACGACGACGGAATTCACGCCCCCGGATTCGCCGCGCTGCACGAGGCGATGTCCGGGCTGGGCGAACTCGTTCCCATCGCACCGCTCACCGTCCAGTCGGCGACCGGTCACGGCATCACGTACCACGATCCGCTGTTCGTGGAGGAGCTCGATGTCGCAGCCGGATTCCAGGGGACGGCGATCGATGGCCGGCCGGCGGACTGCGTCAAGCTGGCGATCACCACGCTGTGGGAGGAGCGGTTCGGGGCCGGTTCCAAGCCCGACCTCACGATCTCCGGCATGAACAGCGGGGCGAACATCGGCATCAACGTGCTCTATTCGGGAACGGTCGCCGCGGCGATGGAGTCCGCGTTCCTCGGCGTCCCGTCGATCGCCGTCAGCCTGCTCATCCGCGATCGTGAGCGGATCCAGTGGAAGCGTGCCGCGAAACACGCGCGGACCATCGTCGACCGGGTCCTCGAACATCCGTTGCAGCCGCACGACGTCATCAACATCAACCTGCCCAAGACCGAGGATCCCGAAGCACCACTGCCGGTGGTCCGGGTCGTTCCCATGAACACGGCCCCTCTGGCGGAATGCTACGAACGACGCCAGAGCCCGGCCGGCCAGTTGTACTACTGGGCCGCGGGGACCGGACTGAACTTCCTGCATACCGCGGAAGGATCCGATGTCGAGGCGATCTTCGATGGTGCGGCGACGGTGACGCCGCTGTCGTTCGACATGACGGCCGACGAATCACTCGAGTTGTGGAAGCAGCGCGTGGACGTCAGTTCCGTCGCGGGGACATGATCAGTTCGAGCGTGATGTCGAGGGTCTGCTTCTCGTCGATCGCATCCAGTCTCGTTCCCTTGGCTCTCCATCGGTAGAGGCTCGCCAGGACCGCGGCATCGATGCCCGGGTTGCCGCTGGACTGCAGGATGTCCGCGGTGTCGGCCTTGCCCTTCTTTCCGATGCGGATGATCACCACCATGTTGCGTGCGCCGGCGAGCGTCTGGAGGGTCGTGAACTTCGGTTTCCTGGGGAACAGTTCCAGTCCCTGCGACGCCACGGGGTGCCCGCTGATCCACTTCTCCCTCGGAACGGAGATGGTCGAGGTCGCATCCGAGGATTTGTCCGCCGCATCCGGCTGAGGCGGGTCGGGTGCGTCGGAAGGCGGGGTGGCCGGAGCGCCGCCGCCCGAGTTGGGCTGGTCTCCGGGCTTTCGAGGTCCGGATTCCTCCGCCGGCTGCGCCGGTTTCGGCTGGTTCTCGCCCGGCTGTTCGGCCGGTTCCTCGCCACTCTCCTCGGCCTTGCCGGTCTCGGCGTCGGCGAGCGGACCCGTTCCGCCCGAGGTGGGGATTCCACCTCCGTCCTCGCCCAGTCCGTCGATCGGTCCGGAGCCTCCGCCCGATTTGGACGCGTTCGGCCTCGAATCCTGGGCGGGTTTGCCACCGGCGTTCGCCGGAGTGCCGGGGCTGTCGGCGGGAGTGGACTGCTCTTCGTTGGGAGTGGAGTTCTCGGGAGAGGAGGCTTCGTTGAACTGGGCCTGATCGAACTCGGCGAGTTGCGCGAGGTGCTCCTGGTAGGTGTCGTAGCCCACCCATGTCATGCTTGACGTGTCGGAATCGTCCAGACCCAGTCGTTCCTGATCGGGAAGCTCCTGCTGTTCGTCCACGTGCTCCTCGAGTTCGTGCTCGAAGTCCGTCAGATTCGAGTCGGCTTCGGCCACGGCGAGCATCGCCGGCAGGAGCAGGAACATATGGATGCACAGCGAGGCGACGAGCGACCCCCAGAGGATCAACTTGTGTCGAGGAACGTTCATGGTGCGGATGGAATCATCGGGCCGACGGGATCCGCGTTCGACGGAACCTGTCCCTGCGGAGCCTGCTCCGCAGGGGAGCCGACGAGCATGATCTCGATGCCCGATTCCCTGAGATGATCCCAGAGGGAGGTCAGGATCGGGCCTCGGTCGATCTCGCCTTCTCCGGCCGCCATCACGAGGTAGATCGCCGTGTCGGGGTTCTCCGCCAGCACCGAATCGATGGTCTCGGGCACCGCTTCGAGGGTCGAGGGGACCTGTCCGACGTAGATGCTTCCGTCGAGGTCGATGGTGATGCTGGTCGCGGGGACCGGTTCCGCCGATTCGCCGCTGATGTAGGACTCCATCGGGACCGGCATCACGTCCACCTGGACCATCAGGACCATGGCGTAGATGAAGAACGTGAGGATGAGGAAGATCACGTCGATCAGCGGCATCAGTTCGATGCGCGTCTCGGGATCAGGTCGTCGAAGTGTCAGCATGCCCGGTCCTCCCGATCGGCACCCCTCACCCCTCCAGTTGGAGCATGGCGAGGGCGGTGGTCACATCCTCGCTGAATGCGAAGACGCGATCGAGTCCAGTGGCGAGCAGGGCGGTCCACACACCGTCGCTCACGGAGCAGATCAGGATACGGCGGTCGTTCTGCCCGAGCGTGGTTCGAAGCTTCAGCAGCGCGCCGAGGTTCGAGGAGTTCACGGTGGCGACCGACTTCAGGTCGACGATGATGTTGGGGATGCTCTCTTCGCTCTTGACGGACTCCTCGAGTCGCTGCAGCAGTCCGTCCATGTCCTCGGAGAACATGGGCTCGTCGGAGAGCTCGGCAATCAGGATGTCGTCGGACCAGGTGTTCAGGGGCATCTTCGATTCTCCAACTCACGGACGCCGAAAGCTCTTGCGAGTCCACAGCATACCACGGGGCTCAAGGCGACCCGTGGCGGAACATCACTCGTTCTCGTTCCCATTCTCGCCCTCGCCCTCGTCCTCGTCTCCGGACTCGAGCACTCTGGCCGCGGTGATGACCAGATCGTTGTCCTTGAGATTGACCAGGCGGACTCCCATGGTGTTGCGTCCGATCTTGCTGATCGAGTTCGCGGCGATCCGCACGATCATTCCGCCCGAGCTGATGAACATGAGGCTGTCGTCCTCCTGGACCGACCGGATCGCGACGACGCGTCCGTTGCGATCCGATGTCCGGATGTCGCGTCGACCCTTGCCGCCGCGGCTCTGGGGGCGGGTCGACCCGTCCTCGCTCTTGACCAGGTATTCGTCCATGCTGGTCCGCTTGCCGTATCCGTTCTCGGTCACGGTCATCAGGTCGACGTTCTCGCTGGCGGCGACGAGTCCGATCACGGTGTCGTCCTCCGCGAGGTCGATCCCCTTGACGCCCGCGGCGGTGCGTCCCATGACCCGCGCGTCGCTTTCGTTGAACCGGATCGACATGCCCTGCTCGGTGGCGAGCAGCACGTGGTCCTCGCCCTTGGTCTGGATGATTCCGATCAGGTCGTCGCCTTCATTGAGGTTAATCGCGTTGATCCCGCTGTTGCGGATGTTCCGGTAGTCGCTGAGCGCGGTGCGCTTCACGCGTCCCTTCGAGGTGGCGAAGAACAGGAAGTCCTCGCCCTTCTCGAAGTCCTGGACGTTCAGGAAGGCGACGATCTTCTCGTCGTCCCGAAGCCGGAGCAGGTTCACGATCGCGCGGCCGCGGCTGCCTCGGGACATCTCCGGGATCTGGTATGCCTTCTGTCTGAAGACCCGCCCGGTGTTCGTGAAGCACAGGATGTCGTCGTGCGTCGAACCGGTGAAGAGATGCTCGGTGAAATCGTCCTCGCGGACGTTGCCGCTCTTGACGCCGCGTCCGCCACGTCCCTGTTCCCGATAGGTGGTGAGCGGAAGCCGCTTGATGTATCCCTGATGCGAGATGGTGATCACCACATCGTGTTCCGTGATCAGTTCGCCGAGGTCGTATTCGCCGGCCTCGGCCTCTTCGAATCCGGTCATGCGGGGGGTGTCGAATCGTTCGGCCAGCTGGGTGCAGTCCTCGCGGATCATCTCGTTCACGCGGCTCGGGCTGTTGAGGATCGACAGGTAGTCCTCGATCTTCGCGAGCAGCTGCGAGTATTCGCCGGTGAGCTTCTCGATCTCGAGGCCGACCAGTTGGATCAGCCGCATGGCTCCGATGGCCTCGGCCTGGACGCGTGTGAGCAGGGCTCCGTCGCCGGCGTTGGAGATCTCGATCAACGTGGTCGGAACGTAGGGGGCGTATTCGTGATCGGCGGGAATCCTGAAGTGGCGCTCCATGAGCCTGGCGATCGCCTCGTCGCGCGTCTTGCTGGCTCGGATCAGTGCGATCACCTCGTCGATGTCGCAGACCGCGTAGATGAGCCCCTCGAGACGATGCGCCTGCTTGCGGGCCTCGCGGAGCAGGAACTCGGTGCGTCGCCTGATGACCTCGCGTCGATGGTCGATCCAGCATTGAATCATCTGCTTCAGGGCCAGCGTCCGGGGGCGACGCTTGTCCAGCGCGATGTTGATGATGGAGATCGTCGACTGCAGCGGCGTGAATCGGTAGAGCTGACGTTCCACCACATCCGGATCGGCGTCCCGCTTGAGGTAGACCACGATCCGCGTGCGGTGCTTCTTGCCGGAGAAGTTCTTGATGTCCGAGATGCCTTCGATGCGTCCGTTCTTCGCGGCGTCGACGATCTTCTCGATCAGCGCGTTCTGCATCACCTGGTAGGGGATCTCGTTGATGATCAGGGTGTCCCGGTTGCCCGTCTTCTCCTGGCTCACCCGTCCCCGCACGATGACGCGGCCGCGACCGCTCGAATAGGCCTCCGCGACGCCGCGGCGACCGATGATGACGCCACCGGTCGGGAAGTCGGGTCCGGGAACGATCTTGAGCAGTTCCTCGAAGGGGAGTTCCGGATCGTCGAGGACGGCCATGATGGCGGTGCACATCTCCTTCACGTTGTGCGGGGGGATCGAACAGGCCATGCCGACCGCGATGCCGTTCGATCCGTTGATCAGCAGGTACGGGAACTTCGCGGGAAGGACGGTGGGCTCGAGTCGCGTGTCGTCGTAGTTCGGGATGAAGTCGACGGTGTCGTACTTGATGTCGTCGAGCATCTCGACGGTCGCATGCGTCATTCTCGCTTCGGTGTATCGCATGGCGGCGGGGGGATCGCCGTCGATGGAGCCGAAGTTGCCCTGCTTGTCGATCATCGGAACGCGCATCTTCCAGTTCTGGCCCATGTTGACCAGGGTCGGGTAGATCACGGATTCACCGTGGGGGTGGTAGTTGCCCGAGGTGTCGCCTGCGATCTTCGCGCACTTCCTGTGCTTGCGGCCCGGAGCGAGGTTCAGGTCGTTCATGGCGACGAGAATCCGGCGCTGCGAAGGCTTCAGTCCATCACGCACGTCCGGCAATGCGCGGTCGGTGATCGTCGACATCGCGTACGTGAGGTAGCTTTCGTGCAGTTCGTCGTCGATCTGCTGCTCGACGACCCTGCCGATCCTCTGCTGCGTGATCGACATGTCGTCCTGCGAATCGTCCGGAGTCTTCGGTGTATCGGAGTCGGTCATGATCGTGTCCGTCGATGAGTGGAACCGTCAGGTGAAAGAGGGGGGTTCCAAGTCCGGCCATTGTATCCGAAATGGACGTTGATCAGTGGAAATTAGACCCCCTTCAGGGGCTTCAGGCACAGGAGAAATTCGGCGTTTCCGGTCCCGGTCCTTCGGCTGCTTTTGCCGCCCCGGATGGGTGACATGGTCTGGCCCGTGACCTCGAAGCCGAGGTCGGGAGTCGACTCGATCACCTCATGGAGGACCGTGGTCGCCATGTCGTCCGCCAGCCGTCCTTCGACGAGGTGCGTCTTCTTTCTCTGGGCATCGAGTTCGTAGTGCGGTTTCACGAGCGAGACGATCCGCCCGGTCGGAGAGAGCCATCGAAGTGCGATCGGAAGGACCCTTCGCTGGGGTGTCCAGCCCACGTCGATGACGATGAGGTCCACCGGCGACTCCTCGGGCTCGGCGTGAAGGACGTTGGTCCGCTCGCGCACCAGCACCCGGGGGTCGTTTCGGAGCTTCCAGTCGAGCACGCCGTATCCGGTGTCGATCGACACGACGTGTTCGGCGCCCCGCTGCAGCAGGCAGTCCGTGAATCCTCCGATGTTGCATCCGAAATCGGCGCACCGAAGATCACGCACGTCGAGTTGGAACTCGTCGAGGGCGTGGGCGAGTTTGGCGCCCGCTCGCGAGACGTGTTCGCCGCCAGTGCTCATGCGTCGGAGGGATCGACGCCGACGACGGCGATGCCCGCCTCGTCGGCGGCGGCCAGTACCTGCGGCCGGTCGATGAGGATCACCCTTCCGACTCCCAGCGCCATGCAGCCTGCGCCCGCCCTGGCGAGGGCCTCGACGGTGGATACGCCCACCGACGGCACGTCCGCACGGGGATCGTGCTCGGAGCCCGAGGTCTTGAGGAAGGTCCATCCCCTTGACCGACAGAGTGATCCGGCCCGCTCGATCATCCGATCGGATCCCTCGACGGCCTCCACCGCGATCACATCGCGATCGCGGACCGCCATCGACTGGCCGATGTCCATGTCCGTGGTCCGCTGCAGCATCGGCCATCCGAACCGGACGTCGCCCTGCTGCTGCGCATTCGGTTCGATTCGCCCCATGGTTCCGGGGCTCGCCATGTGGTCCGGTATGTAGGTCGTGGAGTCCACGAGATCGATTCCTCCGCGATGCAGTTCGTCGATCACCGCGGCAAGCACGGCCTGATCGCGACGATCGTGTCGAAGACGACGATACCACAGCCATGCTGCCCGCCAGTCCGGAAGCTCGCGGACCAGTCGAAGCGGGTCGTGCATCCGGGTCTTCGCGACGCGGCCGACCATCACCGCCTCCTCGGCATTCCAGCCGCGAAGTCTGCGGATCCATGAACCGATGCGATAGACACCGACCTGCCTGAACTCGTCGCAATGCGTCGGGAGTTCCGGATCGAAGTGTCCGCGAAAAGCGACGCAGCACACGCGATGCCCCTGGGCCCGCATGCCTCTGGCGACGAGAATCGGCAACCGGCCCTGGCCGGCGATGAGACCGATGGAGTTCATGATGTGATTTTACTCGTTTCCCGAAGGCAGGAAACGGCTCTCTCCGCCACGCAGGGGGGTGGCCGAGAGGATGTGGTCGATCGCGGCATCCGCATCGGGAACCACCACATAGAGCTCCCGGGCGGCCGCTCTGAGGAAGCCGTCCTCGATGCCGTCCTCGAATTGACGAAGCATGGCGTCGCACCATCCACCCGTGTTGACGATCGCGATCGGGCCTTCGACGTTTCCGATCACCCGCTGTTCGAGCACCACGAGCAGTTCGACGAGCGTCCCGAGGCCTCCGCCGAGCACGACCGTCGCGTCGCCGAGCTCGATGAGCTTCGTGCGCCGCTCCTGCATCGTCTCGACCACCACGAGTTCATCGACGTGGGGATCGGCCTGTTCGACCTCCCGGAAGAATCGGGTGGTCACGCCGATGGTGTGTCCACCGGCCTTGCGGACCGCGTTCGCAGTCGCGCCCATGAGGCCGACGTGTCCGCCACCGTAGACCAGATCGATTCCCTCACGGGCCATTCTCGAACCCAATGTCTCCGCCGTCTCGAAGTGGACGGGGTCGATCCGGTTCGAGGATGCGCAGTAGACGCTCGCGGCATTGATGGTCATGGTTCGCTCCGGGCCTCTTCGACGGCCTCCACCACCTGGTCGATGGTGTAGAAGTCCCCGCGGAAGACCTCGCGGCCGTCGGCGGCGAGGACGATGAGCAGGGGAATGCGGAGCCCACCGACCTCGGCAAGGAGATCGTTGCCGACGGTGTTGTTGCCGGTGAGATCGATCTTCATCGGAACGGCGTCGCCATCCTTGAACAGGGCCACGACTTCGTCGCTTGCCAGCACGGTCTGTTCGAGCGCCTTGCAGTTGAGGCACCATTCAGCGGTGAACTCGAGCACCACGGCATCGCCGTCGTCGAGCGTCTGCTGCAGTTTCTGCGGGGTGTAGTAGACCCACGAGATCGGTCCCTTGTCGGTCAACTCGATGCCGCCGACGATCGCGATCGCCGTGATCAGCGCACCGATGACGCCGAAGATCGTCCGTTGGGTCCACGACGTGGAGATCAGGATTGTTCGGAATGCCAGCCACAGGCCTGCGAGCATGAGGATTCCGGCGACGACCCAGAGGTAGCCTCGCCCCGGCGGCTGCGGCGGCTCGGCCAGCAGTCCGCTGAGTCCGACTCCGACGAAGTACGCTGCGGCGGCGAGCATGAGCAGGCCCATGACCTGCTTGATCAGTTCACTGGCTGCGCCGGCTCTGGGCATTCGATCCGTCAACGAGGGGAATGCGGCCAGCACCAGATACGGAAGTGCCATGCCGAGTCCGATCGCGGCGAACACCAGCATCGTGATGGCGGGCGGTTCGGTGGTGGCCCAGGCCGCCGCAGCGCCCATGAAGGGGGCGGTGCATGGCGTCGACAGGACCGCGGTCATGACTCCGAAGAGGAACGAGCCGTAGATGGTGTCATGCTTTGGATTGACCATGTACAGCTTGCCGGGAAGCCTGATCGTGAACAGGCCGCACATGCCGATGGCCATCAGTCCGATGATGAGGCCCACCGTGATCGTGAAGGCCGGGTATTGGAACAACTGGTTGGTGGCGGTGAATTCACTGACGAACGCCATCAGCCCGCCGAGCACGAGCCAGAAGCAGATGATTCCCAGCATCATCACGATGCCGAGCATCAGGGTCCGGCTGCGATGCTCGCTCGCACCGCTCAGGGCCATGATCTTGAGCGGGATCACGGGAAGCACGCAGGGGGTCAGATTCAGGAGGAAGCCTCCGAAACCCGCCACGAGAAGCAGCAGGAGCAGTCCCCACCCGCTGGCGTCGATGTTGAAGTCGAGCCCGAAGGTGTCGAAGGCGACCACGTCGGGCGGCGCATCTCCTGAACGGATTCGACTGAAGACTCCGGGATCGAATCCCTTGAAGAGGTCGGAGTCGGCAGGGGGGCTGCCGGCCTTCTCGCTCAGCGGGACGACGGTGAACTCCACCAGCAGTCCGTAGTCATCCCAGCCGGGGCCGTTCGGCCGCGGACTTGGGGCGAGGCAGCTCGTATCGTCACAGGCCTGGAACACCGGACGGATCTTGAGATCGACCTCCCCCGGCGTCGCGTCGGGAGAAATGGTGATCGGCAGGTAGGCGATGGCCTTCTTCTCGTAGACCGCGTAGTCGACCGGCGTGCCGCCGAAGGCGACCTGCACCACGTGCTCCTCGGGCCACTGGATGAAGGGCTCATGGACGGTGATGCCCTTGGAACCGGTGAGATCGATGTAGATCTCCGTATCGACGTAGTCGTCGGGATCGCCGAGCTCGGCTGGAATGTCGGGCTCGTCCGTATGGATGTGCCATCCGGGATCGTGATCGAAGACGATCGCCACGACCATGTCTTCTCCGGGTACGACTACATCCTGGGCCGCGATGGCCGAGACCGTCACCGAATCCCGGGAATCGAAGAACTGCGGAGTTTCGACCTTGGCCTTGGATCCGGGGATCGAAGGCCTGAATCCGGGGATCTTCAGGCCGGATCCGCTGGGCTCGGCTGTGGCCGGGATCACGGTCAGAACGACTGAAAGCAGGATGAGGAGTGTTCGAATGATCATCTTGATGCGGCAGGATACCCAATGGGGTTTAAGTGGTTTTCCTTCATACTCCGATAAACGCTCTACGGGACGGTTTTCTTGCCACCGCCCCATTGGGAGAATGGCGTGAGCGACACGTTGAATCGAAATCAGGTTGAAGCCCTCAAGACCGCCGTTTCCGACGGTACGGTGGCTGTAGGGGCACTTCCATCGAAGGTCTTCTGCCTCGACAGGGGCATTGACGGCTGTCCACCGATCTCCACCTACGACTTCAAGAGGCCGGAACGGATCAGCAAGGACCAGATCCGGTCCCTCAAGACCCTGCACGAGCCGTTTGCCCGAAATGTTGCCAGCCAGTGGACCGGCCTCATGAGAACGATCGTCGAGATCGAGATCGGGCAGGTCGAGCAGATGACATATGCGGAATACACGGCCGGACTGGCCGATCCGACCTGCTTCGGTCTCGTGAAACCCGATGTATTGGAGGGGTCCGTCTGTCTCGAGCTCTCTCCGGACATCTTCTATTCGATGATCGATCGGCTGATGGGGGGCGATGCCCAGGCGCCGCGGATCCCGGGACGGCCGTTGACGCAGATCGAGGAACGCCTCGCCCGCTCCGTCCTGCACCGGGCCATGACACCTCTGTCCGACGCCTGGTCCACCATATGCCCGGTGAACTTCGCACTCGGAGACATCGAATCCAATCCGCAGATCGCCCAGATCGTTCCTCCCAACGAGGTGGTGATCGCGTTCGAGTTCGAAGTCCACATGGTCGGAAAGATGGATCGCATGAGCCTGTGCGTCCCTTTCAACGTGATCGAGCCCCTGATGGAGGAACTCGGCCGCCGGGCCTGGACGTTCTCCGGAAACGAGGGCGAGAACCATCACCATGTCCATCAGCTGTCCAGGCACATCGCCGATACGGGCATCGAAGTGAACGCCACCCTGGCCGAAACCACCATGACCTTGTCCGATCTCCAGGGCCTCGGAGTCGGCGACCTGATCCTGACCGGTCGGCAGGCCGATGCGCCCGTCACCCTTCTGGTCGAGGGCCGGCCCAAGTACCTCGCGGCACTGGGGCAACACCAGGGCTCCAGAGTCGTTCGTGTGCTGAGGCCGCTCCGGGCCGGTGAGCGGGCCTGAAGCCGCTTAAGGCATCAGAAACAGGGGTAGAAGGACTGTTCTGGTTGCAGCCCGGGTGCTTCGCGGATATCGTTCACAAATTGGTTTGGAAGTTCCCGGGTCCGGTGACCCGGTTTTTGTGACGGAGCACCCGCTGATGGTCAGCTTCCTTCACCTTTGGTCGACTCGTCATGACGGTTGATGCCGTCAAGTCGTTTCGTCCGTCATGTGGGTTCAGCTCGCATGGGGTCTGCGCGTGTTCGCGTGGCGAGGGTCCGCCCTTGTTCTGAGTCAACCACCCATTTCGGGCGGTGCTCAGTCCGCTTCCATCTGGAAGCGCCTGACGACGCGGGCCACGGAGCCTTCCCTTTGGTGGAAGTTTCCGTGGTTTGTTCTTTGAACACCGATCGGGGGATCGACTGATCGGGTGGGGGCAACGGGTTGCACCCGGCGAACGAGGAAGACGATGAATCAAGAGACGATTCGAATCATTGACACCATCTCGCGTGAGCGGAACATCGACAGGGAACTTCTCATCGGAGATCTCGAGCAGGCGATGGTCAGCGCTGCCCGCAAGCACTTCAACTCTCTGGACACCGAAGAGTTCGGATGCCAGATCGAGCCGATTTCGGGACAGCTTCGCCTGTGGCGAAACAACGACGACGGCACCATCGAAGAGATTCCCATCGAGGAGTTGGGGCGCATCCCCGCCCAGACGGCGAAGCAGGTGATGATCCAGCGCTTCCGCGAGGATGAACGGGCCAGCCTGCTGGACGAGTTCTCCAAGCGTCTCGGCGACGTCGTCACCGGCACCGCGCATCGATACGAGGGCGGCGCTCTGGTCGTCCAGGTCGATCGGGCCGAGGGGTTCATGCCCCGCAGCGAGCAGATTCCGGGAGAGGTCTTCCATCCGGGCGATCGTGTCCGCTGTCTCGTCCGCGACGTCCGCGAAGAGGGCAGTCGCGTCAAGGTGGTCCTGTCCCGCAGCCATGCCGACTTCATCCGCCGCCTCTTCGAGGCGGAGGTTCCCGAGGTTTCCGAGCACATCATCGAAATCAAGGCCATGGCCCGCGAACCGGGCTTCCGGACCAAGATCGCGGTGTCCTCGATCGATTCCAAGGTCGATGCCGTCGGCGCCTGCGTCGGCGTCCGTGGCAGTCGCATCCGCAACATCGTCGACGAACTCGGTGGCGAGAAGATCGACATCGTTCGTTGGAACGAGTCCAGTCAGATCCTCATCTCCAACGCACTGAAGCCGGCGGAGGTCGAAGAGGTCAGTCTCTGCTTCGAGCTGGGGCGTGCAACCATCATCGTCCGCGACGATCAATTGTCGCTGGCGATCGGACGCCGTGGACAGAACGTCAGACTGGCGGCCCGTCTCACCGGATGGGACATCGACATTCTCACTCCCAACGAGTTCGCCAAGAGCCTCGAGATCCTCGAACAGACCGTTCGCAAGATCGAGGGGCTGGACGACTCCATGCTTGATCGCATGGGAGCGTTGGGAATCATCAGCGTCTTCGACGTCGAGGAGGTCGGAGTCGGTGTCCTGCTGAACGAGGTCGAAATGCCGCAGGCGCTTGCCGACGCGGTGCTGGCCGAGTGCGGTTCCACGGCCAAGGTGGTCGCGGAGCAGCAGCAGAAGGAGAAGGAAGAGGAGGAGCGTCGACGTGCGGAGGAATCCGCGGCGGCGGACGCCCTGCTGGCCAGCCAGACCGATGCTGGAGCCGAACTTGCCGCGGATTCGATTCTCGGAGGCGCCCCCGTGGCTCCGGACTCGACAGTCGATGCCGCGGAAGAAGAGAACGAGGTATCGTCCGAGGGCGATGCGAAGACGACGGAAGAAGATGTCGCCGAGTCGGATTCCGTGGATACGGAACCCGCTCGGGAAGATTCCTGACGATGAATTTCGTCGTTTCTGTACTGGAGTAATGCGTGGCCAAGAAAGCCGGCACAACCAGAGTCCACCAGATCGCCAAGGAACTTGGCGTGACGTCGAAGGACATCGTCAAGAAGTGTGAAGAAGAGGCCATTCCCTCGGTCACCAATCACATGTCGACACTTTCGGCCGGCCTGGCTGCGACCATTCGTGAATGGTTCGCTTCCAGTGAAGGCAATGTCGCGACGGCGGTGCAGACCGCTGCTCCGGTCGATGTCGACAAGGCCAGGAAGAAGGCCAAGAAGAAGGCGAGGAAGAAGCCGGTCAAGCCCGGCGAGTCGCCGGTTCCCGAGTCGCAGTCCCCTGCGGCCGAACAAGCCGCCCTCGATGCCGCGCCTCCCGCCGCGCCGGAACAGTCGCCACCTGCGGAGTCCGAGGCGTCGTCCGAAGTCGCAGCCTCGATCCCCCCGGTCTCCACCGCACCAACAGTCCCCGCAGCAGCCGCCGCACCACCGGTCGCGCCTCCCGCTACCGGAGAAGTTGCGCCGGCCGCGACGTCCGGTCCCGTGCCTGATGGCGAAAAGTCCGACGGCCCCGCCGACAAGCCCGATGTCACGCCTCGCGGCCGAAAGCTCGGACAGCCGGTCAAGACCAAGCTTGCAGGACCGAAGGTCATTCGAGTGGAGACTCCGGACGTGCTTCCCAAGCCCCGCTCCGCTTCGCGTGGAGACGGTCCTCGCGGCCCGAGGACGAGCACCGGTCCACGTACCGCCGGTCCCGGCGCAATGCCCCCGGGTCCTCCTCCATCGGACGACAAGCGGTCTTCACGAAGGAACAAGCGCCGCAGCGCTTCGGCCAGGCAGGATGCTCCGCGTCCCACCACTGGAAGAACCGGTCAGGGTGCCGGACGTCAGTCGAACTGGCGGCAGCAGGATCTCCTGGAGCGTGAACGCAGGCTTTCCCGTGCCGGCGGCTTCTTCAAGGCAGCGCGTCGCGACAACCTCAAGCGAACCGCGGGCGGAGCCGGCCAACGTGCCCCGAGCATCCGCGACAGTGGTGAACCGATCGCGATGTCCGAGCCGATCACGGTCAAGGGCCTGTCTTCCGCCACCGGAATCAAGGGCCGCGACATCGTCCGGCGTCTCGTGCAGGATGAGCACGACGTCAACATCAACAGCACGCTCGACACGGAGCTCGCCATCGAGATGATGCTCGAGTTCGGCGTCGACCTCCAGGTCACCGAGAACCTGACCAGCGAAGAGGAGATCGAGAGCGGTTTCAAGGATCGAGAGATGCACGACGAGCAGTCGCGTTCTCCGGTCATCACCATTCTCGGGCACGTCGATCACGGCAAGACCTCGCTGCTGGACCGCATTCGCAGTGAAAATGTCGCCGAAGGCGAGGCCGGTGGAATCACGCAGGCCACCAGCGCGTTCCGTGTTCCGGTCAAGGTCGGCGACACCGAGCGCGAGGTCACCTTCATCGATACGCCCGGTCACGAGGCGTTCACGGAAATGCGGGCACGCGGAGCGAAGGTGACCGACATCGTCGTGCTCGTGGTCGCTGCCGACGACGGCGTCATGCCCCAGACGATCGAGTCGATCAACCACGCCAAGGCGGCGGGGGTACCGATCGTCATCGCACTCAACAAGATCGACAAGGCCGAGGCGACGGATGCCAACATCCAGCGGATCTTCGGTCAGTTGACCGAGCATGAGCTCAATCCGGTCGAGTGGGGTGGTGCCACGGAAGTCATCCGGACCAGCGCCATCGAGAACACCGGGATCACCGATCTTCTGGAGATCCTCGACTACCAGGCCCAACTGCTGGATCTGAAGGCCGACTTCGGCGGTCCTGCCGAGGGCACGGTTCTCGAATCCCACATGGAGGATGGCCGAGGCCCCGTGATCACCGGACTCGTCCAGCAGGGCAAGTTGTCCAAGGGCGACTGCATCGTGGTCGGTCGCGGCTACGGTCGTGTCCGTGACATGATCAACGACCGTGGGGATCGCAACGCGGTTTCCGCACCTTCGACTCCGGTCGTCATCTCGGGCATCAACTCGCTGCCCGATGCGGGCGACAAGTTCTACGTCGTGAAGAATCTCCGTCTCGCCGAGGCCGCCGCACAGGAGCGGATCCAGAACGAACGTGAACGGGATCTCGCGAAGGAGAAGGTCACTCTGGACAACATCTTCGAGAAGCTCGAGGGCGCGTCGCGCAAGGAGCTTCCGATCATCCTGAAGTCCGACTGCCAGGGATCGGCCGAGACCATCAAGGCGTCGCTCGAGAAGTGCACGACCGACGAGGTCACGATCTCCATCAAGCATGCTTCCGTCGGCGGCGTCAACGATTCCGATGTGGCACTGGCCGAGGCGGCCGGGGCGATCATCATCGGATTCAACGTCACCTCGTCCGGTTCGGTCCGCAAGTCGGCGGAGAAGCAAGGAGTCGATCTCCGCTTCTACGACGTCATCTACGACATCACCGACGATGTGCAGAAGGCCGTCCTCGGACTGCTCGATCCGATCCAGCGCATCGAAATCCTCGGTCACGCCGAGGTTCGCGAGGCATTCAAGATCACCAAGGTCGGCATGGTCGCCGGCTGCTACGTCACCGAAGGCAGCATCGAACGTCAGGCGCTGATTCGCGTGACACGCAACGAGATCGTCGTCGAAAGCGATCGCAAACTGGCCCAGCTCAAGCGATTCAAGGACGATGCGAAGGAAGTCAAGTCGGGCCAGGAGTGCGGCATGCTCATCGACGGCTACGACGACATCAAGGTCGGCGATGTACTCGAGTGCTACAAGGTGCACCAAGAGCAGCCAGGGGCCTGATCGGTCTCCGTGTGAGGTCCGAGCCTTCTCATGAGTACGCATTCACATCAGATCGAGTCCGTGTTGCTGCGGTCCGTGCAGGACGTGTTGTCACGTGGGCTGAACGATCCCCGCGTACGCGGTCTGGTCTCCGTCACCAAGGTCGACGTGTCTCCGGACTACGCCGAAGCGATCGTCTGGTGTTCCGTGCTTCCGCACGAACACGGCGATCTGTCCATCAAGGGCATCCAGCATGCCGCGGCGTGGATACGACGCACCGTGGCGTCGCGGGTCTCGCTGCGCCGGATGCCGAAGCTCTCGTTCCGTCTGGATCACTCACTCAAGAAGCAGGCCGAAGTCCTTTCGGCCATCAATGAAGGTCGACAACGCGACGAGGAGTTGCGACAGGAGTCGTCGGACGAATCGTCCGACGCGGCGACCGATCAGTCACACGAGCAAGGCCAGGAGCCCATGTCGTGAAGAATTCCGCGAAGCACGCAAAGAAACTCACAACACTTCTTCGGAAGTTGTCTTCAGGAAAGCCCCGCAAGGAGCCCGAGAGCGACGACCTCGTCGGCACCCTCGTCTACTCCTTCATGCTGTGGGAGTCGACGAGTTCCCGTGCCGGCACCGCGTACACGAAGCTCATGGCCTCGATGGAGGACTACAACGAGCTACGTGTCAGCATGCCCTTCGAGATCACCGAGATGATCGGGGACACTTCGGAGCACGCCGACGAACGTGCCCGCCGTCTGAGAGCCTCGCTCAATGCGATCTATCTTCGCGAACACGATGTGAAGCTCGACTCGGTTCTTTCCTTGAAGAAGGCCGAGATCAGGGACTACATCGAGTCGATCGACGGCATCGTTCCGTTCGTCTCCGCGTGGGTCCTGTCCCGCTGCTTCGGTGTCCATTCCGTCCCCGTCGACAGCCAGCTTCAGGTGCTTCTCGAGGAGGCAGAGGTGCTCGAGCCGGATTCCGAGGTGCAGGAATCCTCCAAGTGGCTGACGCGACAGATTCCGGCCGATCAGGGAGAAGAAGCGCATTCCAAATTCCAGGCCTGGATCGATGCCGAGTCGCGCCGCATCCTGCAGAATCGTCAGCGTCGCGAAAAGTCGCTCGAGAAGCAGCGTGACCAGCGGATCAAGGATCGCCGCAAGGAGCGGGCTACCGATGCCAAGCATCGTCGTATCGAGCGTGAAGAAGCCGCTCGCAAGCGGGCTGCCAAGGCGGAAGCGAAGGCGGAAGCCGCCCGCAAGGCCGAGGAGAAGAAGGCAGCCAAGTTGATCGCCGAGAAGGCAGCAAAGAAGAATACTGCCAAGAAGAAGGTCGCAAAGAAGACGGCCAAGAAGAAGATCGCGAAGAAGACGGCCAAGAAGACGGCCAAGAAGAAGGTCGCGAAGAAGGCGGCCAAGAAGAAGGTCGCGAAGAAGACGGCCAAGAAGAAGGTCGCGAAGAAGACGGCCAAGAAGAAGGTCGCAAAGAAGACGACCAAG
>MDTG01447610.1_pt1 | contig 19347 bp, 17 predicted proteins | sample 811421 | NCBI WGS metagenome assembly MDTG01 (sample SAMN05326645, study PRJNA326480) | marine metagenome | isolation source: seawater | place: Pacific Ocean: South East | collected 2011
CTAAATTTGCAACCAATTTGGATTGGGGCGTGGCCAAGTGGTAAGGCATCGGTTTTTGGTATCGTGTATCGTAGGTTCGAATCCTACCGCCCCAGCCATCCCAGTTAACACCCATGTATCGAAATTATGAAGAAACGCCACACAAAATATCAGGGAACTGATGCCAGCGAATAGCCATTCTGGGTTGTAAGAATCACCGGTTTTGTACAAACAAGACGGATTTTTTGACGCAGACGATATATATGTGTCTCTACGGTATGCGTACTTAATCCAACCTGAAACCCCCACACCTCCGTCAGCAGCTCCTCTTTCGTCACACCAGCGGGGTGGGCGCCGCAGAGATATTTTAGTATTGTCGCTTCTTTTTCAGTGAGAACGACCTTTTTTCTATTCTCTGCCGATTTAAGTAGTTTATTAGCAGGAACAAAGCTCAAGCCAGAAAAAGAGTATTTTTCCCTGTCAGACGTCTTGTACTGCAATAGTTGTGATCTAACTCTGGCTAGTAATTCACCAACACGAATAGGCTTAACAACACAGTCATTTGCACCCGACTCAAGGCCGACAACAATATCGTCCTCTGAATTTTGTCCAGTAAGCATAACAATCGGCTTGTCGAAACCATACTCCCGCAGTTTACGGCAAATTTCCACTCCATTTCCATCGGGAAGACAAACATCAAGAAGGATCAGATGCGGGTCGACGTCCGGCAACTTTTCAAAAAGCTCAAACAAGGTTGAAGCTTCAAAAACCTTTTTGAACCCCTCACTCACCAGTTGCTGACACAATTTCGTCCGAAGAAAAGAATCATCATCAACAATCAAAAGTCGCACGTTTGTTGACGAATCCAACTCCAAATTGTTAGACAAACCTTGCTTTTTCATAAGCAACTCAATACACCGAGGTTTCACCACTGCGCCATAGTAAAAGCATCAAACAGATCTCGGAATCCTAATATGATTTTTCTATAGTTGTCGACAGGTCAGTGCAATGAAACAGCCAACAAACAACAAAGCCTATATGAAGATTGATCGCGCATCAGCTGAGTTGCGGCGCGGTGGTACGATCATGTTGCGTCTTGCAAATGGCGAGGCTGGCCTTTTTCGTGCCGTTGAATTGATAGGAGAGGGTGACACCAATACATTAGGTCATCTCACCGGGTCAGGGGCGATGCTAGTGCTAACTGACAACCGCATCACCAGCCTTGGCCGCACTTTACGTGATACACACAGCTGCGCCACCATTCCAGTAGCCAACCACAAAATATCTGCTCTTGTTGACATTGCCATTAGTATACCAAGTGCCGATGTCTTGGGAGCGCAGGCCTCAATTGTTGGTGAAAGGCGAGGCTCACTCGCCGATATGACCACGCGCCTTTTACGAATTGCTAAATTGATACCCAGCGCAGTGCTCGCCCGCATTCCATCACGCGATATCATTTTTCAGGACCGCCTGGCACGGGACCAGAATATCCTTGTCATTGAGGCACGAGAAATTGAGCAATATAACAAACAGGCCGCTGAAAGCTTGAAAATTGCTGCACGTGCTAACGTACCACTTGATGTAGATGGCGACGCTGAGATTGTCATGTTTCGTGCTGATGTTGGCGGTGAGGAGCATTTTGCAGTACTTGTTGGGGGTAAAGTACCAAAAACCACACCGCTGGTTCGCCTGCATTCGCAATGCATGACAGGCGACGTTCTTGGCAGTCTGAAATGCGACTGTGGTGACCAATTAAAAGCCGCACTGGCATTTATGGCCCACAATGGAGGTGGTGTTCTGGTTTATTTAGCGCAAGAAGGACGCGACATAGGTTTGCTCAACAAGATGCGAGCCTACTCATTGCAGGATAAAGGTCTAGACACCATAGATGCAAATCACGCACTCGGATTTGATTCGGATGAGCGAATATTTCTGCCAGCCAGCAAAATTTTGCGCGAGTTAGGGATCACTAAGTTGAGACTAATTACAAACAATCCGGACAAAATCTCCCAGCTTAGTGGCACAGGTATTACGGTTTGTGAGCGCGTTCCATTATCATGCCCAACCAACAGGCATAATCAACACTACCTCGATACAAAGCGCAAACGTTCAGGTCACCTAATCAATTAACAAATTAGTGTTTTAATGCTGTTCACGGGCTCCAAAAATAGCCGATCCAACACGTACCGATGTCGCTCCAAAAGTGATTGCCATCTCGAAATCTGAGCTCATTCCCATTGAAAGCTCGGACAGATTGTTTCGTTTTGCCATTTCACGCAGCAACGCGAAATGCATTGCTGGCTCCTCATCCACAGGTGGTATGCACATTAAACCAACAATATTGAGACCACAATCGTCACGGCAGAATCTGATAAACTCGTCAGTGTGAATCGGTAAAACGCCTGCCTTTTGTGGTTCCTCACCAGTGTTGACCTGAACAAAGCATTTAAGGTTGCGGCCCTGACGGTGCATCTCAGCTGCAAGGATTTTTGCTAATTTCATCCTATCGATAACTTCAATGTAATCAAATAGCGTGACCGCATCTGGAACCTTATTAGTCTGCAAAGGTCCAATGAGATGAAGCTCCAAATCAGGGTGCTCAACCTTTCTGGCCTGCCAACGCTGTTTAGCTTCTTGAACACGGTTTTCACCGAAAACACGATGACCGGCTAAAATACTTTGTTCAACTTTGTTATCCGGTTGGCGCTTGCTAACAGCTACTAGCTTTGGAATACTCAGATTGCCCTGATTTTGTTTCTGTGTGACAGCTCTGATCTTTTCTTCTATTTTTTTTAAATTATTTTGGATTGAACTCATTCAACACCTCTATTGAAATCTGATTAAGTGATCGTGATCCATCGAAGTGAAGGACATCCCACGAACCCCTTTTTTGATCAAAGAAAGCGGTCTTATAAGGTACGGAGACGAATATGGAACAAATCGAATTCAAAAATACAACTCACTTGTTTTCGTGCCCGATAGTAAAGTTCACAGTTTCCAACCATAAACATTTAAACAAAATAATTTCAAGCGAGGCAAGATTATGGCGCAAAGATGCTCATGGAGTAAATGTTTCAAACAAGGGTGACAGCTGGCATTCTCCAGACGGTTTAATGTCAAGGCCAGAACCCGGCTTTTCCACGATATCAAAAATGTTTCCAATTGCAGCACATGCTTATGCCAAACAAATAGGAGCCGATATAGACATAGCAAATTACGAATTTGAAGCAAACGCATGGGTAAATATAAATAAAAAAGGCGGGTTTAACGCCATTCACACTCATGGAAGATTTCACATATCAGGAGTTTATTATGTAAAACAACCTTCCGTTAAAAGTGGTCAGAGCGGTATGATAGAGTTTGTAAATTCAAGATTTGATCATCACATCTTCCAAGAATTAAACGCAAATGCATTTGCCCCAAAAGTATCAATGCGACCCAAAGCTGGTGAGATGATTGTATTCCCATCTACCCTATTGCACTCAGTTTACCCAAATGACTCAGAAGAAGAGAGAATTACTATTGCGTGGAATTTAATTTTTCGAAAAAAATCTCAACGCACTGTTCCTTTTTCAAACACTCCAAAATTTTTACAACCAAAAAAAGCTACCTTAGGCATATGAAATAACATTCCAATCCCAATATTTTTTGGCAAAAAAACAATGGCCCGATAAGTCTAAATCTGATAATTCAATTTTTTCACCCATTTTTCCAAAATTGAATTGTATTTCTCCAACTCGTGGGAGTAATTAACCCACCTAAACGTTGCGTTCTTGTACAGTGGTTGTATTACTTGAGCATAACTAGGAGTCCTGATTTCCTCTCTTTTCATCGCAGTCTTCTGATAGTGGAGAACCCCCTCATCCCACTGCAAACCCATGAATTTGAGAATATTCGAGACTACGCTCTCCATATCCTTAATGAGTTCCTCATACTTCACGACATGTATGTCGAGTGAATATTTTTCTACAGCTAAATGAAAAATATCCATAACAATGTCATACAATGTCACAATATCTTCCAATTCCAACATATTTGACATAGCTTCATTAAGCTTGAAGTTCTGCATAAAGCAGCTCAAAACAGCATCCAGAGGATGTCTGGATACGAAAAGAAATTTTGACCTTGGAAAAACTTTGGAGATTAACGCGGCCTCTGCAAGGTTTAGTGGTAATTTGTCCACAATCATTTTTGAAGCATTTAAGTCAATATGTTTTCGAACTTCTTTCATGTAAGCATGCTGGGTAGTAAGTATATCTCCGTTATTCATTCTCTCGATTTTTTCTATCGTATTTATCTCAGGAATAGCGGCTTCCATTTTGCTAACCAATGGCAATTCTTCTAATACTTGAACGTCCTTGTGTGATCTTAAAATCGTGTCAATGAGTGTTGTTCCAGACCTCGGAAATCCAACCATAAATACCAAATTGTTTCCATCGTCACATTTGCATTTTTTACGATTAATTTTTTTACCGAGCAATTCTTCTCGTCTAAGTAGTAACTTATTTTGGTAAGCTAATTTACTCTCTTCATCATACTCAGCAGACTGTTTAAAAAATTGGTTCATTTCAGTAAACGTCACAAAAGCTCTAGAAAATTCGCCAACACTCTCAAAAGCTTTGGCTTTCAAATGCAAGAACCCACTAACTCTTTTTTTTGATAATCTTTTTATAACTAACTTTGAACACACATCCTTACATTCATAAAATTTCTTTTCTCTAAAGAGGATTAGAGCGCTGTAATATTTTGCATCCTCAAAATTAAGAAAAATTGAGTAGGAAGGAGAATTTAAAAGAGCTTTTAGTTCAAATATTGAATTTTTCTTTTCATATGTTTCACACAAATTAAAGAAAGCTTGGCTAAAATTCGGTCTTATCTCCAGTGCGTTTATATAAAGTTTCACTGCTTGGTTTATTTTTCCAAAGTCACGGTATAGGGTCGCAAGATTATTTAGAGCTTCAGGGTATTTCGGTCGGATAGTTAACGCTTTTTTGTAAGCTATTTCTGCTTCGCTTAATTTATTTAATTGTTTTTGAATAACACCATAGTTGTAGTGTGGATCGGCAAAATTTTTATCAATTTTAATTGCTAAAAAGTAAAATTTTTCAGCATTTTTTAGATCACCTATTTCTTTAAAAACTGTTCCTAAATTGTTTGCAGCTTGTTGGTTTTTAGGGTTGAGCCGCAAGGACTCTTGGTAATTTTGTTTTGCAATATCAAAGTTGCCCTTTTTGAAATTGAGGTTGCCAAGGTTGCAAAAAGAATAATCAATGACTGGAGATTTTTTAATAGCCAGTTGGAAGCATCGTTCTGCCAACTCATACTTTTTGCTGTTTAGAAGTGCTACACCTTTGATATTCAGGACCATTATCGAGTTAGGGTCTTTTTTGAGTAGGTCATCCGAACCTGAAATCACAGCAGCAATGTTGCCACACCGCAGGTCATCAAGAAGAGATTTAACTAAATCGTTTGGAATATGTGGCAAAAATCCCTCCCAACAGCGAATTATACATGATTCAATTAATCAAAAACAATTCACCAAAATTATTAGCAGTTTTTCAACCCATACAACTATTCAATATATCGGAGCAGCGGTCGGAGCATGACGTTTCGATAGCAAAGATTCATAGACCAGATCATTCCGGAAGCGATCTGGTCTTTTTTATTCATTTCGGTATCGGAAATTTTCTGCTGACGCGATTTATATCCACCTTGGGAAAAACCTTTTGAATTTTCTTCCCAAACTGGAGAACTTTCTATCTTTGCAATCTGACTCTTCAAAACTGGAATGCCAAATGTGTTTGAGAGGGTATCTATCATTTCACTTTTGGTTTTAGAGGACATTACTTTATCAAAGTCCAATAGGTGATCATCACGTTCTTCATCATACCGGGCTAAAATCTTAGTCATTTCTGTCATCCAAATAAGAGAAATTAGCTGGACTAGACTCAATTTACGAAGGGACACCATATCGAGTGTCGATACTGAATTAAAAAATTTTATACGCGCATCTGCGCCATTTACGGCGTCAGATTGTGCTCCCGGGGAAACTAAGCCATGGCATAAAAATTTTTGGAGAGATGTGTAAATAAACATAACAGATTTGGTCCCTTTTTCTGTAGTAAAATTGAAATCTGGGATTATCAAATTTTGGCTTGAGTGTTTTATAATTGTGGCTTTATTTCCTCTCATCATGAGCTTGCAAAGTAAGTCGTATAAACGAGATAGTTCTTCGGAATCAAAAGGCGTCACGCCATTATTTGTTTCACGACACAAAAACGCCAAACCCTTAAAAACCGTTGGCTCTCTGAAAACAGTGGCTCTAAAAAATTCATCGTAAAGTCTTGAAATGAAGGTCGATCCTACGTGGGATATGTGAAAAATGTGATTAATAGACCCGGTAGAATCGATTAAATGGATCCGGTCCAAAAGATCTCGAATGGGAATTTTAATAGACCGACCCGTTTTTCCCACTGCACGTTGATCAAGAAAAGAAGATCGTTTTAATGTGTGATCTGAAATTTCTTCAAATACTACTTCCTCAAAACTCAAGCTACTTGGCATCCAATAAGGGTTCGATAGAATTTCATGAATTTTCATAATATTCACCATTTTTTGGGTTTGTAGCACAAATGTCCTGTGCAACGTTATTATTGGAATCCATTTTTGTATAAAAATAATTCATTGTGTTGATATAATGCAAAAATAATTAGCCATTTTAATGTTGCAATTATGCAACACCCCTTGGAAAACATTTGGCTGATCAACAAAAATGATTAGCAATCACGTACTTATGAGGTTTATGTTCTCGGCTCAACGATAATGTTGAACAATCTCTAAGGTAAGGGAGAAAATAATGCGTAAGGTACTTCTTGCGACTACTGCTCTTGTGGCAGCTGGTGGCGTTTCTGCAGCGTCTGCAGACGTGTCAATTTCTGGCGGATATGAAGCCGCGTACGTTTCAACTGATGTGTCAGGTGGATCCAGCGTAAATTCAATCTCAGGTGAGAATTTCGATTACTCAATCGCTTTCTCAAACACACTGGACAACGGCATGTCCGTTGCTGGCACCGTTAACACTAGCCAGACTGGTGTGGAAGAAACTGGTGCAACCATTTCTGGTGACTTTGGTACAATTGGCTTCGGTCCACTTGGTGAATCCATGTCAGGATTTGCGACTGCGGTCGACGTGACCCCAGACGAAGGCACCGTGACCTGGGTGTCAGGCCAAAATGCCACTCAGAATGCCTTGGAATATCAGGTGCTTCCAGCAGACGAGTCTATCGGTGACCCAAGTGTAACCTATACATCCCCAGCCATGGGCGGATTTTCATTCGCAGTTGGTCGTGGAGATGGTGGAACAGACGAGCAAACATATTACGGCTTGAAGTTTGCCACAGAGGCAGCTGGTGCTTCGATTACTCTCAAGTATGCCACTATGGAAAATGACACCGGAACAGCCACAACAGAGGTGGATGCTAGTTCTCTAGGCGTAGTGATTGGTGTTGGAAATGCCACTGTCACAATGGCGACAAACGAAAAGGATACGGGTAACACTGTAACTGAATCAATGGTTGGCACAGGTGTTGGTATTGCTTACACAGTATCAGATTCTGTTAAGTTAACAGCATATTCAGCTTCGGGTGATGATGACAAAGATTCCGCGTATGAGATGACTGACACTGGTGTTGGTATTTCTTACACGGTTACACCTGGGATGGTTTTGCATTTAACGCACAACGACCAAGACCTCAAAAACTCTGCGAACGTGACAACTAGCACATCTGCTAGTCGCACAAGTGTGAATTTGAACATCACTTTCTAATTTGTGCAAGATCGACTATTGTAAGGGGGCTGGAGACAGCCCCCTTTTTTTGGAGAGCCAATAAATGAAACTTAATAGGTACTTTCTGATCGCATTAGCATTTCTATGCTATGGATGTAGTGGTTTTGAAAACTCCACGCCAACTACAGACGAGGGACCAGTTTCAATAATCACCGGCAAGAGCGGTGGAACTAAGCTCTCAAAATTTTTTATGGATGACCAACAAAATGTTGGAATGCCAGTGAATGCACTTTTGTGGAGAGCTTCTTTAGAGGTTGTCTCATTCGTTCCTTTAGAAGATGTTGATACTTTCGGTGGTTCAATTGTTACTGATTGGCACTCATTGCCAAGCGATATAACGCGGAGAATTAAGATTGCAGTATTCATAATTGGCAGAGAACTGAGGTCAGATGCCGTTTCAGCACGGGTCTACGTGCAAAATTTCACAGATAATGTTTGGGTGCAATCCGGGAGAGACCAGGACCTTGAGAGAAAACTTGAAGATTTAATATTAACTCGTGCTCGTGAATTACGGTCTTCAATGATTGAAGCCAGCGTAGATTAATTTCGAAATATCAAAGAGCTAATTAGACCACTTCCCATTACAGCTACCTTTTGGGGCATTGACTATGGTTCAGTATGACGCGCCTTCCATTGAAAAAAAATGGCAGGCCCGCTGGGCGGGGGCAAATTCTTTTGCAGCTTCGTCCGACAAAATTAAACCAAAATATTATGTGCTGGAGATGTTTCCCTATCCTTCGGGCCGTATCCACATGGGGCATGTGCGCAACTATACTTTGGGCGATGTCGTGGCACGCTTTCGCCGCGCTCAAGGCTTCAATGTGCTACACCCAATGGGCTGGGACGCATTTGGCTTGCCAGCGGAAAATGCAGCTATAGAACGCGGCGCCCACCCGGGAAGTTGGACAACTGAGAACATTACCTCCATGCGGGATCAACTGAAAAGCATGGGCCTTGCTTATGACTGGGATCGAGAATTAGCCACTTGTGACCCAGACTATTTTCAGCATGAGCAGTTAATGTTCCTTAAGTTCCTAGAAAAAGGCCTAGCTTATCGTAAAGAAAGTTGGGTCAATTGGGATCCGGAGGAAAATACAGTTCTCGCAAATGAACAGGTTGTTGAAGGGCGCGGATGGCGATCGGGCGCCGTTGTCGAACATAGACGCCTATCACAATGGTTCCTGAAAATCACCAAATATGCCGATGACCTTCTCGCCGCCTTAGAGACGTTGGAGCGGTGGCCTGACCGCGTGCGCTTGATGCAGAGTAACTGGATAGGGAAATCAAAGGGTGCTCGTGTCGAGTTTAAGCTGAACGGCGAAAAATTGCTGGCAGAAACTGTTGAAGTGTTCACCACTCGTCCTGATACACTGTTTGGCGCGTCCTTCATTGCCGTCGCAGCAAACCATCCGCTAGCACTTGCCCTTGGAGAGATTAACAAAGACGCCGCCAATTTCATTGCTGAATGTGCCAAACTTGGAACATCAGAAGCGGCGGTTGAAACAGCAGAAAAACGGGGTTTTGACACAGGTCTGTTCGTTGAGCACCCATTGATCGCCGGCAAAAAACTACCTGTTCATATTGCCAATTTTGTCCTGATGGAATACGGAACCGGTGCCATCTTCGGTTGTCCAGCCCATGACCAACGTGATCTTGATTTTGCAAATGCCTATAATCTACCGGTAACGCCAGTCGTTTTGCCACCAGAGATGAGCAAGGCCGATTTTGAAATCACCAACGAAGCCTATACCGGCCCCGGAAAGTTAATCAATTCAGGCACTTGGGACGGGCTTGATATTGAAGCCGGCAAACAAGCAGCCATTGCCACCCTTGAGGCAATTAAAGCCGGTAGAGGTGAGACCACGTTCCGACTTCGTGACTGGGGCGTATCGCGCCAGCGTTATTGGGGTTGTCCGATCCCTATCATCTATTGCGATGATTGTGGCGTTGTGCCGGTGCCGGCTGAGGACCTGCCGGTCATGCTGCCTAAAGATGTCGATTTCTCTAAACCGGGTAACCCTCTGGCCAATCATCCCAGCTGGAAACACACCAAATGCCCATCCTGTAGGAAAGCAGCAGTCCGCGAACAGGACACTTTTGATACATTCTTCGAGAGCTCATGGTATTTCCTGCGCTACACCGACCCAAAAAGTGTTCATGGTTTCAGCCGCGAGGCTGCCGACTATTGGCTCCCCGTCGATCAATATATTGGCGGAGTTGAACATGCCGTCCTTCATCTTCTCTATTCGCGCTTTTTCACCCGCGCACTCAGCGAAGTTGGCTATCTTGACCTTTCCGAGCCTTTTGCCGGCTTGATGACACAGGGGATGGTCTGTCATCAGACATTTCAGGACAAAAATGGGAAATGGCTGTTCCCCACTGAGGTCATACAAGATGGTGAAGATTGGCGGCATGTCGAAACCGGAGAGACCGTAAAGGCTGGCCGCATTGAGAAAATGAGCAAATCAAAGCGCAATGTCGTTGATCCTGAAGTCATCATCAAATCCTATGGCGCCGACACCGCCCGCCTGTTCATGCTCTCCGATTCGCCGCCTGAGCGCGATATGGAATGGACCGAGTCCGGCGTCGAAGGGGCGTCGCGCTTTCTCAAACGTATCTATCGCATGGTTAATGACAAAAGCCTTCCCGCTAAAGGCACACCGCAACCAACAGATGGCGATGGAGTCGAGTTGGTTCGCGCCACTCACAAAGCCATTAGTGGAATGTCTCAGGACATTGAGGGATTCCGTTTTAATCGTGCCGTTGCGCAGTTGCATACACTAGCCAATGCCATCACCGACACCAAGGGCGACTCACCCCCGGTTGCTGCCGCGCGGCGCTTCGCCGTCGAGACATTGGTGCAACTTATGTCGCCACTTACACCCCACATTGCCGAAGAATTGTGGGAAACACTAGGTCATCGAACAATGCTGGCCAATAGCATTTGGCCCACAGCCGACGAAAGCCTAATTTCCGACAATTTTATTGAGATTGGTGTTCAGGTTAATGGCAAACTGCGTGACACAATATCTCTGGCACGCGATTGCCCTAAGCAGGAAGCCGAAGATGCAGCGCTGGCTTCACCCACGATATTAAGATACCTTAAGAATGAGGCGCCTAAGCGGGTAATCATTGTTCCCAATAGGATCATAAATGTCGTGGTTTAAAAGTTTATCTCTGCTGATTATTCTGACCGTAACTGCCTGCGGTGACTTCAGGATTCGTACGCTTTCGGACAGAGAATACAACCAAGTTGCTAGCATTCTTGTCGCCCCCTCATCTGGGCGAGTGGGTCAGATTTACACCCGCCAACTAAAGAATCAGCTAATGATGACCCCCGGGGTCACGCCCACCCACAGACTTGAATCCACCCTCTCAGTTAGCTCAGCAAGCACCCTCTCAGTTGTCGGTTCATCCTCAACGCTGAAAAAAATGACAATGTCCGTATCGTTTACGCTGATCAATCTTGCAACCGGTGAGAACAATTTGAGCGATGCAATTTCGACTAATGCGACTCTTGGTGCCGTCTCCTCTTATTATGGACTGGATGAATCAGAAAAACAGGGCCGAGAAAGGCTTGCCAAGCTTCTAGCAGATCGCGTTGCCAATCAGATACAGCTTTTTTTTATCACCCGTGATGATTGATGAAAGTGCCACCAAGGCAAATTTCGACCTTTCTTAGACAGCCGCCAGCAGAAATCCGTGCAGCTCTGCTTCATGGCACAGACGCCGGGCTGATAGCCGAACGTAGCAAGACTCTGGCCATGTTCTATGCCGCAGATCCAGATGACGTTTTTTCTGTTACACGCCTCAATGGCGACCAAATATTACGTGAGCCCGGCCTTGTTGCCGATTCTGCCGCTTCAATCGCAATGTTCAGTGATGTCCGCCTCGTAGTGGTAAAAGGCCGGGGCAGTGATCTGCTTGAGGCGTGCAAATTGGCTTTGGCCAGTGATCTCAGCGCGTCATTCGTGTTAGTCGAGGCAAGTGATACGACAACGAAACATGCTGTAGTCAAGCTCTTTGAAGGGGCAGAAAATGCCGTAGCAATTGGCTGCTATGAGGACAGTGATGCCGAAATTGCCACACTCGTCAAGCAAATCATGGCTATTGATCAAATCAACATCGCCGAAGACGCCATTCGATTGATCATATCTCGACTGGGCAACAACCGCATGGTTTCTAGAATGGAAATCGAGAAGCTAGCACTATTCGCTGGACAGGGTGGGTCACTCTCGCTTGATGATGTATCTCTGGCTCTTGGTGACAGCGCGACACTTACCATCACCGATATTGCCGGTGCGGCCGCCGATGGCGACATCAATGCGCTGAAACTGGCGCTTGCGAAAGCATGGCATGAGGATATGAGTGCGATCATGGTATTGCGGGGGTGCCAAGGCTATTTCCGCCAAATCGAGATAGCGGCCTTAGCTATGGCCAACGGTGCCACCGCGGCAGCGGCCATCCGCACCCTGCGCCCCCCAGTGCATTTCAAGTTACAGGGCAAAATAATATCGCAGTTACAGTTTTGGCGTGACACCCATGGAGCTGAAGCAATGAACCGGCTTCACGACGCTGAGCTGGCAATCAAATCTGGGAGTCTTGATGAGCGGGTGATCTGTTCACAATGTCTCCTGGGATTGTCGCTGCGGGCAAAAGGCCTCCGCTGACCCTTTTAGGCGCTACATCGCACCAAGCCTACCGAGAATGATCTCCAGCTGGTCATTCGAGCAATTCTTTAGATGAACCGAGCCACTATTCTTATTCTCATCCCACTCAATCGCTACAATGACGCCGGTAGCAGTGCTCGCTTTTTTCTCAAGATCACGAATATTTGCAGATTTTTCCGGCGGGCCTTCCTGTGCTCGTGATCTGTCTCCCTTCTTCACCAATGCCTCAACTTGTCGAGCGGAGAGGCCTTTTTTCACGATCTTCCGAGCCAATGCCGTGCAGTCCTTGTGATTGATAATAGGACGAACCTGACCCATTGAAAGCAGACCTTCCATCACCATATTCTGGACTTTTTCAGGTAATGTCAGGAGGCGCAGAAGATTGGCAATATGGCTTCTTGATTTTCCAATAATTTTAGTTAATTGCTCTTGTGTGTAGCCATGCTGATCCAGCAATTTTTGATAACCCTGTGCCTCTTCAATCGCCGATAGATCAGCCCGCTGGACATTCTCAATCAGTGCAATTTCATAAGCCTGTGAATCCGTAAAATCCCGTACGATAGCCGGCACCATATGGAGTGGCGCCAGCTGCGCCGCGCGCCATCGCCGCTCCCCTGCGATCAGCTCAAACCGTGTAGGCCAGTCGGGGCTGGGACGGACTAAAATCGGCTGAACAATACCTTTCTGGCGGATCGAATCAGCCAGTTCGGCTAGCGCATCCTGTGCAAAGACACGCCGCGGTTGCCACGGGCCAGTGTTGATCCATTCGATTGGAATCTCACTCAAGCTGGATATTCTATCTGGAACCGAAGCATCACTTTTTGGCACTGCAATACCGGCGGCAGCAGCTACTCCTACATCACCAAGAAGGGAAGACAAACCTCGCCCTAATCCACGATTGGGCGCCGAATTACCATTCCCTTTTTTGCTTGATACCCTGTTTTTTTTCTTATCACTCATGCAGCTTGCCTTTCTTGGGTCAATACTTCGGCGGCCAACGCCGCATAGGCCTGTGATCCAGGGCATTTCAGATCATACATTAAAACAGGCTGGCCGAAGGATGGGGCTTCCGACACCCGCACATTGCGGGGGATCACCGTGTCATAAACCAGATGGCCCAGATGGCCACGCACATCATTGGCCACCATTGAAGATAATCTGTTGCGCGTGTCATACATCGTCAGAACAATTCCCTGCATTAACAGATGCGGGTTGAGTCCTGCGCGCACAGCCTCAATCGTGTGCATAAGCTGCGTCAAACCCTCAAGCGCATAGAATTCACATTGCAGCGGCACCAAAACAGAGGTGGCTGCCGTCAGTGAATTCACCGTAAGCATTCCAAGGGATGGTGGACAATCGATAATAACATATTGATAATTAACACAAATTTTAGATATTCCCTCCGCCAGCTGATACTCGCGGCGTTTCATATCTGTCAACTCAACCTCGGCTGCTGATAAATCAACTACAGCAGGGATGATGTCTAATCGTGGCACCAGAGTCGATTGCACCGCCTCGCGCGCCGTGCAGCTTAGTGTAACGAGTCGATAACTGTTGAATTTACGTTCGGTAATGCCAAGCCCAGTACTGGCATTACCTTGTGGGTCGAAATCAATCAATAAAACCTTACGCCCACAGGCAGCAAGCGCTGTCGCCAGATTTACCGATGTTGTTGTTTTTCCAACTCCACCCTTCTGATTGGCAATAGCGACAATTCGCGGTGAGGTAGCCATGTTAAAGCTCCAAATCAGGGTGGCGAGTCGTGTTGAGTTCAAGGATCGCTCCATCCTGACTCGTTACACTAGGGTGAATGCGATAGCCTATATTGGGGTAGCTTTGCAGAGTGGTCAATTCCTCTTGTAGCGAAGCGCCCTTTAAAAACAAGCACCTCTCAACGGAGAACAGCTGTCTGCTAAGCAACTGCAGCAGTCGCTCAATGGAGGCGAGCGCACGCGCTGTCACAATGCTGGCGCCTATTGCTTGCATTGCCTCAATCCGCTCGTTTCTAACATTAGCTGTCAAACCTAACTCGCGGATAACTGTCTGCAAAAAGACTGATTTTCGCTGGTCCGACTCGACTAGCGTTACCTTATTGTCAGTCATAATTGACAACACAAGCCCGGGAAATCCCGCGCCACTGCCAACGTCAAGGATGTGAGCACCATTCTCAGGTAGAAAAGACGCCAACTGCGCCGAATCAAGGATATGCCGTCTCCAAGCATCTCCCAGTGTCGCTGACGAAACAAGATTAATCCGCGGCTGCCATTTCGCCATGAGCGCCAAATATGCAGTCAGCTTACCAATTGTTTCACGTGAAACACTGAGGCTATCAACTACCCTGCGATCAAGCGGAATTTGACTAGTATCACCCAAAGTCACTGTGCTTTGCCAGCCAGCTGCGCTGTATGGTTACCCGTATTAGATGTTTTAGCAGAAGGCCGTCTCAAATATCTTAGCACCGCCAGAACAGCTGCTGGCGTCATTCCAGGGAGGCGATTTGCCTGGGCGATCGTATCAGGGCGATGGCGAAACAATAAATCACAGGATTCAGCCGATAGGCCGCCAACAGCAGAAAAATCTAGATCTGCCGGAATTTTCATCGCCTCGTCACGCTTCAATGCGTCAATATCCGCACGTTGACGTTGCACGTAACTGGCATAACGACAATCTGCCTCCAGCTGCTGATGCAACTGGTTGGGAATCTGCCCCAGTTCCGGCCATACCAACCGCAGCTGTGTCAACGTAATGCCCTCAAGCGAGAGGAGATCTGCGGCCGTGCGTGCCGCGCCATCACGTGGCACCGGCAGGTCAAATGAACGCAGCATCCTTGGTGTTGCTAACAGTGAAGCAAGCTGGTCACGCGCTCTGGCAATGCGGGCAGACTTTTCCTTCCATGCAGCCAAACGCCGCTCGCCAACGCAACCATGCGAAATACCAAGCTCGGTCAAGCGCTGATCAGCATTGTCTGCACGCAGCAAAAGCCTATATTCGGCGCGTGAGGTGAACATCCGGTATGGTTCGTTTGCCCCCTTCGTCGTCAGATCATCAATCATCACCCCAATATAGGCATCAGCTCGATCAAGAATGAAATCAACGTCTCCGCCGGCAGCCAGCTTACTGGCATTGATGCCAGCAACCAACCCTTGCGCTGCAGCCTCTTCATAGCCCGTTGTGCCATTGATCTGACCGGCTAGAAACAAGCCAGGCAGCTGGCGCAGACCAAGTGTGCGAGAGAGCGCTCTCGGATCAATGAAATCATATTCAATGGCATAGCCATATTGTATAATCTTTGCCGCTTCCAGACCTGGGATTGATGCTACCATCGTATTTTGAATATCCCGCGGCAAGCTCGTCGAGATACCGTTAGGATAAACCGTGGAATCATCTAGCCCTTCAGGCTCCAGAAATAGCTGATGCGAGGTTTTATCTGCAAAACGGTGGATCTTGTCCTCGATTGCCGGGCAATAGCGTGGCCCTTGACCAGAGATCTGTCCGCTATAAACCGCCGATAGATGGATCGAGTCTGAAATGATCCGATGTGTCTCGGCCGTAGTTCTTGTGATACCACATTTGGTCTGCGGCACAGTAATCTGTCTTGTCAGCGTTGAAAAAGGGATCGGCGGGTCATCTGCCGACTGCATTTCCAGCGAGTTCCAATCAATAGTGTTGCCATCCAGGCGTGGCGGGGTTCCGGTTTTCAGTCGGCCCATGGGCAAGTTAAGCGCCCTTAGCCGGCTGGCCAGCGCCTTAGATGGCAATTCACCAAACCGCCCAGCTGGTGTTTTTTCTGCTCCCAGGTGAATCAGACCATCAAGAAATGTGCCTGTTGTCAGAACAACAGCACCTGCGCGAATGATGCCACGGGCCTCAGTGACAATTCCACAGCATTGACCACTCTCGATATGAAGATCACTGACCGCTGCCTCAATAAGAGAAATCCCAGTTTGCTCAGCAAGAAGCGCCTGAACGGCAGAGCGGTAGAGCTGTCTGTCCGCCTGCGCCCTTGGACCATGCACTGCTGGACCACGGGATTTATTCAGCATGCGGAATTGAATACCAGCGCGGTCGATTGCTTGTCCCATCAAACCGTCAAGCGCATCAATCTCACGGACAAGATGCCCCTTGCCAAGCCCTCCAATCGCAGGATTGCAGGACATTTCACCAATTTTTGACAGCTGCATCGTAACCAGCGCCACGCGCGCACCCAACCGCGCTGCTGCTGCTGCGGCTTCGCTGCCAGCATGGCCTCCCCCAACAACAATTACATCGTAGGACATCACTAAATCCGTTTGGCTGTCATATAAAGTGTTATGCCCAGCTTTAGATCATTTTCCAATGCAAAAGGATGAAAAAATTGCATCAAGTAGCTCTTCGGCATCAATCTCGCCTGTTATACGACCAAGCGCGGTGGCAGCCAAACGAAAATCCTCTGCAACCAGTTCGGGGGCTTGGTCGAGATTCCCCATCAATCCCGCCCTGAGCCCATGCAATGTTGCCTCTAGTGCATGTCGGTGCCGCACTCTGGTGATAATAGCGTTATTCTGAGCGCTATTGACATCCAAAATTCTTGCGGAAAAGTGATTTAGAAACCCGTCAAAACCACTGTCATCAACGAGCGACATCATAAGCGCATTTTCAGGCGGAGTTCCAGTGATTCCACAATCGATTTTATTAACCACCAAAAGATGCTCCCCCTCCAAATTCTCCACAAGTTTAGCATAGTCCCGGTGCCAGTCTTCACGCGAACCATCAACGACAATTATGGTATGGTCGGCATCACGGGCAGCAGCCAGCGCGCGGGAAATGCCCTCTGTCTCTACCACCCCCGCATTTTGCCTAATTCCCGCCGTATCAATCAGCGTTACCGGTACTCCACCTACATCAAGGCTTGCCGAAACCAAATCGCGTGTAGTCCCTGCCTCATCCGAAACAATGGCCACAGGCCGATTAGCAATCCGATTCAACAATGTTGACTTGCCAGCATTGACCGGCCCTAGAATCGTTACCTGAACGCCGTTGCGAACGCGTTCACCAATTCTTTTGTCATCCAGACAACCTGAGATTTCCGCAATCAATGCTTCCACCCTCTCGCCAAACGACGCCATAACGGTCGCTGGTATCTCCTCATCAGGAAAATCAATTACCGCTTCCAGCTCAGCAGCAATCTTGATGATGTCCTGCCGCCACCGCGTCACTGGATCACGCAAAGCGCCACGCATCTGTGACCAAGCCTGAGCCAATTGTAGGCCTGTATCAGCCTCAATAACATCAGCAAGGCTTTCGACACCCAGAAGATCTATTTTCCCATTGTGAAACATTCGGTGAGTGAACTCACCTGCCATGGCAGGGCGCAATCCAGCCAAGTCAGAAAGCAAACCAAGCAATGTCTGGGTGACAGCAATGCCACCATGACAGTGAATTTCAACAACATCTTCACCTGTACACGAGCGAGGCGCCGACATGAACAGCAACAGCGCCTGATCAATCACCGTGCCTGTTCCATCAACCAATGTCTGTAGTGAGAAATGGCCAGGATCGGGGCATTTTGCAACGAATGCCTCAGGAACGGCCGCAGCCCGGTCACCACTAATGCGGATTACTGCAATTGCTGATTTTCCGGGCGGCGTTGCCAAAGCATAAATGGTATCGGTCTCGCTAGACATAAGCACTGCTCTATATTCTCTTTTACCGAACTCCTATTCTGCTTTAGCCTTATAACCAATCTCAATTTTGAGCAAGCTTGTTTGTATGGATAATATTGCTTGATGGGTAACCAACACCGAACCAAAAACAGTAGGTTGTGATGACCACTCATTTTCAGATGGCCTTCCATTCACCTCTTGGCTGGATCCGCGCTGTGAGTGATGGCTCTGCTCTCATTCGCCTTGACTGGGACCAAAGTCGCCGGGGTGAACCAAACAGGTCCGATGATGTTTCACGTGAAACAATTAGTCAACTGAAGGACTATTTCAGTGGTAAAAGGCTTAGTTTCGATTTACCAATCAATCTGGAGGGGAAATCAGAAACCGCACGGCATTGGCTGAATGTGATGATGCAGTTACCCTATGGAAGCACCGTAACCTACAAGGAATTTGCAGTTTTAGCAGGAAAACCTCGCGCGTCGAGGGCAGCCGGCACTGCCTGTGCCTTAAACCCAATTTCAATCATATTCCCGTGTCACAGGGTGATCAAGTCAGACGGGACAATTGGTAATTACGGCGGGGGCAGCTCACTGCCGAGCGACAATAAAAATAATCTAGCTAGAAAATTAGCATTGATATCACTTGAACGGACATTTTTTAACTGTTCATTTGGTCAAAGAAGTCGTCATTGCTCTTAGAATTCTTGAGCTTGTCAACGAGGAACTCCATGGCGTCAACGGGGCCCATTTGCATCAAAATGCGCCGAAGAACCCACATCTTGGCAAGGGTTCCCTTATCTACAAGCAACTCTTCTTTCCGCGTTCCAGACCGGGTGATGTCAATAGCTGGGAAGGTCCGTTTGTCTGACAACTTACGGTCAAGGATGACCTCACTATTACCGGTACCCTTGAATTCCTCAAAGATCACTTCATCCATCCTTGATCCGGTTTCAATCAATGCAGTGGCAATGATCGTTAATGATCCTCCTTCCTCAACATTACGCGCCGCACCAAAGAATCGCTTTGGCCGCTGCAGTGCATTAGCATCAACACCACCGGTCAGAACCTTACCCGATGATGGCACAACCGTATTGTAGGCTCGAGCGAGGCGTGTGATTGAATCAAGTAGTATCACAACATCACGTTTATGCTCAACAAGTCTTTTTGCTTTTTCTATAACCATTTCAGTTACTTGAACATGTCTAGACGCA
>MDTG01415561.1_pt1 | contig 19346 bp, 19 predicted proteins | sample 811421 | NCBI WGS metagenome assembly MDTG01 (sample SAMN05326645, study PRJNA326480) | marine metagenome | isolation source: seawater | place: Pacific Ocean: South East | collected 2011
CGGGGTGGAGCAGTCTGGTAGCTCGTCAGGCTCATAACCTGAAGGTCGTAGGTTCAAATCCTACCCCCGCAACCAACTTAATTTTTTGTTGTATACTTCTAATTAATAATTTAGTAAAAACGAATATTATTAAATATTGCAATTTTCAATGACTTACATAATTGGTGAAATCGGAATAAATCACAATGGTTCATTAAAGATAGCAAAACAACTTATTGATATGGCATCTGCTTCTGGATGCGACGCAGTAAAATTTCAAAAAAGAACAATTGAAATTGTTTATGATGAAAAAACACTGTCAATTCCTAGAGAGAGTCCTTGGGGCGGTACAACACGTCAACAAAAAGAAGGTTTGGAATTTTCAATCACTGAATATGATGAAATAGATGAATATGCAAAATTAAAGCAAATTGACTGGTTCGCATCTAGCTGGGATATTCCCTCTCAGGAATTAATGAGAAAGTACAAATTTAAACATAATAAGATTGCATCTGCAATGTTAACTCATTTAGATTTCTTAGATTTTGTAGCCTCTGAAAAAACACACACATTTATCTCTACTGGAATGACGAAATATGATGAAATTGATACCGCTATTTCTATATTTAAAAAACATAAATGTGATTTTACACTTTTCCATACTGTTTCAACTTATCCAACTAATGATGAAGACTGTAATATTCAAATGATAAATACCCTCAGAGAAAGATATAAATGTAAAGTAGGTTATAGTGGACATGAAGTTGGAATTTTGCCAAGTATATTAGCTGTGGCTAATCAAGCTGTGGCAATTGAAAGACATATAACATTAGATAGGAGTATGTATGGCTCAGATCAGTCAGCTTCACTTGAATATGATGGTTTAAGGAGACTTGTGCGTGATATACGTGCATTTCAAAATGTTATGGGGGACGGTAAAAAAAGAATCTTAGATGAAGAGATTAAGATTGCAGACAAATTAAGATATTTTCAAAATATATGAATAAAAGAAAAGTTAATTTTAATGGCTCTTTCATAGATGAGTCTGATGCAAAAATTTCAATTTATGACTCAGCCCTTATGTTTGGTGACATGGTATTTGAAATGACCAGATCATTTAATCAAAAGCAATTTTTATTGGAAGAGCATCTAGACAGGCTTTTTGCATCAGCACAATATATCGATATTTCAATTCCTATGACAAAAGAAGAATTATCACAAGCTTGTCTAGCGACTGTTAATGAAAATATACCTGCCTTTGAAAAAGATGATGAACACCGTCTAATGATTAACGTGACAAGAGGTAATTTATCTATTTATGACGAAGCATTGAATAGTAAACCAGGTGCCAACGTGATAATTTCAGATTTTCCTTTACGTTGGACTGTTCAATCTATGGGACCGTTGTATCAAGAAGGTATCAATGCAGTAGTAACTAATCAAAAAATTATTCCTGCTCAGCTGTTGGAGCCAAAAGTAAAAAGTAGAAGTAGACTTCATTATATGATGGCAAATCTTGAGGTTTCTAGACAAAAAGGAAAAAATAATTGGGCACTTTTAACAGATCCTGATGGTTTTATTGCTGAAGGAACTGGCTCAAACTTTTTAATTATTAAAAATGGAGAGTTAATAAGTCCAGAGCCCAGAAATATTTTGAGGGGTATTAGCCTTAATTATGTAATTGAACTAGCAAAAAAATTAGGTATTCCTTTTATAGAAAAAAATATTGAACCATATGACGTTATGTTTGCAGATGAAGCTTTTATGACTGGCACTCCCTTTTGTCTACTGCCAGTAACTTCCATACATAATCATCAAATAGGAGATGGAAAGATGGGAAGTATTACAAAGAAGATACTTAATAAGTGGAGTAAAGAGGTTGGTGTCAAGATTGATGAACAAATAATTTCTTGGTATAAAAATTCATTTTCAGGTGTTACACCTTATGCAATCCAAAAGTAGTAACTCTTTTGATTTATATAATAAGACAGTAATAGTTACTGGTTCAGCAAGAGGTAACGGTTTTGCAATAGCGAAAGAACTATATGAATATGGTGCTAATATAGTAATAATTGATAAGTCAAAAATAGAACTAGACAAATCTAGTTCATCATTTGATTCCGAGAGATGTTTAAAAATATTAACTGATATTAACAGTAAGTCTGGAAGAGAAAAGATAGTAAAAAAAACTATTAATAAATTTAATAATATAGATGGCTTAATTAATAATGCTGGAATATCCATATCTAGATCTTCTGAGAGTTATAAAGAAAAAGATTGGGATCAAACTCTTACAACTAATCTTTCTTCGACGTTCTACCTGTCTCAAATAGTTGCTAAAGTAATGATTAAAAATAAGAAAGGTGGTTCAATTATAAATATTACTAGCTTGTCAGCTAACTTTGGAATGCCAAGCAATCCTGCTTATGTCGCTTCAAAGGGGGGGTTAAGGTTTTTAACTAAAGCAATGGCTGTTGATTGGGGAAAGTATAATATAAGAGTAAATAACATTTGTCCTGGCTATATCAAAACAAATATGACTAGTAAAAGTTTTGGTAACTTAAAAACAAGAAAAAAAAGATCCAGTAGAACAATTCTTAATAGGTGGGGACATTCTAAAGACTTAGTTGGAGCTGCAATATTTCTAATATCAGATGCCTCTACTTATATAACAGGTATCGACCTTGAAATTGATGGTGGTTGGTCAGCAAAAGGCTTATAGAGTTCTTATGTTATCATATGATGATTTTAAAAAAAGTTTTATCAAGTTAGGTGTTAAAAAATCTGATAATGTAATAATACATGCTTCGCTGAAAAAATTTGGTTTTCTGTTAAACCAAGCCCATGATATTTTAGACCCTTTGTTTGAACTTGTAGGAGAGAATGGTACACTTCTATGCTCAGCAAATACAGGAAATATAACTGACCCCAAATATTGGAAGTCTCCAGCTGTAGATAATTATCAAGAAATTAGAAGAAAAATGAGAGAATTCGACTTTAGGTCATCAATTCCTTATAATAGAGGAAAGCTAGCTGAAACATTTTTTAGTTATTCAAAGGTTTATAGAAGTGATCATCCATTGAGATCAATTATGGCAATTGGCAAGAATGCTAAATATTTTACATCAAAACACCCTTTACATGATCCCGAAGGTTTAAATAGCCCACTTTTTAAATTATATAAAAAAAAAGGTTTAGCTTTGCTGGTGGGAGTAAATTTAGATGTTTGCTCTGTAATGCATGTCGCAGAAAATATTGCAAATGTTAGTTATCTTTATGATAACAATTGTAGGGTACTTGTTAGATCAAAAAATAAAAGAAAATTTATAAAATTAAAAAAAATATCTTTTGCACAAAATTTTTCTAAAATTCAAAACGAATTAATTAGAATGAAAATTATTAAAAAAACTAAATTAAAAAATCAATATATATATTTAGTAAAGATTAAAGAGTGTGTAGATGTGTCTGTAGAGAAACTATCTAAAGATGAATCTTTTTTTTTATAATTAAAGTTTATGAAAATAATTGCAATTATTCCCGCTAGGGGAAACTCAAAAGGTATTAGAAATAAAAATTTAGTAAATTTTTGTGGAAAACCGCTCATTTATTGGACAATAAAACAAGCATTAGACTCTAAATATATTAAAGAAGTAATTGTTTCATCAGATAGTACTAAAATATTAAACTTTTCAGAAAAAAATGGGGCTAAAACAATAAAAAGACCAAAATATTTATCAGGCGACAAAGCTACATCGGAAAGTGCATTAATTCATACAATTAAAAGTTTAGATTATGATGTAGATTTAGTAGTTTTTCTACAGGCTACTTCTCCTTTAAGGAAGACGAAAGATATTGATAATTCAATTAAAACACTTATTGAGCATCAAGGAGACTCTCTATTTTCTGCCTCTAATATGGAAGATTTTAATATTTGGAAAACAAATAATCAAAGTTTAAAAAGTATAAATTACAACTGGAAAAAAAGAGAAAGAAGACAAGATAAGTCAAATACAATTTTATGTGAAAATGGGTCAATTTACATTACTAAGAGTAAATTATTAGAAAAATATAAAAATAGACTAGGAGGAAACATTTTATATTATAAAATGGAAAATTGGCAGGCTTTTGAAATTGATGAAAAAAAAGATATAAAATTTGTTGAGCTACTTTTTAAATATTTAATCAAATAGTTTTAATAATTATGAAAATATGCCTCACAGCAAATTCAGGATTTCAAGTTAGATATTTACTTCAAACTACTATTGCTAAGAGGTTTATACATAACGGGGCAGAAATAAAGATAATTTCTAATCCTCAAGAAATTAATGCGGTTAAAGATATTGTAAATGATGATGTAGAATTATTTGAAGAACCAAATAAACCGAAAAAAAATAATTTAGAGAAATATTTTGAATATTTAAGATTTTTTACTAGAGCTGATTATAATTCAACCTCAGAAATAATCTATAAAAGAATGTATGGTCAAGCAACGAAATCATATACAAAGTTGGGTATTAAATTTTTATTTCTTGTTTCAAAAATTTTACGACGTTCAAAATTCTTAAGATTTTTATTTTTAAAAATAGAAAAATTGCTATCAAATTACAAAGATTATTTTTCTTTATTAGAAAGAATTAACCCTGATATCCTTGTTCTCACAAGTCATGGTGCATTTGGATGTGACAAATATTTAGCATACGCAGCAGAGTCAAAAAAAATAAAGATTATTACAATTATACTTAGTTGGGACAATATCACTTCACAAACTTATCCTGCATATTATGCAGACTTTGTAATTGCTTGGACTGAAACTATGAAGAAAGATATTATAAAATTAATAGATTATAAGCCTGAAAAAGTAATTGTTGCTGGATCAGCTTATTTTGATGCCCATTTTCAAACTGATTTAAAATTTAGTAAAAAAGAAATTTTTGATAAAAATAATTTATCAGAAAACATGAAGACTCTTTTTTTTGCTACAAAATCTCCAAATAGCTATCCTTGGAACCCTAATATTGTGAAATCTATTGCTGAAGCAATAAATAGAAATAAAGAATTAAGTAATTGCCAATTATTAGTAAGACCTCATCCGATACATTATAAAAAAGACTCAAACGGAAACCTAGTTTATAAAAAAGTTTTAGATCAATATGAAATTATAGCAAGCAACTTCAATAATGTGATAATTAATAAGCCCAGTATATATGAGTCTAGTAAATCTTTTTTAATGAAAAATAATGAGTCAAATAAGCTTAATGAAGTTTTAAAGTATACAGATGTTTTCATTAATCTTTTTTCAACAATGAATATCGAGGCAGCGATTTTAGATATACCAATTGTAAATATATGCTTTGAATATGAAGAACCGATGTATTCCTTTGATAAAAACAATCCAAGATTTGACATTACATCTGATGCCAAAGAAACTCATAACCAAAGGATAGTAGACTCAGGAGGTACATCAATTTCTTATAGTCCAGAACAATTAATCGAACATATAAGTAGATATATTACAAACCCAAATCTAGATAAATCAGGCAGGAAAGTTATTCGAAATCGAGAAGTTGGCCCTTATCAAGGAGAAGCAGGCAATAAAATTGCCGACGTAATATTGGGATATTCGAAACAATTGATTAAATAATTTATTTCATTTCATTTCATCAAACCAAGCTGGTCCGATTTGTTTTCTATTTTGAAGTCCTTGATTATTAGAGTAATAAAATAATGCTATTGATTTTCTAGTTAAATTTTTTGGGCAGTTTAGTTTTTCAGGAAATCCATGCCATGATTTATCAGAAGTTTCAAATATTATAAGTCTATTAATAATTGGGGATACTTTAAAGATCGACTTATTGGAATGTTGATTATCCCAAATTTCTAGATCACCCTTATATGAGGCTTTCCAATTAGAATTTAGGTAAAAAATTACATTTAATCGTCTAAAGATATTTTTATTATTATCTTTATTAGGTGCATCTAAATGACGTCTTAAAAATCCACCTCTTTCTGACTGTTGTATTCCACCGCCCCAATCATCATAATCAGCCATTAAATCATCAATACCAGAAACTTTCTTTAAAAAATTAATAAACTCATTTTTTTTAAAATTTTCAAGCATTTTCAACAGAGCTTCATCTAATAGATGCGTATTTTTTAAATCTTTTGATATGATGTGTTTACCTATTTGATATCTCCTACTTTTCAAATTACTTTCACTAGAAACCTTAGGAAAAACACTCTCTAGATACAATGCCAATTCAATTGGAAGGAAGTTATCAATTTTAACAAATCTTATATTAGATGAGTTAAAATCTTTACATAGTCTATTAGCTATTAAATTAATTTTCTTTAAAGAGTCATTAAAATAGTTATCTATTAAATTTAATTCCATAGTCTGATTGTATAACTGGATATAAAAGATTTAGCGTCACAAAATAAAAATTTTTCGTAATTTGACATATTTTTGTAGAACTTATTATTTTCAAATTTTGTTTTTGGAAGAATATAATCAATTTTTTTGAAATTAATATCACTCACTAATTTGTTTATTTTTTCTGGATTATAATATTCTACTATAGGATTTGCATAACCATCTAGATCAATCGCATTTTTATTATGTGGGAAAAGAACATAACCAATATAGGATAAATCAAAAATCATAAGAGATAAAATGCTTTTAAAAAAAGGATTTTCATTCTTCATTTCTAATACACTTTTTTTTCTATCAAGTTCAAGGCTTTGTATCATTTCTTTTATTTTTTCTATGCTATTTAATTCTTTATTGCTGTTGATTAAATCCATTATGTACTTCTCTTTTTCATAAGGCCTTCCATAAACACCAAATATAAGATATCCATTTTTTTTGAGATTATTTAAACACAATTTTAGTATTTTTTTAGGGTTTGTAAAGTGGTGCAATGTTCCACTCATTATTACCAAGTCCAATTTTTTAAAATCACTTACTTTATTTAAGTTGTTAACATTTTCATTTATGAAACTTACATTTTTTAGTTTCAAATATTTTTTAAGTTTCATTGCATAATTAATTGATACTGTAGTTAAATCAACACCTACAATTTTTGATTTTGGGAAGGCCAATGCAAGTAGGCAAGTGAATTCTCCTGTTCCACAACCTAAATCAAAAATGACTTTAGGAGCCTTTTTTAATCCCTTTGAATAAAAGGAACGAATTCTATTTTGATTTTGTTTTCCAAAGAGTGTAACTGATGCAATTTTAAGTAAAAATTTTGAAATTAATTTTTCTTGACTATCAAGATATGAAAGAAGTTTTCCAGGAAATGGATTATTTTTATAAAGCAAGGATATGTTATTATACATTTTGAATATATTGATTTAAGTTTTATATTTAAACTGTTTATGCATTATTTTAATTTCAATTTCAAGCTTAGAGATGTAGATCGTGACAAGAACTAAGAAAATAATAAGTCGAGTATCAATTAGAGTTTTTTATTATTTAAACAAACTAATAAGTATCTATCATAAGACTTTACTTACTTTTCTATGGTTAAGAAAGGGATCTAATTTTAAAGCAAAACATTGGATATTTATATCTAATAACACCTTAAACACTGAATTAAATGCCACTAAAATGCTCATTACTTTTTTTCTATCTAAATTTGGAACCCATGGAGAATTACTTTTCTCTGGAAAAAAAAATATTTATTTTAATTCCAAAAAAGCTTTTCTTGGCAAATTTGAAGTTAATAATAGATTTTTTGTAAGTAATATTGACACGAATTCAATTAGCTTAGATGATTTCAATATAAGTTTAGATAAAAAGGAAGTTTTTTATAAAAACATAAATTTTTTTGATTTAATTGATACAACGCTTTCAAATATTTTTTTATCATATAAGCCCGACTATAATAAAAGATTTGTAATTGAGCAATTTAACAAACTATTACTGTCAGTAATAGCCACACTTGAAATTTGCAAAAAAATTGAGGGATTAATACACAGTAAAAAAATTACTTTACTTTTGTCGGATCCCGTATCCATCCCCAATGGAATATTTATTAGATATTTTCATAAATACGCAAGTAGCGGTCTAATAAATATTTATACCTTTGGTTATAGTTACAGGATTTACCACAACAAAGGTGAAACTCATGGAAGCACTTTCATGATGAATAAATATAATAAAGATTATTTTCATTACTATTATGCAGATCAAAATGATTTTGAAAAATGGTACAATAAACATGGTCATAAAGAGAAGAATGCAGTTATTAAGTTTTGTGAAAATATTTTTTTTTCGCAACATGATAATAAATATTTCAAGAAGATTAGCGAGAATTCTCTAATAATTAGTAATGCAAAGAAAAACAATATTCCTATTTATTGTTTATTCGCACATCTAAGTTATGATAGACCAGTTTATGACAAAACAGAATGTTTCGACGATATGTATGATTGGATAATTAAAACTATTGATATTCTATCTAATCAAAATTGTTTGTTATTAATTAAACCTCATACAATGGAATATTTTTTAGCAGATAAAAAAAAACCTAAAGAACTTCTGTCTGATCTAATTAATAAAAACTCATTACCCAAAAATATAATTTTACTTGAGTCTAACGAGTACAAATCCAATGAAATTTTTAAAATTATTGACGCTTCTATTATATGGCGATCAACCGCTTATATTGAAAGTATTTACTTTAGAAAGCCGGCCATCTACTGTGGGCCAACATCATCCTATAGTAGTGTAATAAATAATACTAGCATAGAAAACCTTGACTCATATGCTAAAATTTTAAAAAATTCCAGTGAGTTCATTATTAAGGATGAATTTAGAGATAAAGCGCTTTCAGTATTATATTATTTGAATCGTGTGATTGTTAAAGAAATTGATATTTTTGACAAATTACCTAAATCTTTTGGTAAAAATATAGTCATTAATCCTTTAAAGTGGTTTAAACTTATGCTCTATAACAAAAAATTTTATTCTGATTTTATTAAAGAATTAAATGAGCAAAGCAATAATCGTTAAAGGTACAAAAAATAATTATGATTGAAAATAAAGCTCCAGGTAAAGATGTAACTAATGATGATCTAGAAAATAAATTTCCATTAGTCAGTAAAAAAAATGAAAATGTAAAATTACCAATTAATATAGCAGGTATTGAATTTGGAGGATCTACAATTCCAATTATGGCTGGCCCCAATACTGTCGAAAGTAGGGAAATGATTATCAAAACAGCTATTTCAGTAAAAAAATCTGGAGCCCATATACTTAGAGGTGGTGCATTTAAACCTCTAACTTTTCCTTATAGATCTGATAAATATTTTGAGTTACGAGATGAAGGTTTAAGATACCTAGAAGATGCTAAAAATGAGACAGGGCTTCCTATTATTACTGAAGTAATGGAAGTTGAAAAAGTTGAAGCAGTTGCTGAAGTTGCTGACATTCTCCAAATTGGTACAAGAAATATGCAAAATTTTCCTTTGATATCTGCAGCAGCAAAAACAATGAAGCCAATAATGATCAAGAGACATTTTGGTTGCTCAATCAGAGATTGGTTAGGAGCTGCTGAGTACGGATTAATAGAAAATAATACTAAAATTATTTTGTGTGAAAGAGGAGTTTCTGTGCCACACACCCATAGGTCATCAAGCAGGTTTTTGTTAGACTTGCAAGCTATACCGGCGACAAAAGAACTTACTAATTTGCCAGTAGCTAGTGACCCGAGCCATGCTACTTTTTGGGCACCATGGGTGCCAGCGATGACACTCGCGTCAATAGCTTCAGGCGCTGACAGCATAATGTTAGAAGTACATCCAGATCCAAGAAATGCTGCAGTTGATCCTCTTCAGCCATTAAATTTTACTGAATTTGATGAGCTAATGAAAAAAATTGTAAAAGTGGCAAAGGCACTTAATAAAAATATATAATGGATATTGATGTTCAAAATATCATTGCTAATAAATTAAGTTTAAAAAAAAAGAATTATTGTGCAATTATAGGACAGCAACCAAGTAAAGGAGCAAGATCTCCATTGCTATGGAATCGTGTTTTTAAAAAATTTAATATTGATGCATATTTCTACCCATTTGATGTAAAAGATAAAAAAAATTTAAAAAATTTAATCTTTGCTCTTAAGAAAGATAAAAATTACTTGGGCGGTGCCGTTACAGTTCCATATAAAGAAAGTGTAATTACTCATCTTGACTCGCTGACTTTAGAAGCAAAAATGATAGGAGCAGTTAACTCAATTAAAAGAGGCAAAAAAAATGAGTTAGTGGGTGATAATACTGATGGTAAAGCTGCAATATTAGAATTAAAATCTAAAATAAAAAACATTCATAAAAAATCAATCTTAGTATTAGGACTTGGAGGAGCAGGTCTTGCTGTTGCAACTTGTCTAGCAAATGAAGTAAATGATTTGACTGTATGGAATAGAAGTCTCAAAAAATCAAAATTATTCGTAAGTCAGATGAAAAAGTACAAGAAGAAAGTAAAGTTGGTAAAAACTATAGAGACCATAAAGAACTTTGATATTATCGTAAACTGTACTTCTGTAGGATTTAAGAATAATAAACAGCAAAAAAATAATATTCCACTAAAAAAAAATCTATTATCAGGTGCAAAATCAAACTTATTTATTTATGACATTATCTACCAACCAAAAAAAACGCCTTTAATAAAAATTGCATTAAAAAAAAATCTAAGAGCGATAAATGGTCTTGGCATGAATCTTATTCAGGCAGTAATAGCCTGTAATTCTGTCATTCCATCTTTAACGATGAAAGATATAAAGAATGCGATGAAGAATTAAGAAAAACAAATAATTTAAAGAGTCAATCATTATGCAATATCTCGAAAAAATCAAAAATATGATCACATCTGTTTATCATTTACACATAATGGCTGGACCACATATAAATATACTTTATTTTTCTGCTTTTGTATCTTTTCTAAATGTATTAATCGAAGGCTTGATAACTTTTGGTCTCATAAGTGTTGCATCCAGTTTTTTTGAGGTTTCAGTTTTACCAGAAATATTTCAAAGTTTTCTATTTTTAATTAATATTGATCAAATTAAATCAAGCGTAGAGGATGGTCTATTGGTTGCCATATACCTTTTTATAGCCCTTATCTTACGTTCTCTTTTTACTTTTATAAGCTCTTATTTAAGTATAATTGCAAAAAATAAAATACTAAGCCATATAAGGACTAATGTAATAAAAAAAGCATTATCAATTGATTTTCAGGATTTTAGTTATATTAAATCAGGTTCTCTAGAACAAATTATATCAGCGGAAAGCAAGCATGTTACTAACTCATTTGTAAATTTTGTTTTATCGCTCAATATAATATTTTATGGTTTACTACTTATTACACTCATTTACTTGGTAAATCCATTACTTACAATTACTATTTTACCGTTTCTCTTATTTTTTATTCCATTTAAATATTTATACTCAAAATTTATTAGAATAATTTCTGGGCAAGCTATTTCTCTTAACTTCAAACTTATGGAAAAATTGAATCAGATTTTAACTACTATTAAGGAAATAAGAATTAATAATACGATTAAAAAGAATTTAAATTCTATTAAAAATAAGGCTGAATCTAATGCTAATAAAAATATTTTCTATCAATCACTTGTAGCTTTAGAGCCAACCCTTATACAATTAATTTCTGTCTTAATCTTTGGAATTATTTATTATTTCAGCTTAGCCTTTGATTTTTTTAGTAATTCTGCGTTGATTGCTCTTATTTTTATTCTTTATAGAACAACACCATATATTGTTAAAGCAAGTAAAAATTTTAATCAATTTATCTTATATTTACCTGGAACTGAGAGAGTTTATTCAATCTATGCTCTTGAGGCTAACAATAGAGAAGATCATAATGCTGAAAAGATTGATATTACTAATATAAAATATAAAAATATCACATTCAGTTATAATAATAGAGATTTAATCTTAGATGGTATTAATTTAGAGTTTAATCAAGGTGAAACTATATTTATTGATGGAAAATCTGGATCAGGCAAATCAACAATACTAAATCTCTTAATATCTCTCTACTCACCCGTATCAGGATCAATATTAATTAATGGAAAAGATTATAAGAATTATCATTTAAATGTTTTGATAAATTCAATAAGTTTTGTGCCTCAAAAAATGAAACTACCTAATATTAGTATTTTAAATATTTTAAGAACTTCAAATTACGATTTAGATGAAAAGCAAGCGTATGAGTTATTAGAATTGGTTGAAATGAAAGATATCGTTATTAATCTTCCTAATGGAATAAATACAATAATTGGCCAGAAGGGAATTGACTTTTCTGGGGGTCAAATGCAAAGATTAGCATTAGCGAGCTCATTAGGTAGCGGTAAATCATGCTACATTTTTGATGAAGCTACATCTGAAATTGATATCGATCTTGAAGAAAGAATTAATAGAAATATTAGAAAATTTTTAAAAAATAAAATTATTATTTTTACAAGCCATAGAAGAGATAATTTAGCTGAATATGACAAATCATTTTCTATAGAAGATGGCAAGATAACTAATTAGATGAATATTTTATTTTTTGGTGGCACAAGCTTTGTTTCAAATAACCTTATAGATTGTTTAGCAAAAAGACATGATGTTACAAATATCTCAAGAAGAAGAATTAAGAATATAAAAAATATCTATTTAGATTTAAAAAATAAAAAAACATATAGAAATTTAAATAAAATTAAAAATAAAGATATAGATATTCTATTTTTCTTCTCATCCTATGTTCCATTAAAAGAATCAAATTCAAGTTGGCATGATTGTAGCGATATAAATGTTTATTCATGCATTGAAATACTAAAATATATAAAATTTAAAGTAAAAAAAATAATCATTTCATCATCGACTTCAATATATGGTCAACAAAATAAAGTTGAATTACAAGAAAATAATTTTCTTAATCCTGATACTGGTTATGCAATGTCAAAATTTTGTCAGGAACATATTTTTAGAATCTTTTGTAAAGAAAGAAATATTAAATTTTTAGCATTAAGATTTGGATATGTTTACTCGTATAAAATGAATCAAAGTCGATTGATTATAAAAATATTCAAAAAATTTAAAAATAATGAAGACATACAAATATATAATGAGGACAAAATTAATTTAAATTTAATTCATATTAATGATTTATCTAAAATAACTATGAAGCTAATGAATAAGCATCAAGGGATATTTAATATTTGTTCAAATAAATTCATTACGTTAAAATCATACATAAGTGTATTACAAAAAGTTTTTCCAGATTTTAAAGGAAGAATATACAAGTTTAACGACCAGAAACAAAAGAAAATGAATTCTTACTCAACAATTAAGATGCGTAAGCATGTTAAGAATATAAAGTTAATTACACTACATGAAGAAGTAATAAAAATGAAATTTTTGATATGAAAATTTTAATTGTAGGAAGTTCGGGTTTTTTAGGTAGAAATTTAATTGACAAGATTTCACACAATCATGAAATAATTTGTTATGACAAAAAAAAATTAAGTCGAAAATATATAAACAAAAAAAATATAAAAAAAATTTTTCATAATAGTATTAGGTCAGATGATATGGTCAGGTCAGCTGCAAAAGATGTTGATGTAATTTTTTATCGCCTAGGGATACTTGGTGGCCAAGAAAGTGTAAAAATAGACAATGCAAAAAGATTTCTGCAAATAAATTATGAATATCTTATCAAATTCTTACGGATCATTGAGACGCAGAATGTTAAAAAATTTATTTTCGACTCTTCGGAACAAGCTTTAGGAGAAAAGACTAAGCAATCAAAGAATCAAAATTATACTGAGCCATATCCATTAAATTATTATGGTCTATCAAAACTTATGTGTGAAAAATTTCTTTTAGATTGGCAAAAAGAAAATAAAACCGCAATTGATATTTTTCGATACCCAAGGGTAATGGATAAGAGTAATTCAGGAGTTATTAACGCAATGATTAATTCCTGTATCAACAAAAGAAAAATTATTATTGATGATGACCCAAATAGAAAACTCACTTTTTTACATATCAATGATGCGATAGATGCTAATTTAAAATCACTAAATAAACTAAGTACACAGTCTAGAATATTAAATCTCTCTAACAATCAATTTATTTCAATAAGAGAATTAGCAAAAAAAATTATAAGAAAAACGAAAGTTAAGTGTAAATTAATAATAAAAAAAGATTTATCTAAGAATAATTTTCAACCCCTAAACGCTAACATGAGATCTGACGAAACTATAAAAATTTTAAATTGGAAGCCAAAATATTCTTTAGATGATATTATTGATGAAAAAATTAGTTTTTTAAAAGGAAAGACTAAATAATATGAAAAACAATTATAAGTTTATTTATTTAATTGGTAATGACTATAGTGAGATATTAAAAAAATTACCGTTAAAAGATAATTTATTTATAGTCGCGAATGACAGAGAATTTTTAAATAATCAACTTAGACATAATTATAAAAAAATTTTAAAAGAAAGAGTAATTTTTTTACAATACAATAATCTTAAAAGAAAACTCCTCAAAATTAAAAGCAAATATCTAATATCTCTTAGTTGGCGAAGATTTATTTCAAAAGACATTACAAACAAATTCACTTATGCAATCAATATACATCCTGCTATCCTTCCATTTTATAAAGGAATACATCCATTACCTCACATACTAAAAAATAATGAAAAATTCCATGGAATAACCGCTCATCTTATAGAAGATCAAATTGATGAAGGTAAAATAATATTGATTAAAAAATTTAGGATAAATAAATTTTCAACAATTGAGTCACTACACGATCTTTATATGAATTATCTACCTTTTTTTATTAAAAGATTGATAAAAAAAATTGAAAGCAATAAAAAAATTATATTTAAAAATAACGAATTAAACAAAACTAAAATATTTGCTCTAAAAAGAAGTCCGAGGCATTCAAAGATAGACTCTGCTAAAAGCCTAGCAAAAGTGTATGATGATATTCGTTCCTGTCATCAAAAAAAGTATCCACCATTTATTATTATTAATGGTGAAAAAATATTCATTTCACTTAGTAGAAGGTTACCAATGAACAGAAAAAAAAATAAATTTGATATTTAGATCCAACAAATGATTTACTTTTTCATTGATATTGGTGGAGATTATGGATATGGCAATTTATTTAGGTGTCTTCCAATTCATCTAGAATTAATAAAAAAAAAAATTAAAAGTACTATCGTTTTTAATACTAAATCTCGCTCAAAATTAAAAATTCAAAAATCTATAAGATATAATTGGCACAAAAATATTAAGGCACTAAAAATAAGTAATAATGACACAATTATTGTTGACTCTTATAATATTACTTTAGAAAGACAAAAAACATTTAAGAAAATTTCTAAGAATTTCTTTGTGATTGATGATTATGGAAAAACTAGGTTTAAGAATGAAAAAATTATCGACTGGTCTATAAGTTCTCATGCCTTTAAGCGACTGTCATTAAGCAGAAGGACTTGCATAATTGGATCAGAATATGCACCACTACGACCGACTTTCTCATTAAATCACAAAAAGTTTTGTGTACAAAAAAAATTAATAAATATAATAATTATTTTTGGAGGATCAGATGTTAATAACTTAACTATGCCATTACTCAAAATATTAATAAAAACTTATCCCGATTTCAAATTTACTGTTGTATCAATTCAAAACAAATTTAATTGGTATTTCTCAAGAAATAAAAGAATTAAGTTTGTGAAAAATCCAAGTGAAAAAAAATTTGTTTCTCTTTTACTAAGGAATGATTTAGCGATTGCTTCTGGTGGACATTTGTTGTTTGAGTTAGCATGCATCGGAATGCCAACAATTCATGTAAAATCAACTAAAGATCAAATCGTATCAGTTCCTTGGAAAGATACAGGTTTCACAAGGTATGCTGGATCCGCAAAACAGAGAGATTTACATGAGAATATTATTAGAGAAATTAAGTACTATAACAATTTTACCAAACGATCAATGTCTTCAAAATTTGGCTCTCAATTGGTTGACGGAAAAGGAGCTAATAGACTAGCTCATAAAATCTTAAGTAAGGTAAATGACAAATAGGTATTTTATAATAGGAGGAAGCCATCTTCAACTTTCATTCATAAAAGTGGTAAAGGCTGAAGGATTTGAAACATTTGTTTTTGATATCGATCAAAATTGTCCTGGTAAAAAAGAAGCAGATCACTTTTTTAATATAAGTATAAATGAAAAAGAAAAAATTTTAAAAATTGGTAAAGATCTTAGACCAATTGCTGTCCATACTGTAGCAACAGAGCAAGGCAATCTTACAGCATGTTATGTTTCTGAAAAGCTCAATCTATTTTCAAACTCTTACGAAACAGCCTTAAATACTACAGATAAGTTAAGAATGAAAAAAATTTGTAAGGAAAATAATATATCAACCCCAAATTATAAAAATGTAAGAGATATTGAAACTTTAAAAAAATTAGAATTAACTTTTCCAGTTATTGTAAAACCTACTGACAGATCAGCCGGACGAGGTGTTGCGTTGGCAAGAAATCAAAATGAGTTATTAAGTAGATCAACTGATGCAATGAATTATTCTATTCATGGAAATATTTTAATTGAAGAGTATGTAGATGCAGATCAGTTTAGTTTAGAAACAATTAGTTTTAATGGGAAACATCGTTTACTTTCAGTATGTAAAATGACTTTTGATGGCCCTCCAAATTTTGTTGAATATTGTCATCATCTTCCAGCAAATATAAATAGTAAATTATTGCACAAAATGGCAAAGTTTGCAGATCATGTTTTAAATTCATTTTCAATTCGATGTGGTGCATCTCATATTGAAGTGAGACTTAATGAAGATAATGAAGTTGTATTAATTGAAGCCGCTTCAAGAATGGGTGGTTGGAGGGACTGGATGATAAAATCATCCTTGAATTATGATTATTGTAAAGCAATAATGTATTCATCCTTAGGAGAAGAATACTTGTCGGTACTAAGTGAAAATAATAAAGTAGCAATTGCAAAGACAATAATTAGTAATGATGACTACGATGAATACTACAAGCTTAAAAATCAATATCCTGAAATGATTGTAAAAGACCTTGTTTTAGGAAATAAATTTAATGGAATGGCAAATAACTTAATTGAATGTGATGGGCCTTATGTTATATGTGTAACAAAAGATAAAGCCCATAATATTTTAAAGTAGAATGTACATATCAGAACGTAAAATAGGGGAAAATGAACCAGTGCTGATAGTTGCTGAACTATCTGCAAACCATAATCAAGATTTAAACATTGCGATGAAACTAGTGGAAAGCTCAAAAAAATTAGGTGCCGATGCGGTAAAGCTTCAGACATATAGACCTGATACAATTACTATGAAATCCGATAAACCTTACTTCCAGATAAAACATGATACGATATGGGATGGTGATACATTATTTTCATTATATGAAAAAACATTTACACCTTGGGAGTGGCACAAAGAAATAAAAGAGTATGCAGAATCTTTAGGTTTAATTTTTTTTTCATCACCATTTGACATTTCTTCAGTAGATTTTCTCGAAGATCTTAATGTGCCATGTTATAAAATTGCATCACCAGAAATCACAGACATTCCACTTATTAAATATGTAGCAAGTAAGAAAAAACCAATTATTATTTCTACTGGATTAGCTTCTTTTAACGATATTGATTTGGCAGTGGAAACTTGTCGAGAAGAATCAAATGATCAAATAATTTTACTAAAGTGTGCATCCTCATATCCAACTTCATTTAGTGAAACTGAATTAAATATGCTTTATGAATTTAAGAGCAGATACAATTGTATCTTTGGACTATCGGATCATTCTTTAAGTAATATTCCAGCGATATCTACAGTAGCAATGGGAGGTTGTGTTATTGAAAAGCATTTTAAGTTAAATGACTCGCCTGTGACGCCTGACTCTGAATTTTCATTAAATGAGTTAGAGTTTGGAAAATTAGTAAAAGATATAAGGAATACAGAGAAAACTATTAAAATTGGTAATTTTATTGATTCTAATAAAATGAAAATACTGTCTGATTTCAGAAGATCATTATTTATTGTAAAAGACGTAAATAAAGATGAAATAATCTCTCATGAAAATGTAAAATCAATAAGGCCAGGACATGGATTACATCCAAAATTTTTAAGTAGAATAGTCGGAAAAAAATTCAATAATGATATTGAAGCAGGCACGCCATTAAAAGAGGAAGATATTCAAAATTTTTGATTGTCTTTATTATGAAATTAATTTAACTGAATAACTATGTTTAACAATAAAAATATTCTAATTACTGGAGGCACAGGTACTTTTGGTAAGAATTTTATTAAAATTATTTTAAATAAATATTCACCTAAGAGACTAATAATTTTTTCAAGGGACGAGTTAAAGCAGTTTGAAATGCAGAAGATATTTAATAGTGACTGTATGAGATATTTTCTAGGAGATGTTAGAGACAGAGAAAGGCTTTCACAGGCAATGAAAAATGTTGATATTGTTGTACATGCCGCTGCGTTGAAGCAAGTTCCAGCAGCTGAATACAATCCGAACGAGTGTATAAAGACAAATATAAACGGTGCACAAAACGTGATATCTGCGGCAATAGAAAATAATATTGAAAAAGTGATCGCACTATCCACTGATAAAGCAGCAAATCCAATTAATCTTTATGGTGCAACAAAACTCGCTTCAGACAAACTATTTACAGCCGCAAATAATATGGTTGGTAATGCTAAAACAAGATTTGCAGTTGTGAGATATGGTAACGTAGTAGGATCTAGAGGCTCAGTAGTTGAAGTCTTCCAAGATATAATTTCCAGCACTAAAAATAAAATCCCAATTACTCATGAAAAAATGACCAGGTTTTGGATAACCATTAACCAGGGAATTGAATTTGTGCTAAAAAGTTTTGAGAGAATGCAGGGAGGAGAAATCTTCGTTCCTAAAATTAGTTCGATTAGAATTATTGACTTAGCAAAATCACTTGCTCCCGATAGAGAAATCGAAATTATTGGAATTAGACCTGGTGAAAAAATCTATGAAGTAATGTGCCCAGCTGATGACTCACACCTTACAATTGAATTTGATGATCATTTTGTTATCTCTCCATCAATAAATTTCTATGAAAATTATGACTATCAAGTTAACTCATTAGGTGAGAAAGGAAAAAAGGTTAAGCAAGGGTACGAATACAATTCAGAAAACAATCCATATTTCTTAAGCATAGAAGAGATACAATCATATAGATAAATACAGTTATGATTTCATACGGCAGGCAGTCAATAAACAAAAGAGACATAGAGTCAGTAATTAAAGTATTGA
>MDTG01327791.1_pt1 | contig 19344 bp, 16 predicted proteins | sample 811421 | NCBI WGS metagenome assembly MDTG01 (sample SAMN05326645, study PRJNA326480) | marine metagenome | isolation source: seawater | place: Pacific Ocean: South East | collected 2011
AACAAAATTTTCATTTTTTAAAATCACTAAAATTTGAGGATTCTGTAGCAATTTGGTACGGAAGCCAAGAATAGCTATTATCTGCATAATTTAACCAAACATATAAAACAGCTGCATATAAGATGATAAAAAATAAAGCAAATATAGCTCTATCAAAACCCTCTTTTTGAACATAAACAAGCCTTGTTGATAAGGCGATTTGCAAAGGTGCTATAAACAAAGCGATTCTATCAATGGCAGTAGACGCAATTATCACAAGCGGAAGGCACATTATTGCTACAATAGACATTGATGCCCATAATTTAAAATCTTGAGGGAAAGCAAGTTGAAGCTTTTGCAAATGAAAGATTGCTATTCCAATTGGTACAAGGTTTAAAATCACTCTTATTAAGCCTCCAGAGGAGGAAAGCATTCCTCCAGCATAAACTTCGTAATATACACTTATAGAGTCATATAAAAGCACTAACCCTATTCCAGCGATTAGTGGGATGGCTGTTAACCATGTATATATTGAAATTCTTTTAAATAATAGAATTGAAAATGGAAGCATGACAACAGCTGCTTTGTGAAATAAGGCGCCTATGAAAACAAATGTTAGATATTTGATTGGCTTCCCATTTTCCCAAAATGAAAAAGCCATCATAACAAACCCCAAAGCAACAGCCTGTCTTGAATAGCCCATCGCAACAACTATCAACAAATATGGCACTGCTATCATAAAAGCAAGCCATGGGTATGGTTGCTTTAGACTGAACATTGAAAGTCCTAAGGTGAAACAAAAACCGCAAAATAAATTTACGCCGATGATGCCTAAATTTAATTGTTGAGATAACCAATTAATGGCCATATATCCAGGATCAGCTATTTGGATGGCAGTTAGGAAATCTACATTCCTGGTTTGGTATAGGTAATATAAATACTGCGACCAATCTCCTCCTACTTGATATCGTAGACCAATAAAAAGAGTGCCCAAAATTATCATTAAACTCCAAGATAGTAACTTTACTCCAGATGAGCCTTTTAACGGATGCAAGAAAAACATCATCGGAATCAAGAAAAAAATTACGTACGGAATCATTGATTTTTCCTAAAATCATCAGCCCAAGAGAGATACATTAAGATATTCCATAGCTTACTGCTCCAGTTTCTTTGACCAGATTTATGCTCTCCCCAAATAGCATGAATTCTTTTATGATCTAATTTTTCGTTTTTAAGAAGATTTGAAGAATATAGTAAGTCTTCTGCCCAAGGCTTCAGTGGGCCTTTAAGCCATGAACTTATAGGTATAGCAAATCCCATCTTTGGTCTATCAATAAGTTTAGAAGGTATATATTTTCCAAGAATTTCTTTAAGAATGACCTTGCCTGAACCATTTTTGACTTTGTATTCAATAGGAAGTGATGCTGCAAACTCTACTATCTTCCTATCAAGAAAAGGAACCCTAGTTTCCAAGCTTACAGACATTGCAGACCTATCAACTTTACATAATATATCGTCAGGTAAATATGTCATGGTATCCATTGCCATCATTAAGCTAATAGGATTTGAAGATAATGCCGATAATTCTCCATGTGTAATTTCAAGAGGAGATAATAGATTTTGCGATGGAAAAATTTCATCTTTTTTCCACGAAGATATTAAATCTTCATATAGCTCAAAAATATCTTTTGTTCCAGCAGCGTGTAAACCCTTATGCACTTTGTCTCCCATATTTAATTTAACTAGATCTTTATTTAGAAACGATAAATATGAGAAAAAATTTTCATACTGATCAGGAGAGATTCGAAGCAATATATTGGATACTTTTAATCGCAATTTATAGGGTATATAGTTTAATTTCTTCCAAAGAGAGCTTGTAAAAATATATCTATTATATCCCCCGAATAGCTCATCTCCTGCGTCCCCACTTAACGATACGGTTACGTATTTTGATGCTAGCTTAGAGACAAAATATGTTGGGATTTGACTGCTATCTGCAAATGGTTCTGAAAAAATTGAAGCAATATTTGGTATGAAATCCAAAGCCATTTTATCATCTAAAATAAATTCTGTATGATCGCTACCAATTTCTTTTGCAACCTCTTTAGCAAAACCTGACTCATCATATTGCTTATCTTCAAAACCTATGCTGAATGTTTTAATTCGATTATTTGAAACATTTGACATAAGCGCACATATCAAAGATGAATCAATGCCTCCTGATAAAAATGCTCCTATGGGAACATCTGAAATCAATTGCTTTGACACAGAATTATAGATTAATGACTCTGCTTCATTTACAGCCTCAGCAAAGGTACCCTGATACCTATCTTTAAATAACTTTGTTGCTATTTTTGTATAATCCCAGTACTTTTCTCTAGAAATTGAGTTATCTTCTAAATCTACAGTGAGCAGCTCTCCAGGCAAAACTTTTTCTACATTTTTATTAATTGAATATGGCGCAGGAATATATCCTAGTCTAAGGTATTGATCGAAGGCAGCCTCAGACAATTCAAATTTAATCCTTGGATGTTTTGAAATTGATTTAAACTCCGATGCAAAGCAAAGGAAGTTCTCAGAAAAATTATAATACAGAGGTTTTTCACCAACACGATCTCTAGTGAGGAATATTTTTTTTTTGAGTTTATCTAGCAATGCAAATGCAAACATGCCCTCTAGCATATTGAGGGTTTTGTTTAGACCATATTTTTCGAGGCAGACAAGAAGTGTTTCTGTATCTGATGAACTATTCCAAGACTTAAAGCCATCTTTTTTTAATTTTTCTCTTAATTCTAGATGATTATATATTTCTCCATTGTAAACGATGCTAAATCTTGAGGAATAACTTTCCATGGGCTGATGACCATTTTCTGAAATATCTAGTATTGATAGCCTGGCATGACCGAAAAAAGTTTTTAAATTTTTATCATATGATGTATTAGAGTAATCTGGACCACGATGATTTAACTCACCAATCATTTTATTTAAAATATCTTGAGCTGAGTTTTGATCTCGATGTTCCCAAAATCCTGCTATTCCACACATGTCTCTTTTATTCCATAAACCAAGCTTTATTGAATGAGCAAAGCATTTTAGAGAAAGAAAAGTTCTCTAAAATATAAGCTTGGCATTTTGCTTCATGAGACTCCTTAATAAAAGTCTTTTGATCAAAATAATCAGTCAAAGAGCAAGAAATTGATTCGCATAAAAGTGAAGGATTTTTAGGGGGGCATAGCCACCCAAGATCAGATAACATAATCCTTGTATCACCCACATCTGTAGCAACACATGGGGTTCCGCATATCATAGCTTCAGCTATAACATTTGGAAAAGACTCATCTAGGCTTGATAGGATATGAATATCTATACCCGACATATATAAATTAACCTCTTCGCTTGGACCGGCAAGTATTATATTTTTTTCTAGATTATTTTCTTTTATCTTCTTAACTAATATCTCATTTTCTGATGTTATATCGCTTCCAACCAATATGCATGAAAATTTTCTTCTCTCTTTAAGCATTTTTAATGCATTTAGGAGATTAAAGTGGTCTTTAAAAGGGTCAAACCTAGCAATCATGCCAAATATTGGTAAATTTGGATCTATGTTATGTCTTTTTACAATAACTTCTCTGGCATTAGGATATTTTTTAAATATTGAATCAGAGTACCCATTTTGAATAACCCTTATTTTATTTTTTTTATAGCCAATCCCCTTATATGAATTACTGGCATAAAATGAATTAGAAATAATATTTTTTGGGATGATGTATGAAAATAGAACGCAGAGATAAATCGTTAATTTTGTAGTGATTGAAAACATAGCGCCGTTGTATACGCCTCTGATACACCAATATACATTTTTTACACCAGCTAATTTAGAAATAACTCCTCCAATAAGATCTGCATGATGCATCCAAGTTTGAACGACCGCTGGATTTTCTTGTCTCAATATTTTATAAAGTGCAATTGATCCATTGATTGTGACTTTGCTTCTAGGCATTCCTAATGTGTATATTTTGTAACCAGCATCTCTAATTTTTTTTCCATATATCCCTTCATCCATAAGGGAAACAACAATATGATTTACATCAGATTTATCATTGATTATTTGCCTGAGTAATGCATTCTCAGCTCCGCCTTGACCTAGACCAGAAATAATATGGCAAACAGAATTAGGATCTTGAGATTTGTTATTTGACCAAATATGTCTTAAAAAACCATCGCGAACTAACCTTAAAATATTAAAGGCATTCATAAAATATAAATTAAGCAGTGGTCTATTTGTTATTTTAATGAAATACTTCATTGCGCCAAACCAATGAAGTTGCTCCTCTGCTAATCTCCATAATCTAAAAAATAATCTTGGATCCCTGGATGTTTGAATTTGCTCATAATCATGAATGCATATACTGTCCTGAGCAATAAATAAATTAATATCATTTCTTTTTAAATATTCTGAATGGATTAAATCCTCGCAATATGCTTTGCCCTCAAAAGGATAATAAGGTTCCAAAATTAAATCTTTTGTATTGTGAAGCACCATTCCTCCACATAGCCACTCAACATCATATAAATTTGTATGCGTCTCATATCTTCTAGGATGAATTATTAGGCCCGATTTTGTAATAGAGCCACTTTTAAAAAAAGTTTTACCATGAAGAATTTTATTAAAAATTCTACGGATAAAATGCCTAGGATTTGTCAGAGATTTATTATGTTTTACTAATCTAAAATAATCTAAATTGGATTTTTTATCTAAGAAAATTGGTCCAACTGAAAACTTCCCATCCAAAGAGTTTGCATGATTAATTAAGTTTCTTATACAGTCTTTTTCTACAAAGCAATCATCATCTAACTGTATAGTGTATTTCGATTTGGAATTCTTAAATCCCTCTATTCTTTGATTAACTTGACCTTTGAAGTCAGTCTCAATGATCTTTATATTCTTATCAGTAATTAAGTTATATTCTAGATTTTCTTTAAAGATTTTTGGTATTACTATTATTATTTCATCAGGAATGATTGAGCTTAAATTTAAATGTTGAATAGTTTTATATATGGAATCTCTTCCAGCGGTTGCAATTACAACCGAAGTTGTGTTTTCTAGTTTTTTATCTATATTCATTATTGCAATTTATTGAGTGCTTTCATATTGAAAGGCTGGAAATAGGTAGAGCATTTTAACTGAACATTTTCTAAATTGATTAAATCAGTTGAGGGATGTGAGTTTAATATTATCATTTCTAATGACTCGGAAGAATTAATATATGTCTTTTTTACCCAATAAATTGGATCAATATTATAAGAATTATCTACATCTAGATATAATGGAATCAATCCGGACATAATACACTTTACTACTGCTGTAGAGCCTCTATAAATTACATAACTTGCTTGTTTTATACTCTCATCTATTCCTGTTTCAGAAATAGAAATATTTAGTTGAGATTTTTGAATTCTCTTAGAAAGATTTTTTACGATTTTTGAATTTTTTGAGGCCGGATGAAATTGAAATAAGAATGAAATGTTTTTATTGAGGGCACTACACTCAACAACAAAATTACTCATCAATTCAATTTCACTATCAATCCCCTCAGGAACAACGAGGCAGATATTTTTAGTTTGATAATTTGATTTTTTAATCTCATTTGTGCGAGAAGTCCCAACTGTAATAATTGATGTACCAAATTTTTTATATTCATGAAAAAAATTATTATTTCCTTCACCTGAAGTTAAAATGCTTGTAGGAGTGAGAGAGGGAATTGGAGTTAAAAGTGCAATTTGATCTTCAAAAACTGCGGAATGCTGATATCCGTATGTATGTACTTCTTTGTTGATCTTTTGCGATGCTAAAAGAAGTAAGCTCTCCCAAGCATGCCCTTCCATAGTGTAGAAAATTCGTTTGTAATTTTCCCTATTGAGCTCATTAAGAAGTTCATAATAAAATCGTAAATTTACAAAAGAGCTTTTTGAGAATGTTTTGCTAAAAAGCTCTAAATATATGAATTTTTCTAATTGATTTTTAGCCAATACAAAGTACTTTAAAAATCTTATAGACGCAAAAAAAAGGGAGTTAAAAATTTTTAGCTCATCATAAAATTTTAGATTATGTGAAAAAAATGATGAAGTAATACTTTCACAAGAGATTGGATTTGGCAATTCTAGATTTGACCCGGCTTTAAAGTAATGAAAATGAACTTTCTGACCATTCTCTAAAAATGAATTTGCCCATTTATTGAAATAAAAATCATTCCTTAAAACTTGATCATTTACATGATGAGAAATAAACAAGGAATCAGCACTATTAATAAAGGATTCATTTTGATTGAATCTAAATAAGCTTGTGAACAAGTTAAAAATTGCATACATAAAAAACAATAAAAACAAGGCAATTGATCTAAACAAAGAAATAAAAATATTTTTAGAGATCATGAATTTGTAATCACTCATAAAAATTGGATGGAGTCGAATCGGGTATAGTAAACGCTGAGATAAAATTGCTGGATTTGTTAAATTTGAAATTCTTATCTTTTTAAGCGCTTCGCCCAAAGCATGAAAATCACTTTTGTTTTTAAAATACATGGTCTTTTATATTTTTCGAGACCAAATCTGATTAAATTGTTTATTACTTATATTGATAGGGTCTTTTCTGCTTAGTCTTAAACCTGCCTGACTGAGAAGCAACTCAGTCTGATTAAGCTGGTCTAAGTTATTTTCATCGATTTCAATAAGAACAGACTTGGTTAGCTTCAATACATCCCCAAGACCCATTAAAATAATATGTTCAATTCCGTCAACATCAATTTTTATATGATCAGGTTGTGGTAACTGAAAAAATTTTAACAAGTCATTTCCCGTTACACCCAATGTTCCATATTTAAAATTCGGTATCATATCTTTTCCATATTGATCAATGGCATGGTCAAATGAAGAAAGCGCTCCACCTTTTTCAATTGATGACATATTTAAAAAAGATGCGCCGGAACTACCGTTAATTGCAATGGGAATGATTGAAACAGAATCTTCTAAGTTATTATTGATGATATTTTTTGCAAGCAAATCTAAATTAAAAACAGATGGTTCTATAGCGTAAGTTGATATTCTTTTTGTCTTGGAAGCATATATGCTGTAAAGCCCAATATTCGCTCCTATATCCCAAAAAATTTCTCCATCACAAAATTGATCAATCCACTGGAGGGTATGAGGTTCTTTGTCAGAAAATGTTATGGCCCTATATTTGGTAATTCGGTTTGGGGTATCGAATATTAATGAAGTATCTTCATGATGAATAGTGATCCTTTTGCTAAAAAGCCATCCTTTCAAAAGGTCAGAGAACTTCCATAAGAAATCAAATCTTATAAACAGAAGAATTGATTTAAATTTATTTCTAAATTCCATTTATGTATTTTATTTACTATCAATCACTTTATTAACCCAATCCTCTAATGATTTGGTGGAGGATATTATTTCTACATCATTATAAGGACTATCTGACAGCCTGCCAGTTGAATCATAAAACATAGATGGCTTTTTATTCTTTATTCCAATTAAAGCCGTAGAGGTATGTGGCATTGAAATAACTAAATCAACAGTTTGAATTATGTCTTCAGGATCAATAGATGGATTAACTTCTATAAAATTTTTTTGTTTTGAAAGTTTTTTAATAAAATTAACATATCTAGGATCAGCCAATCTTGTATCCCTCTTTCTCTTAAAAATTATATCAACTGGATGCCCCTCAAAAATTTTGACAATATCAGCAATGAACTTTTTTGATGTATTGTAACTGTAATAATTATTTTCAAATCCCAAAGAAGTAAGAGCGGTATTTCTTTGCGGCTGAACATCAAATATCCCGACTAATAATTTTTTATTGTTACCATCAAGGACTAGATCAGTCGATGGATCATTATAAAAAAATTTTATTGGTCCAACTATCCTTGTAACACAAGAATTTAAGGTTGCATTATCAAGATATGTCTTTTGATCATTGGACCAAGTATAAATCTGCTGCCAATTCATTGACTGCATCCCAGCATGATAGAAATTATCGAATGAAAATATATTTGATGAATAATAATAAAGAGTTGAGCATGCGCCGTAATGCTCTGCAATAACTACCCAAAGAGGTTTATATGCATAATTAATATTATGAAAAAAAATATAATCTGGACGAGCTTTGCGAAAAGAATAGTCTGCAAAAATTCCTTCAATCTCTGCATGAACCATTAACATAGGATATTTTCTTCCTGTTATTAGAAGAAGAAATGCTATAAATGAAATCCAAAATATTTTAAATAGTATTGGAATTAAGCTAATGCTAGATATATTTGAAATAAAAATGTACTTTAAGTAACTTGAGTGACTAGAATGATGTTGACGATTTTCTGAGAATTTATAATCGTGAAGCAATGTATCATTAGGGGAAACAAGTTTTTTAGAAATAAACTCTGAAATTATTGAAGAATTTTCATCAGAGCTGAAATTTAACTGATTTAACTTATAAAAGAATGAGTAATTTCCCGTAATTCGAGATTTTAGGAATAATGATTCTTTCAAAGCAAAGAAGAAAAGCTCAAGTGAATAAAAAATACCATAAAAGAACCAAGCCAAAGAATAGCAAAAAAAATATAGACTAGAAAATCTAGACACTTTGATTCCTTCATCAGTTAAAAGATTTTGCCAAATTTTTGGAAGTGGATATAAAAAACTAGATTTTTTAGATCCAAAATATTTCAAAATTGCTTTTTCAAAAGACAAATCCAGTAAACGAGAAATTAAAAACTGTCTTAAAATAATCTCATGATTTTTATTGATGTGAAGTAAAAATTGTTTTGTAAAAATATAATCCCTTGTGTCATCTATTGGGGTTATAGTAATTCTGTGCTTTAGCCTTCGAATAATTTCAATATCATGATTTTTTTTAAGGTATTTATGACCAAGAATCACTTTAGGAGAAATTGAGTATGGTTTAGAAAAAATATTTTTTAAAAATTGAATGGCTTTTAACAGCATAATACTTGAATGATAAATAGCACCTAATTTTTGAATTGAAGCATCCAGCTCTCAAGCTCTAATTTTGATCCAATACATTGGACTGATTCAACAGCATTTTGATGAAAAAAATCAGTTGGATCATAGTAAATTGTTGGCGTTTTTAAAGTGTTGGATATAATTCCAGTAGATGTAAATGGATAATTAATAGTTGCAGCACTATTAGCAATAATCTTTTCAGCAGCAGTATTAGAGTCTATGATAAATACATTTTTATTATCCTCTAGTTCTAAAATTAATTTTAAATAGCTAGGATCAGTATTCTTATTAAATCTCTTTGATTTAATGTGTACCTGTAAATTATTTTTTGTAGCTATTTCACAAATGTCGTTAAGAAATTTTTTTGCAGCATCTGAGTGATGTAGCTCCATATCTAGCCCAAATGTATTTGAAATGGAGTTAATAAAAGGAGGAATATCAAAAACAGCAATCATAATCTTATTTATAGGCTCTTTTACATGGGAATCATGAAACCATATTGGGCCAACTGTATAAATATTCTTTTCATGTTGTACATATTTCTTCAGCCAGTCTGCATGCTGTTTATCCCAAACATAGTAATTTGGCCATGACATAGAAGTAATACCGTAATTAATAATTCGTTCATGATTTTTTGAAGCAAAATTCATGTTGTTATATGAATAAAAATAAAAGTTTATTTTACACCCCTTCTTTTCTGCAGCATAAGTCCAAAATGGCCTATAAATCCATCCTGAGTTATGAAAATAATACTCTCTTGCAAGAGATTGGTTTTCTGAAAAATCAAAGACATGATATTTGATAATTTCTCTAAAAAATAATGCGCTCCACCATCTACCTAAAAAAATAGATTTTATTGCGTGCACTAATGATAGAAGGCTATGAGAAAAAAATTTAAGGAATTGAGAAAATGAGTTATAAATTGGGAAATAATTTTTTTTGTAAATTAGTTTAAAAGGTGATTCTTTAATAGGCTTATAGTTTTTAACACTATGTACAATATTGATATTCTCTTGAAAAAAATTTTTACTGTAGAACCAGCTAATAACATCATAAGAGTTAGATAAAGAATGTGGTAGATTGTTTAATGTAAGAGTATCAAAAAATATATATTTATTTTTTAAGCTTTTTTGATATGTAAAAAGATTCATCAAAATTTCAAACAGTCTAATCCAAAATTCTAGAAAACCATGAGTCAAATGCTTGAGAACAAAAGCACTAAATAATAAATTGCATACAAATGCATTTACCTTAATTCCCTTTGATCTCAGATATCTTTGCCAGATTCTTGGTAAGGGATATCTGAGAGAAGAAGATTCTTGGTCTGCAAAATAAGTTAATAGTGATTTATGGAATTGATTATTTAGTAGGTGAAAAATAAGAAACTGTCTTAAGGAAATTTCAAAATTTTTATTTTTTGATTTATCTTTTAATGGATCGACGATTAAAGAATTAAATTTAACCTCAGTTAATTCAGCTTTTAAGAACATGATTCTGTCTATCTCTGAGGACTGTTTGAGGTTTTGATATCCTCTAGAAATTTTTTTATCGTTAAATAACATAAATTATTGTTATAACTTTTTAGACATTAGTTATACAGTATCAGAGATCAAATATTCTGAATCTTCATTTTTTAAATACGCTTTTATAACAGCACTATTTGTTTTGTTTGCTTCTAGAAAAATTTTTTGAACTCCTAAAATATCTAAGAAAGCATTAGCTTTAGCCTGGAGATTTATTATTTCTTGAAAGAAACATTGTTATATTTCTTGTAGCTCCAACTTTAGCTAAAGATGTCCATACATCCCTAACCAAAATTGGATCCTGTTTTGCTATAAGATTTTCAATACTTATTCTAGATAAATGAGCATTCTTCCCAACATGCTTATTTTTATTGTAGTTGCTAGACTCATTCATTAAATACCACTCGATAGGAAAATCACCAGTTAGTTCTTCTATAGACCACCCATTCAAGTTTAAAAACCTCTCAATATTAGATGAATTGAAATAAGAAATGTGATCAGGTGAAGCTATCCAATACTCTTCATCAATTAAATTATTTTTAATTAAATAGTCTTGGATAAAAGAAAAATCATTTGGAACTGTAATTACCAATATACCTTTTTCATCAATAATTTTATGGATAGAATTCATCAAGCTTACTGGATCTAATACATGCTCGAGAACATTTTCTAGCCATACAACATCATATTTACAAGAGTTTTTGATTTCTATATCAAGCAATTCAAAAATGTTTCCTTTTAAAAAATTTTTAAATACAGAAGGGTTATGCTTTTGAACTCCATACTCTGAAAAATCTATTCCTTTAACAGAAAAGCCCAAATCCTTAGAATGCCTTAAAACAAAACCTTCTCCACATCCTACGTCTAAAAATCTCTTTGAATTTTTGGGATCAATATCAATAAAATCATTTAAAATAAGAAATTTTTGATCAATTTTATTTTGTATATACTCAAGTTCATCTGAAGAGTACTCTACTTCATAGCTGCGAGCCCCTTCTTGATAATATTTTTCTTCGTAATATTCGGAAAGCTCTGATTCTGAAGGTTTATCTGAAAGTTCCCTATATCCAAATTCTGTTGATTTTGTAAGTTTAGAAGGCATGTAAAAAATATTAAGTAATCTGTATTGTATCAGATGGCATGCAGCCTTCGTATCCCATCATCTTTTAAAAGCATGAAATTTGTGATGTTGGTAAAAAGAAGATTTCATAATTTTTCTGAAAACTAAATATTTTTTTCCATGAAGCTGCTATTTAACTCAACAGAGGATGAAAATTCAAAACCATTTTTTCTATAAGCTTTAATAGCACTTTCATTGTCTAAGCTGACCCCGAGAATAATTTTATTAATATTTAAATGTTTTTTTAATAATTCCTCCATTGCTAACATCACTTCGCCAGCAAGACCAATACTTCGAAAAGAAGGATTGCCAATTAGGATGCCCATTACGGCTGTATTATTTGTTAAATTAATGGGTTCATACTTTATATTACCAACATGCTCATTTGAAACTTTTTCGAATATCCCGAAGAATAAACAATCATCAGAAAGTAATTTTTCCTTGACATACTTCTTTAATTTTAACAAATCATTGATTGAATATTGAGCTGAGATTTCTTTTTTAATAATTGGATCTTGAAACCAAGACAAATAATTGATATTTACATCCTCTAAAGAGATCTTCTTTAGTATAAAGCGGTCTGTTTCTATAAGAATATTCTCAATTTCATGAAGCATTTTTATTCCTTATTGCAGAATATAATTTTTCTGCAAATGTCCAATCCTCAATATTATCAATGTCCACTGCTTTATGCCTAGGCAAAAGATATCCATGAAAATTTTTATAAGAGTCATTATTTTTAAATGCCTTTAGGAATTCTGGTGTAAAAATACAAAATGTTCCAGTATCAAAAAATCTTTTTTGAAGCAATTGGGATGGTTTTGTGAATGAACCATCTTGAACAGGAGAAAGCATTTGAGAAACATTGTCCATATTAAACGCCCACTCTATTGGAGCTGGATACTCACCTACAGACATCATTGCCTTACAATTTGATGTTGTAGAAAAAGAATTTGATGCAGAGATAAGATCTGAGACTTCAAGTAGTGGCGTGCATGGCAAAAGCAGCCAAATTTCATCGTAAAATATTTCAATCTTCTCATATCTCTCTTGCACATCTCTCAATACATCCATAATTGGAACTGTATCATTGGATAATCTTGATGATCTCTTGAATTTAGGTTTAACGCCTAGATCTGAGACTATTGAGAATATCTCATCATCATCAGTAGAAACATGGATTTCGTCAAAAAGATCAGACTTGATAGCATTTTCAATTGTATAAGAAATGATTGGTTTGCCTAAAAAATCTTTAATATTTTTTTTTGGAATTCTTTTTGAGCCGCCTCTAGCAGGTATAATTACTATTCTGGAAGTCATGAATATTTTTTTAGTTAGGTTTTAACAAAGTCCCAGCTCATTGGAGTGCCGGCCTCGATATTTCTAATAGCACATTTACCTAAAATATTTTCTAGGTTCCTTGGATGAAGACCCTTACTTGGCCTTACGCTTCTCACATTAGAAAGATTGAAAATCTCTCCTTTTTTAATATCCTTGCAAACAAACAAAGATCGTCGAAAATTTAAGCTTGGTATCTCATCCTTAGTTGGACCAATAAAGGTTGTTCCAATAGATTCTCTTGCTGCTCTAGATTCTAATACAAGCATGCTCATTTCATTTGGCTCCATTGAGAATTTAGAATCTATGCCTCCATCAGATCTTTTGAGAGTTAAATGCTTTTCAATTATAGAAGCACCTTTAGCAACAGCTGCAATGGATGCTCCAATACCTAAAGTATGATCAGAAAAACCTACCTCGCAATTAAAAAGATCTCTAAGAACAGTCATAGCCTCTAAGTTTGAATCTTTCGGGGCACATGGATAGTTGGATGTGCATTTCAAAAGAGCATAATTTTTGCAGTTATTTTTAACAAGAGTATTGACTGCCTCTTCAATTTCATTAATTGAGGCCATGCCAGTTGACATGATGATTGGTTTACCAGTTGCTGCAATTGATTTTATCAAATTAACATCGGTAATTTCAGCAGAAGCAATTTTATACGCTGGTGCATTTAAATCCTCCAACAACTCTATTGCTGAAAGATCAAAGGGAGAACTAAAACAATCTAGGTTATGCTCTTTTGCACGTTGGAAAATTACCTTATGCCATTCCCACGGAGTTGTCCCTGTACTATATAGATCATACAAATACTCTCCATACCAAAGACTTTTTTTTGATTTGATCTTAAAAGCTGACTTTTTTGAATTTAAGGTTAACGAATCAGCTGTATATGTCTGCAATTTAATTGCATCAACGCCTGACTCAGCAGCTGCATCTACTATTTTTAAAGCTCTTTCTAATGATCCATTATGATTTCCTGACATCTCTGCGATAATGTATGGATGATGAAGTGAAGAAATTTTTTTATTTTTTATTTTAAACATTCTCTTGAATTATAACATCGTGAATCTTGTGCATCATGATTCCAGGTTTTGGTTTTTTATAAATAACAGGACTACCCTCATATTCATTTATAGTCCAAATTAAATCTTGGAATCCTACTAGATGTCTCATTAAGACTGTTGAAGAAAATCTTGGATTAATTTCAAAAATTTTTGGGCCCTTATCAGTATTAATCAACTGAATATTTATGCTTCCAAATAAATTTAAAAATTCTGCAATTTCTTCACAAAGATTTTTAATAGAAGGATCAGCAATTATTTTGCCCCATGAGGTCTGACCTTGAGTAAGCTCTCTATGAATCTGAATGACGTGAGTCTTACATTGTTTTGTTCTATAAACTCCACAAGTAATTTCTTGATCGATAGGCGAAAGTAATTCCTGAAAGATATAACCGGAATACATTTCTTTGAATAGATTTGATTCTTCAATAGAATTAGCCTGTAAGATAGATTTTGATCCAGATGATGATCTATTTTTAAAAATACATGGAAACTCATGTGGAATATCTTTATCAGCATCTATTGTCCACGGCAATTCAAACCCACAGCTTCTTAGCTCTCTGTATGTTTCTAATTTATCAAGGCCAATTTTTATAATTTTTTCTCCAACATGCATTGTTTTTGATGCAATCTCATCATTAAATTTTAGTGATTCTCTTATCTCAGGTTCAGAAATAGGAATCAAAAGATCAATAGATTCTTTAATAATAATTTCCTCGATTGATTTAAGATAACTTTTTTCTTTAGCATGAGGTACTTTTATAAATTTCTTCACAAAAAACTTTCCTGCATTTCTTTCGTTAATATCTGTGCCTATTAACTGAATATTAGGTCTTTCTTTGGTAAGAATCTTTGCAATAGCTTGTGCAATATCTCCACCAATAGAAGTAATCAAAACTTTTTGAATTTGTTTGTTTGTCATTTACTTTCTCTAGTTAAAATATTTGAAAGATAACTTAAATTAGGGTTAATTTTTTTAATTTCACTTAATAACTTTCTGTAATCATAAGACTCTACTTTTTGGGTGAATATGTGATTGCTTAAGTCATAATAACCCCAGTAAGCTCCTGGTATACCATTGCGAGTCTGACCAACAGAACCTGGGTTGATGATTGTTTTGTTATTTAAATTAAAAATCGCAGGATAATGAGTATGCCCATGAACCAAAATGTCCTCATCTATATCTACAAATTTACTGATCTCTTCCTGACTTGCATCAGGATATAAATAATCAGAAGCACTTAAAGGTGAGCCATGGCAAATTAAAAAAGATGTACGATTTAAAGTAACTGAAGTTGAGAGCGGCAAAGCGCAAAGAAAATCTATTTGCTCTTTGCTTAATGTATTCAATGCAATTTCAATTCCGCTTCCATACTTTTTGCTAACTTTTTTTAAAAATGATGAGTCATTGATACTTCTTTGAAGCATTTCTTCATGGTTTCCCTTAACAAAAGTACAATCCCATTCACTAAGTAAATCAATAACTTCCTTTGGAGAATAATAATAACCCACAAGATCTCCTGTAATGAAAAGCTTTTTAATGCCCTCGATTTTTATTCTCTCAAGGACTGATAAAAGAGCAGCAATATTTCCATGAACATCGCCCAGAATACCTACTTTCATCTTTTCTGTTGCTTATGCATTTCTGCTAAAGCATCCTTAAAGGATGTATGTGATTTAATTTTCTGACTTGGTAGAACAATTTGGTCTCTGCCTTCAATCTTATTTCTTTTGATTACTTTTTTACCCTCTGTAAATTGATCTGAAATCATTGTAAGCATTTGATTGATTGTTAAAAACTCTTCTGAAGATACTAAATGTGTTCCAGAGATATTTTCTAACAATATTTGATGGATAAATTTTGCTAAATCTTGAACATATATATAATTTCGCTTAATTTCATTTGATACATCATTGGTAGGAATTTTTTGTTGATAACATGCGTTCATAATAGCTTTGTTGATATGAAGATGGTCAGGTCCGTCCATGCCATAAACACCTGAAATTCTTAATATACAATTTTGAATTCCTGAAGCATGAATTAGATTCTCAGCATCAAACTTTGAATGTCCATATTTTGAGTCCAGGATGATTTTAGAATCTTTATCAATAAATTCAGATTTCGTACCATGAATTATTGCAGCCGATGCAAAGATTAATTTTGCATTCCATTCTTTACATAAATAAGACAAACATCCTGTGGAAAGGACATTAGGAGTAAAAAGATTGCTGTCGTCATACCAGCCAATTGATGCAGCAAGATGAATAACATATTTTAAATTTGAAAATTTTTTGATATTAAAAATACTAGAGGGATCTTCAAGGTCTAGAAAAAGGCAATTGGATTTATTATTTGTTGTTCTAGATGTTGTATAAATTTGAAATTTATTTAAGTCAAGATTCTTTTTTAAATAATCATTTACAGACCTTCCTATAAAACCTGTTGAGCCAGTAATTAAGATTTCATCCTTCATTTTATAATTATACTAAAGCCTATTATTAAATTTGTAATTTTATTTAAAGGGCTCTGACAGTCTCTTAAGAATTTCTTTAGTGATAAAGTCTGTCCCAAAGGAAACAATTTTTCTTGCATTTAATGAAATTTGCTCTCTTTGTGAAGAGTTAAGGATTAACTTTTGTATCATCTGAGCATAATCTTTTGAGGCAAGATCGTCTTTTTCTCCTAAAAGGCATATTGCTTTAATGTTATCTAATTCATGTGCTACATCAATCTGATTGTCAGCTACTATAGTGGTTATAGTTGGTACGCCAAGGATGCATCTCTCCCAAGTAGATGCACCAGATGCTCCTATAGCAAGATCTGCATTAAATATTAGCTCGGCCATATTATTTACCTGACAATGGTAGTCATAATTTTTGTCATAGCATATGTTTTTAACGCGTTTTTTATTTGGATTGTTGGCTCCCACCACTACGTGTATGTCAATTTTGTCTATATTAATTTTGGAGAACGCTTCTAGCACCTTCAAAGTTTCTCCGGAGGTATCATAACTCCCAAAAAATACAAGAATATTTTTCACTATGGCATTGTGTTTTTTATTAAGTTTTTGAAATCTCTGAAAAGATTCATCTAAAATTGCATATCTAGGACCAATAAATTTAATACAATTTTTAGGTAACAAACCCTCATACTTTTTTTCAAAATTGGAATTATAATTTTGATCAAGTAAAAAAGAGCAAGCATGCTTTCGATCAGCTAAATCATCAATCACCATAATATGTTTTATAATATTCTGAAGTTTTTTTTCCCAAATATGGCTTAATTCATATTGATCAACAATCAACAAATCGAATTCCATGTCTTTAATTAGATTGATTGTATTATGTGCATCCTCTATTTCATGAATATTTTTATATGAACCGTCTTTTGGATTTAGAGCATCTATTTCAAGCAGAGAAAAATTATACTGTTCTATAACATTATTAATATTGCCAGGTAATTTCATACATATAAAAGTTACATCTATATTTTGAACTCTGAATGACTTAGCGAGTGTAATACACCGCATGACGTGACCAGAGCCAATTCTAGAAGATGAATCCACACGAACTGCGACTCTAATACTCAATTAATTTAAACGCTTGAAACCCGAGTGACAGATTTCTGAATCAAGCAGATCCATTATTGGATCTCCGTCCTCACATTTTCGAATTAATTTAAAAATTTCATTTAACTTCCCAAAGTATTCAGCTAAAAATTGTTCATGCTCTATACATGCATAAAGAGAGTTTCCTGCTAAATAGCCTTGCTTAAGCATTTCTTGGGTAATTAGTGTTTTGTATGCAAGATTATTTTTTGACTTAAAATTAAAAATACTTATTGCAGGTATTCCAGAAATCTCAATATCTAAGTTGTTATTTGCTGCGATTTCTTTCCAGCCTTCTCTTGCTTTATATCCAATGTTTGTGATGACCTCCCAAGATTTTAATTCTTCCATTACCTTAAGGCACGCTAATGCTGCAGTGGGGCCAATACGCTCAGTCCAAAAAGTACTGGATATGAATGATGATTGAGCATTTTCCATAATCTCAGATCTTCCTACTATTGCAGTAATTGCATATCCATTTCCAAGAGCTTTTCCGTACATTGCAATATCAGGTTCAACTTTATATTTTTTGTGGAGACCGCCAAAAGTTTCTCTAAAACCAGATGTACATTCATCAAAAATTAGAACAATACCCCTTTCGGTTGCAAGTTTTCTTACCTTTTCAAGAAAGCCATTCTCAGGCGGAAGATTCCGCTGAACCTCCATCTTGATAACTCCAATATTTTGATCTTTTACTAGTTTCAACAAACCATCATAATCATTGTAAGTAAAAGGAAATGAGGTTCCCTTCAAAATACTAGGTACACCAGATGTGTCTAGACCATCAAGCAGATGATCAGAAAGAGAGTCTTTATCAGCAATATTTGATGACAGATACCAATCATGCCATCCATGATATCCACAAAATGCAACATTATCTTTTCCGCTAGCTGCCCTAGCAATCCTAATAGAAATTGCATTTGCTTCTCCACCAGATCTTGCAAATCTAACCATGTCTGCCCATGGATTTATTTCAATAAGTTTTTCTGCTAGCTCAACTTCCTCAGGGCAGTTAAATGATGACATATTACCTAGACTAACTATATCCTGAACTGCTGAATCAACTGAATCATGGGAGTATCCAAGTGAATTAGTGCCAATTCCCATTATCGACATATCGGTGAACTTATTACCGTCAAGATCCCATACATAACAACCTTTAGTCTTTTGGAAGTATGATGGCCATAAATTAGGCAAAAACATTTCAGATCTCTTGGAAAGAAGCATGCCCCCACCTGGAATTATTTGTTTAGCTTTATTCCATAACTTAGGACCGCGCTCTATAAATATTTTTTTACTCATTGTCTGCTCCAGAAGGTTGGATTAACTAAGTTTTCATCATTTGAAGATATAGAAGAAGGTATTGAGATAGCGTTAAAGGACTTTAAGTTATATGTTCGATCAATATCAACAAGATTCTCATAACTGTCAACCCCAACAACTATCTTAGAAACGAAATCATGCTTTTTTACAAATTGAACACATGCTTCAAGTTTTGAAATAGAGTTATCTTTGCACCAATCATCAAATTGAAAAAAAATTTCTTTCCATTTATTAAAATTTTGAGGTAAGTCATCATGACTCATTAACAAAAGACCTTGTAAAAAAATTGATCTAGCATGTATTTTTATTGAATTATTTTTAATTTTTTTTATAGTCTCACTCTGAAGAAGCCT
>MDTG01164997.1_pt1 | contig 19341 bp, 18 predicted proteins | sample 811421 | NCBI WGS metagenome assembly MDTG01 (sample SAMN05326645, study PRJNA326480) | marine metagenome | isolation source: seawater | place: Pacific Ocean: South East | collected 2011
CTTTGCGAATGTCCAACTGAGCCTCTGTGTTAGGTGTCAGCGTCAAGACTGAACCTGAGATGACACCCGGAAGCAAATCTAACTCATATTTCAGCCTGGCTTCTGCGGTATCGCCAATTTCTACTCTCGTTACATCGCTGGCAGATAGTGGCTCGTTAAATGTAAGGACAAGAGCGTCTGGCGAGCACGAGGCACTTTGTAATGAGGTAGCCTGCACCGTTGACATGGTGGCCATTGCCAATGCGGCAAGGGTCAAAATCTTGGTTTTCGTTTTCATTTGGACCTCCTATTGGCACAAAACAGAAGAGGTAATATCTGATACGGTTGCAGAGATAGCTAACGGCCATATATCCCAACTATTTATGTCTTGGTAGTTTTCAAGGGTTGGGTAAACCGTGTAAACCGTATTCCCTGAACTCCACTCCCCGCCAACTGTATCAAGTGCGATCCTGTCAGCTTCGGCAGATGACGCAGCGGTTTTCTTAAAACTTAGAGCGGACAGCGCCGAGCCACCGGTCTCCTCACTATCAGTTGACGCCGTCACAGCATTTACAGCTGAATCAAATGTCACAACGACAGTTGGCGATGAGCAAGCGGCAGATACTATTGACTGTGCATGAGCTATCTGCACCGAAGCAATAATTAACGCTGCGCCGCAACAAAAGAATGTTTTTTCTGATTTTCTCATTATTTTCTCCAAATTACCGATGAGTACAAAATTGCCCTTCAGATGACACGTTGTAAGTTTTCACCTCTGTGAGATCGAGAGCTCCACCACCTACTTGCCCATATATCGGATCATTTCTGGCGCCTCCCCATTCAACGATATATCCATGAATTCGATTATCTGTAACCTTATAATCGTTCCATTTACCATGACCGTAAACATGCAGCATATGCTCGTTTCGACAGTTATTCGGCTCAAGCTTATTAAAGTTTTCATAGGCCCCATCGTGGGGCGTGAAATTCTTACCAGTTCTGCAGCCTGTATTATTGTCGGTTCCAATAGGGGTTCCACGTTCCGGCCCAGTGACCCAAACCCACTTGCTTTCCCCTTTCCAAGAATTTGAAAAAGGTTTGCCGTCTGTTCGATTCAAGTTGTCATCGAATTCGTCGTCGCCAACATCGCACCAGCCCCTGACATTGGGGTTGTGAAGATGATCACAGCCACCAATCCAGCCCTGCCCTTGAATTTTAGGCTGAATGTATAATTGCTCAGCGCCAGAGGTAATGGTCGCTAAGTATGGCTTTAAACCAAACAGATAATGTATATCTGAGGGGTTAGAATAACTATTGTCATTCACGTCATCCATCACAACGTGAAAATCCACATATCTGTCTGGAAAATATTCATAAAAATGCCAGCCCCCAGTTCCAGGATGTAAGAATGGAACTTTGTTACTCATGGAAAAAATGAGACTGCGGTTAGTCTGCCCAATTGCTCCGGTCGAATTGTAAATAAATCCAACCTTCTTAAAAATATCAATCCAATTGGCTTCGCTGGTTGTTCCATAAAAACGCAGAACACCCGAGCTAGTTGAGTATGAGGCGGTAATTCCAGGATATCCAAAATTTGAATAACTTTTGCCATTTGCCGTTGACCTTGACGTTGCGCCCTTAACAAATAACAAGTCCTTAGAATTATGATTTCCCGAAATCGTAACCGCAGCGCCCGAGATATTCCCAGCCGAGCCTGCATTAAAATTCGATGCCGATATGCCATTATTAATAACGCAACCCTCTTCATTGGTTACGGTCAATGTCAAATTGTCCAGCGTCTCGGTAAGACCGTATGAATTCTCATTATTATCGGTAACGGTAACGCTGATATTATATGTTCCGGCATCAAGGTCATGAATGCTATCAACTCCGGAAGCGCTCGTATTAACCACGATATGGCCATCTGGGTCGACAGTGAATGGGTTGTCTGGGTCATTGGCGGACCAGCTGGTCGGCCCCTTCGACACGGTGACAGCAAAGGTCACATTATTCTGCGCGGACGAGCAGCCGCTTCCGCCTCGAGCTGAACACGATCCGTCGTAGACGATAAGTGGGCTCGTCTCAGGGGTATTATGGCCACCATCGAGCGTTAGAGATGATGGCGCTGTCACTTGAGGCGGATTAACAACCCAGCTATTTCCTGACAAAATTGCCGAATTAATTTCGCTAGTGGAGGGGTCACCCCCTAGTGCTGCAAGTTCTTGCAAATAGGCGCTGGCAAAGAGGCCCGGATTGCCAGCTGGCTGGATTACTGTAGCCGATATGTTGGGATCAATCGCTAAGAGAGCAACGATTTCTGCGTCTTCAATTGAACCATCATGGTTAGTGTCGAAAAGTTGCAAATCATTGTCAACAATGGCTGTTGTCGCGCTGTCAGCTGCGGCTATAGTTGCAGCCAGGTTGGAAAGCGCCGTCGACCCAGCATCAGAGATTGACGTGCTCACGAAATTTTGTGCTGCTGACGCCGCGCCTGCAAGGCAGGCATCGTCAACGATTCCACAGGTATCAAGATGTTCGAGTATAAATATAGCTTGCTCGGAAGATACTCCATTAAAGTTGGCCCCATATGACCAACTTAGCGTATTATTAACTTCAGAGCACTCAAGGACGCCGTCAGCATTGACATCCATGAAGGTAATTGCTTCAGGAAAAATATTCGCAGAACAATCTACTTTTAATTGGCTAATTGTCGAACTTAAGTCAACGGAAGGAACGTTTTCATAGCTGGCCAGTCCGTGAACAAAACTATTGGCTGATCCAGTTTCAAATGCGCCCGTCCCGTATTCCGACGTTGAAAACTGTGCTCTTGCGGCGAAGCTGAAAGCCAGGGCAAGCCAAAGTATCACTGAAGAAATCCGAAAAAAATTCATTTAACTTCTCTTTTTTAAGATTGCGGAGTATTGGGAGTTGGACACAAATTGGGTTTATTTTTCAAGAAGTTTTTTTGGCAATCTAGTGGATCAGGATCGGCAGAGCAGAAGTCAGTGACGTCAGTCGTATTACAATAATCTTGGTTGGCGCAGACGCATGTATAAATCTTATAAGCACCTTGCTTAAGCGAAGCCGTGCTGTTAGCGCAAGCCACCATAACCATTCCGCGAGGCACAGAAATTATGGTCGCTGCACCTATTGTTTCTGGGCTCCTAAATCCGCATCCATCTAGTAATCCAGTGGTGGCATTTTTAGTCACGCCTGGCCAATTGAGGGCTAAATTACCATTAAAGGCACGCGGACAGGCAGAATTTGCAGGGCTCTTTCCCTCTTGAACGACGTTCATTTCATTTAAAATTATGGAAACTTGGGAGCCGCAGCTTGTGGCCGCTGTAACACCCTTATTAATATCACTTGGGCCGCCGCCGCCCTCAGCAATTAGCATATTGTCTACGTTTATCGCTCGCGCTACCGCCGTTTGGTTAGCCTTGGTTGCCTCATCTTGTGTCGCCTCCAAATAACTCTGATATCCAATTGTGCCGACGAATGCCAAAATGCCAATAATTGCTACCACTGTAAGCAATTCGATAAGTGAGAAACCGGCGCGCATAAAAAAACCTAGCTTGGATTAAATAACAGCTTCTTAATGAAACTCCAACCCATCAAATGCCGGAACTACATTTTCAGGTAGCTCGTTGCATAAAAGTTGATAATCCAAATCGACATGCAAATTGGTCAAAATCGCGCGCTGTGGCTTGAATCGTTCAATTTCGGCGAGCGTCCTATCGAGGTGAAAATGTGTCGGATGTGGGTCGCGCCGCAAAGCATCCACTACCCAACAATCCAAACCGTCAAGTAATGAATAACTTTCTTCTGGTATATCACTGATATCGCTTGAATAAGCGACATTACCGATACGAAAACCCAGTGAGTCAATCCTGCCGTGTATTTGGCGGAATGGCGTTGCCGTAATAACACCTCCCTCGCCCGACACGGTGATGTCTTGGTATGGCTTTTTGATTCGATTATCCTTCAAAATGGCTGGATATAGAGTGCCTGCGCTTTGTTCAAAGCAATAGCCGAAACGATTGGTCAGGGTTTCCGAGGTAGCCTCATCCATCCATACGTCGATACGCTTTTTTTTGGCGTAAACCATGGCGCGAACATCATCAATGCCATGTGTTTGGTCGGCATGATCATGCGAATAAAAAATGGCATCGAGCCAAGTCACATTGGCATCGATCAGCTGATTGCGCATATCGGGTGAGGTGTCAATCAGCACATTGGTAATGCCGCCTGCAGTCTTGTTTTGCACCAATAAAGAGCATCTTGTGCGGCGGTTTTTCGGGTTGTCAGGGTCGCAATCGCCCCAATTGCCATCCAAACGCGGTACACCGCCGGATGACCCGCATCCCAAAATCCGAAAGCTCAAACTCATGCAGCCGCCGGTCTTTTCGCTTTGCTGAACAGCTTGAAAAAATTATTGGTGGTAATGCGCGCCAATTCGTCGGTTGAAACACCTTTTAATTCCGCCAGCACAGCAGCCGTGTCAGCAACGAATGACGGCTCATTGCGTTTGCCGCGATGCGGCACCGGAGCGAGAAACGGCGCATCGGTCTCGACCAGCAGCCGTTCAAGCGGGATTGCCCTAATAGTGTCACGCAAATCGGTGGCGTTTTTAAAAGTCGCAATGCCGCTTATAGAAATGTAAAAACCGATATCAAGTGCTCGGCGCGCCAACTCAGGGCCGGCGGTAAAGCAATGGATAAGGCCTGGATAGTCGCCCCTCTTAATTTCATCTTCAAGAATATCCGCAGTGTCCTGATCAGCATCGCGCGCATGAACAATTAGCGGTAAGCGACTTTCGCGACAGGCCTCAATATGGGCGCGAAAATTGCGCTGTTGCGCATCGCGTGGGCTGTGCTCGTAAAAATAGTCAAGCCCGGTCTCGCCAATGCCGACCACTTTTTCGTGTTCTGCCAGTGCGACCAGCTGCGCCGCATCCGTTTCCGGTTCGCGCCCTGCCTCATGTGGATGAATACCAATTGAGCAAACGAGCGCATCGCTGGTCTCCGCCAATGCAATTATTTTTTCGGCTTCGGTGATTTTGGTTGATATGGCTACCATCAAAACGACGCCTGCCGCTTTGGCGCGCGCCAGCACGTCGCCGCGGTCGGCATCGAAATCCTTAAAATCCAAATGACAATGGCTATCAACCAGCATATCAACCTCTATATATATTGCCCGTCATCAACCGTAATGGTCGAACCGGTCATGCCGCTTCCCTGTGGACCGGCCAGCAACAATAAAGCGCCGTCCAAATCTTCCTTACCGGCCAGCCGACGGCGCGGCCAGCTTGCAATTTGTTTTTTACCGCCATCGGTTTGCCACCAAAAGTCATTTATTTCGGTCTCAATATAACCCGGACAAATGGCGTTGACGTTAATATTTGCCCGCGCCCATTCGCGCGCCAGTCCGCGCGTCATCATGGCAATGCCGGCCTTTGAGGTACAATAAGGAGTCAGCCCGGGAAGAACTTTATGGCCGCCAACCGAAGCGATGTTGATAATGCGTGCCGCAGAACCCTGTGCAATGTGATGCCGGGCAAATTCAGTGGCGAGAAAAAACGGCGCGGTCAAATTTGTATCCAGCACTTGGCGATAATCATCTGGCGTATAATCAAGCGCCGGCTTCACGACATTCATACCGGCATTATTAACCAAAATATCAGGCATCAGATTTTTTTTTCGCAGTGTGCTAAAAAAGGCCGAAAGCTTTCCCAAATCAGTAACATCAAGGGCAAAAGCGTGCGCTTCGCCACCCTGCCCATTTATCTCTTGCGCCAACTCTGCCAGTTTATCTTCGCGCCGCGCCGTAATGACGATGCGCGCCCCCGCTGCCGACAAAACTTGTGCAAAACGCACACCCAGGCCAGAACTGGCCCCCGTCACAATCGCCGTTTGGTCGGTCAAATCGGTATTGGTCGAAATATTTTCCACGCGTTTCGCCCTCTTTTTCTGCTGCGCACTTTGACATTGTTTGACTTTCTTTGCCACTATAAAGCAAAGCGGGAGAGTACTATGAGCCAAGTTGAAACAGGAAACCTGCCGGTGCTGCAACTGGACGTGATTTCCGACGTTATTTGTCCGTGGTGTTTTATCGGCAAGCGCAAGCTCGATGCGGCATTGGAAAGCCTTAAAGATGTGCGCGTCAATTTAATGTGGCGGCCATATCAACTTTACCCTGATACGCCGATGGAGGGGGCCGATCTGACAGCCAAAATGAAGCAACGTTATGGCGAAGAAGGTGCCAAGCAAATGCGTAAGAATATTAATGCGGCGGCGGAAGGCACCAATATCAATTTCGCTTTTGACAAAATCAAAATAACACCCAATACGATGAACGCGCACCGGCTCATTCGTTGGGCCGCCAGCACCGGTCAGCAGCATATGATTGCTGAGGCTTTATTCTCAGCGCATTTTGAGCAAGGCCACAATATTGGTGAGGTTGCCGTGTTGTTGGAAATTGCCGGTCTGCATGGCATGGATGTGCCGCTGCTGGCGGAGCTGTTCGATGGCGAGAATGATGTTGAGGCAACGCGCAATGATGACGCGGCAGCGCGCGATTTAGGTGTGCATGGCGTGCCAGCCTTTTTGGCAGGCGGCAAGTTTTTACTGATGGGCGCGCAAGAGCCGGAATATCTCAATCGATTTATTGACAAAGCACGACAGAAATTGGCTGTGCAATAATCACGCGGCCAGTTCAGCCAATTGCTGCGCCACGATGGCCGAAATACGCAGACGCTCATCGGCATCTTTAGCTTTGGCGCGGAAAACCAAGCTTTGATCAGGGCGAATTTTGATGCGCGCTTGATTTTCTGAAACATGCGCAATCAGTCTTTCCGGATTAGCGAAAAGCTGATTGCGGAACCCCACCGCAACACCCTTCGGGCCGGCATCGATTTTTTCAATGCCTGCCGCGAGGCAGTCAATCTTAATGGCGAGAACGGCCATCAAATGCTGCACTTCTTCAGGTAATGGACCAAAGCGATCGACCACTTCGGTGGCAAAGGCATCAATATCGGCGCGTGCGGTCAGGCTCGAAAGCCGTCGATATAGCCCCATGCGCAAATCCAGGTCAGGGATGTAATATTCCGGTATCAACACCGAAATGCCGACATTGATTTGCGGTGCCCAGCTTTCTTCGGCCGCCTCGCCTTGCCGCTCAGCCACCGCCTCTTCCAACATGGCTTGATACAACTCATAGCCGACTTCTTTAATGTGACCCGACTGCTCTTCGCCGACCAAATTGCCGGCCCCGCGTATATCAAGATCATAGGAAGCCAGATTGAACCCGGCACCAAGGCTATCGAGTGATTGCATAACTTTAAGTCGCTTCTCAGCAGCCTCCGTTAAACCATTGGTTTCATCATAAGTAAGATAGCCATATGCGCGTGTTTTGGAGCGCCCGACACGGCCGCGCATTTGATAAAGCTGCGCCAGCCCAAACATATCGGCGCGGTGAATGACAATGGTGTTGGCCGAGGGAATGTCCAATCCGCTTTCAATAATCGAGGTTGAGAGCAGCACATCATATTGACCGTCATAAAAGGCGTTCATGCGGGTTTCCAGCTCTCGACCGGCCATTTGACCGTGCGCGGTAACATATTTCACCTCCGGCACGGTTTCGCTCAAATAGGCTTCCATATCGGGCAAATCGGCAATGCGCGGCACAATGATAAAGCTTTGTCCGGTGCGATATTTCTCACGCAACAGCGCCTCACGAATACCGACCGCATCAAACGGCGTCACATAGGTGCGCACAGCCAAACGGTCAACCGGCGGTGTCGCAATAAGCGATAGGTCGCGCACGCCGGTTAATGCCATTTGCAGCGTGCGGGGAATGGGCGTAGCGGTCAGCGTCAACATATGCACCTCGGCGCGTAAGGCTTTTAGGCGCTCCTTATGTGCCACGCCAAAATGTTGTTCTTCGTCTACGATGACCAGCCCCAGCCGCGAGAATTCGATGTTCTTTGCCAGCAAAGCATGCGTGCCGATGACAATATCGACAGCGCCCGATTTCAGCCCCTCTTTAGTGTTTGCAGCCTGCGGCGTGCCGACCAAACGGGACAATTCGGCAATTTCGACCGGCATACCGGCAAACCGTTCGGTAAAAGTTTTTGCGTGTTGGCGTGCCAAAAGCGTGGTTGGCGCGACGACCGCCACCTGCTTGCCCGACATGGCGGCAATAAAGGCGGCGCGCAAGCCGACTTCGGTTTTACCGAAGCCGACATCACCGCAAATCAGGCGGTCCATCGGTCGGCCGCTGGCCAAATCATCAATCACCGCCTCAATGGCATCAATTTGATCTTCGGTTTCTTCAAACGGAAAGCGTGCCGCGAATTCATCATAGAGACCTATATCCGGTGTCATCACCTCGCCGTCGCGCATGGCGCGCTCCGCCGCAGTTTTTATCAATTCATCTGCAATGAGTTTGATTTTTTCCTTGAGCCGCGCTTTGCGCATCTGCCAAGCGACACCGCCGATTTTATCGAGCGTCACCGTCATATCATCGCCGCCAAAACGGCTCAGCAATTCGATATTTTCAACCGGCAGGAAAAGCCGCGAGTCGCTGTGATAAATCAGCTTTAAGCAATCATGCGGTGCGCCGCCGACGTCAATGGTCTGCAAACCCTCAAAGCGGCCAATGCCGTGCTCTACATGCACCACATAGTCGCCGGGTGTCAGACTGCTCGCCTCAGTCAGAAAGTTTTCAGCTTTCTTACGGCCGGGGCGTCGCACCATGCGATCGCCGAGAATATCTTGCTCGGTCAGCACGCTCAGTTGTTCCGTGGCAAACCCGTTATCCATGGCGATAATGGCGATGCGCGCACCCTGCCCTTGCTGCGGTGCTTGCCACTCATTGATAAACTGCACCGGCGGCGCGCCGTGCTCGTTCAAAAGCGTTTCCAGTCGCTCCATGGCACCACGGCTGGAAGCCACCAAAAGCACAGAGCGACCGGCGGCCTGTTCTGCCGCGATATGCGTGACCACAGCGTCAAATAGATTAATGTCTTTCTGCTTGCGCTCGGCGGCAAAGTTGCGCCCCGCGTGACCGGAGAGATTTTCACCGTCAGGATGCTGAAACGTGCCGATGCTGCGCCACCGCGTGTCATCCACCCGTTTCGTCCATTCATCATTGAGTAAATAGAGTGCTTCCGGCGGCAAGGGTTTGATGATGCGCCGCCCGTCGCTTTCTTTCATTTCGGCCTGCATGGCCTCTTCGCGCGCTTGATAATAATCAGCAATTTGCTCATGACGCTCTTGCAGCGCAGCTTCGGTTTGGTCATCGGCGATATAAAGCGCCGCACCGCAATGGTCGAACAAAGTTTCCAAACTGTCGTGGAATAGTGGCAACCAATGCTCCATACCCTGATAGCGTGCGCCGTCACTGATGGCCGCATAAAGCGGGTCACTATCCATAACCGTGCCAAATGCCTGTACATAGCCGCGCCGAAAGCGCAAAACCGTCTCCTCATCGAGGTGAATCTCACCGGCGGCAGTCAGTGTCAATTCGCTAAGCTGGCCGATGGTGCGCTGGCTTTCCGGCTCAAACGGACGAATGGATTCCAGCGTATCGCCGAATAAGTCAAGCCGCACAGGCGTCTCGCTGCCGGGCGCGAAAAGATCGACAATACCGCCGCGCACCGCATAATCGCCGGACTCCATAACGGTGGAACAGCGGCTATAGCCATTACTGCTCAAAAAGCCGGTCAGTGCATCGACATCGATATTATTGCCGGGCCTTAAAGCCATGGACAATCCGGCCAGCATGTGACGCGGTGGCAAGCGCTGCGCCGCTGCCGATATGGTGGTGACGAGAATATGCGGTGAACCTTCCAGCAGCGGCAATTGCGCCAATGTTGCCATGCGCTCCGACATGACGGCGACTTGCGGCGACAGGCGATCATAAGGCAAGCAATCCCAAGCCGGCAAATAAAGCGTGGCGATATCGGGCGCGAAAAAACCCAGCATACTGCGCATGGCTGTTGCGGCGGAAGCATCGCGCGCAATATAAACCAGACGATCGCCCTCTAGGCGCGCCATATCGGCCAACACCAACGGTTGATAGCCCTCAGGCGCACCACCAACGGCCAATCGGCCTTTATGCGAAATCAGTTTTTCAATCTGTGCGTTTATCAACTCTGCCTCTTTTCTTATTGGCAGTTTACATATGCTCCAGGCTCAACAGACGGTCGAGCAGTGGCGAGCGCACCTCATCAGGCACATCTTCGCGCCCCGTGGCCCAGCTGAACAGCTTGTCATCGGGCAATTCGAGAATGCGCTGATAATCGGCCAAATCATCTTGCGGCAAATCAGCCAGCACTGTATCGGCAAATTTGCCGAAAATTATATCCATTTCCTTAATGCCGCGATGGCACGATCGGAAATGCAGTTTGCGGCGTTCAGCGTCAAGCTCTTGTGTCATTTTGGAACCTCTGACGGGGGTTATAGCAGAGCCGGGCGGAATGTCATCTGCCCGATGCCTGTCTGAGATAAGGCCTTTTCTGTGCTAGTCTAATGGCGATTCATGGCTGTGAGAGACCGATGCGCCCGACACTGCTCGATATATTGTTTGCTGATGCCACAACCCTGCCTGGCATTGGGCCAAAGCTCGGTAAAATTCTGGCCGAATTTACCGGGGATAAAATCGTCGATTTGCTGTTTCATTTGCCGAGCAATCTGATTGACCGACAATATCGCCCGTCTTTGGCCGAGGTTGAGGACGGCCGCATCGCGACTTTTGAGGTCGAGGTGATGAAACACGAAGCGCCCAGAAGGCGCAATCTGCCCTATCGCATTTTATGCGGCAATGAGACCGGCTATTTATCGCTGGTCTTTTTCCATGCACGCGGGGATTGGCTTGGCAAGGCCATGCCTGAAGGCGCAAAGCGCATGGTTTCCGGCCGTGTTGAGCGGTTTCGCGAGCAGCTGCAAATCGTTCACCCCGACCACATGCTGCCGCAAGCCGAGTTTGATAAATTGCCGATTGTCGAGCCAGTTTATCCATTGACGGCGGGGTTGTCGGCCAAAGTGCTGATGAAAGCCATTCAGGCGGCGTTGCCGCAAGTTCCGGCCTTGCCCGAATGGCAGGAAGAGGAATGGCTGAAAAAGCAAAATTGGCCGGATTGGCACAATGCAGCACAAGCCGTGCATCGGCCTGAAAATATGGCAGCGCTGGAACCGACGCATCTGGCGCGGGCGCGCCTTGCCTATGATGAGTTGCTGGCGCATCAATTGGTGCTGGCTTTGGTGCGCCGCGACCGCAAAAAACAACAGGGCCGCGCTTATCAAGCGGCAGAAGAATTGCAGGCGCGTTTGCGGGGGCTTTTGCCCTTCCCGCTCACCGGCTCTCAGGAAAGTGCGATAGCCGATATTGCCGCAGATATGGCAGCACCGATGCGTATGTTGAGGCTTTTGCAGGGTGATGTCGGTAGCGGCAAGACGGTGGTCGCTGTGATGGCCATGCTGCAAGCTGTGGCCAATGGTGCGCAAGCTGCACTGATGGCGCCGACTGAAATATTGGCGCGCCAACATGCCGAAACGCTGGGGCCTTGGCTTGATGAGCTGGGCATTCGCTGGCAGGTGATGACGGCGCGCAATAAGGGCAAGCCGCGGCAAGAAAGCCTGGACGCTTTGGCCTCGGGCGATGTGCAAATTGCCATTGGCACCCATGCGCTGTTTCAAGATGATGTCACCTTTGCCGGTTTGGGGCTGGCCGTGGTTGATGAGCAGCACCGTTTTGGCGTTCAGCAACGCATGGCGCTGTCGAGCAAGGGCAATGGTGTCGATGTGCTGGTGATGACGGCAACACCGATACCACGCACGCTGACGCTGACCGCTTATGGCGATATGGATGTTTCGCGCATGCCCGATAAGCCGCTCGGCCGTAAGCCGGTTGATACGCGGGTTATTTCGATGGACCGCTATGAAGAAGTGGCGCAGGGCCTAAGCAATGCGCTGCAAGATGGTGCGCGCGTCTATTGGGTATGCCCGCTGGTCAGTGAAAGCGAATTGATTGACTTGGCCGCCGCTGAAGACCGCGCCAATGCGCTGCGCACCATTTATGGCGACAAGGTGGGATTGGTGCACGGGCAAATGAAAGCTGCCGAAAAAGACGCGGTGATGGCGCGTTTTGCCAGAGGCGAGATTGCCGTTTTGGTAGCGACAACCGTCATTGAAGTGGGCGTGAATGTGCCGGAGGCGACAGTGATGGTGATTGAGCACGCCGAGCGCTTCGGCTTGGCGCAATTGCACCAGCTGCGCGGGCGCGTTGGCCGTGGCTTGGATAAATCAAGCTGCGTGCTGCTCTATCGCGGGCCGCTTGGCGAAACCGCGAAAGCGCGCTTGGGCATTATGCGTGAGACCGAAGATGGCTTTAAAATTGCCGAAGAAGATTTGCGTTTGCGCGGTGCCGGTGAGGTGTTGGGCACGCGGCAAAGCGGCCTACCTGCCTTTCGTCTCGCCGATTTAGAGGCGCATGCCGATTTGCTGCCCGCCGTGCATGATGACGTAAGATTGCTGCTGGAACGCGACCCGCTTTTGAAAAGCTCGCGTGGTGAGGCGCTTCGTGTTTTGCTCTATCTGTTCCGCCGCGATGAGGCGATACGCTTTTTGCAATCAGGCTAATCGTCCTGATTGCTTTCCTCATCGGCCAGACCGGCCGAGATGACCAGCCGCGCGCCCTCTTCCACCGTCATGTCGAGAATGGTCAATTCATCTTCCGGCACGAACAGTAAAAAACCCGATGTCGGATTAGGCGTGGTCGGCAAAAATACGCCGACCATGGTTTTACCCGTCGCTTCATTGACGCGGCGGTCAGCCGCTTTGGTAACGAAGGCAATGGCGTTTAAACCTTTGCGCGGATATTCAATCAGCGCAACTTGGCTGAAACTGGCGCCGTCTTCGCGCACGGCGGTTTGAAAAATTTGCCGCAGCGCGGTGTAAACCGTGCCGGCCATCGGAATTTGGCGGATAAGCCGGTCGGCCAATGCCAACAAGCCACGCCCCAAAAAATTGGCCGTCAGACCGCCGATAAATGTCAGCAGCACCAGTGCCAGCACAACGCCGACCCCGGGCACATCGAACGGCAGATAAGTGGTCGGCCAGTAAATCTCCGGTATCCACGGGCGGAAATAGCCGTCGAGAAATTCGACAAACCACAGCATCAAATAAAAAGTGATGTAAATCGGCGCAGTGACGACGAGACCGGTGAGGAAATAGGTACGCAGAGCGCCCAGCAAGGTGCGTCGTTTCTTCGGTGGGTCGAGAATTTCGCTCATTATTCAATATCGGCTGATTCCGCTCGGTTTTTCAAAGATTAGACAAATTCAAATATATCGCTGGCGGAGTAGCCCGGAAAGGGATTAATTGGCGCTTCAAATTCGCAAAACGCGTCACTTCGGAACATTATCAAGCCCGTGTCGTTTCTCTCTCGGAAAAGGTTCAGCCATACGCGATGAATCGTCAGCACACGCAACGAACAGAGGATACGCGAGAGCCATAACTTTCTTATTGCCATTTCGGCTCTCAAAATGAAGTTTTAGCCAGCGTTCTGCCAAACTTAAGAAACCTAATCCATTTTATTTTCTTTAAAGTAAATAAGTTAAATGGAAGGCAATCGCCCTGTTTTCAGCCCCTTTGCGCTTGCCTAACGTGCTTTGCAATGGCACGCTTCATCACATGGGAGAGCTTTCAAAAGAGCAATTCGAAGAGCGGCTGGGGAGCATATGCACGCGCCGTTTCGGTTCGCCCATCGAAAATTTAAAGCGGCTTTCCGGCGGTGCCAGCCAAGAAAGCTGGACATTTATTTGCGATGGCCAAGCCTATGTGTTGCGGCGAAATCCGCGCGGGGTTCAGACCTCACAAAACGCCCTGCCGAAAGCCAGCGAAGCGGCCATTATCAGTGCCGCCGCCGAGGCCGGAATCGCCGTGCCCAAAATCAGTTTTATTTGCGACGAAGATGACGGCATTGGCGAAGCCTATGTGATGGACTTTATCGAGGGTGAAACCATTGCTCGGAAAATTTTGCGCGATGCTGAGTTTGATGCTGTGCGTCCCAATCTTGCCGCGCAATGCGGCACCATGCTGGCGGCGCTGCACAATATAGATGTCTCTGCTTTGCCGGATTTGCCGTTTAGTGATGCGGTGGGTGAATTGGAGAAATATGCAGGCTATTTAAAAGCCGGTGGTCATCCGTTTCCGGTATTTGAATTGGCGATAAAATGGCTGGGTAACAATCTGCCCGACAAGCGCGCGCCTTCTCTCGTGCATGGCGATTTCCGCAATGGCAATATTATGGTGTCGCCGCGAGACGGGCTGGTCGCCCTGCTCGACTGGGAGCTGACACATACTGGCGACCCGATGGAAGATCTCGGCTGGCCGTGTGTGCCAAGCTGGCGCTTTGGGCAGCATGATATGCCGGTCGGCGGCTTCGGGGCACGCGCCGATATGTATGACGCCTATCGTGCCGCCGGTGGCGAGATTGATGAAAAGGCGACGCGCTTTTGGGAAATTCTTGGCACTTTAAAATGGGGTATTATGTGCGGCGTTCTCATGGTCTCGGCCTTTGAGAGTGGCGCTGACCCCTCAATCGAGCGCGGCTCTATCGGTCGGCGCGCCTCGGAAACCGAAATTGATTTGCTACGCATGCTAATGGGAGAAGATTGATGCAAGATAAACCGTCAGCCGAGAAACTTCTCGCCGCCGCGCGTGCCTTCCTTAACGAGACGGCCATGCCGCAACTTTCAGGCCATGCTGCTTTTCATGCGCGCGTTGCCGGTAATGTTTTGGATATATTGGCGCGCGAATTGGAGCTGGCGCCGGGCTTCAATCGTGCCGAAACGGCACGGCTCGAATCACTGCTCGGCGAAAGCGGGTCGCTGGAGGCGCTTAACCGAAAGCTTTGTGACAAAATAGCGACAGGTGAGATGGATTTGTCCAATGATAGACTGAAAACACACCTGATTAAGACCACAATGGGCAAGCTGGCCATAGACCAGCCTCGCTATCAGGGGTATAAAACGGCCAAGGCCAATGGGTGGCCTGAAGAGGACTCTGGGGAGCCTATCAAATGAAGAAAATTCTTATTCCTGTTGTTTTGAGCCTGGCCGTTGCCGGTTGTGGCATCATCGATATCCCGTTTATTCCGGGCATCTAACGAGATCATAAAGAGCGCATATAGCGGCGATACAGCCACGGCGCGATAATATGGTTATAAATCAGGCCGGTCATGCCTCGCATGATCGGCCAATTTATTGCGTGCGCCAAATATTTGAACTTCGGCAAACGCAGCCACATGGCAATAAACGCCTCCACGCCGACCAGCATTTTGCCTTCTTCCTCGGCATGAATGCGGCGCAACAAACTATCGCGCTGATAGCCCGACGGACAGGTTTGCGTGGCGATATTCTCAAACGCCAAATTGTCAATATGGGCCGCCGCCGCCATGTTTTGATACATCGCCACTTCCGGCCCGCATATTGAGCAGTCGCCATTATAATAGACGGTAAGAAGCGGCCTCAATTGACCGGCCCGCCAATATCTTCAGGTTTTCCTTCTCGCAGCGCGACCAGATATTCGATAATCATGTCCCACGCTTTCAGCCCATCGACATCACCGGCCGCAGCAAACTCGGCCGCTCGCATGGTGGCAATCACCTCGGCATCTTCCCCATATTGCTGGGTTAAGGTGGCAGCGGCTTGCACCACCATTTCACGCACCTGCCTTTCAGCTTCTTCCAACTCACTCATGCGGCTTTATATAAGGCGAATATGGAGCGCACCAAGTGGCACGCGTGTCGCAGGCTTTTGATTACTCAACCGTGACCGACTTAGCCAAATTACGCGGCTGATCGACATCCGTGCCTTTGGCGACGGCAGCATAATAGGCCAGTAATTGCAACGGCAGCGCATAAAGAATAGGGGTGATGAACGGGTCGAGCACCGGCAGCTGTATGGTCGCCATGCACCCCTCGCCCGCTTTGGCGATGCCTTTTTCACTGCCCAGCATGATGACCTTACCGCCACGCGCCAGCACTTCCTGCATGTTGGAAACGGTTTTTTCAAACAGCAAATCATCAGGCGCAATGGTGACAATCGGGACATTCTCATCAACAAGAGCAATCGAGCCGTGCTTCAACTCACCGGCCGCGAAACCTTCCGCATGAATATAGGAAATCTCTTTCAGCTTTAATGCGCCTTCAAGCGCCAGTGGCCACATGGTGTTGCGACCAATAAACAGGGCGCTGTTATAATCGACAAAGCTTTTGGCAATCTCTTCAATCTGATCTTCGCAATTCAGCACATCATTGGCGAGGCGCGGTGTCGTCAAAAGCAAACCGGTCAGCCGCGCTTCTTCGGCCGCATCAATCGTGCCCTTTACCCGTCCCAAGCCGATGGCCAATGACGCCAGCGCCCCCAATTGCGCCGTGAAGGCTTTGGTGGACGCGACGCCGATTTCGGGGCCGGCATAAGTCGGGAAAGTCAAATCGACTTCGCGCGTGATGGAACTTTCCGGCACATTGACCACGCCAATCGTTTGAAGCCCATGCGCTTTGCAATGCTGCAGTGCGGCCAGCGTATCGGCCGTTTCACCCGATTGCGAAACAAACACCGCCAAGCAATCCTCATCCATCGGCGCATCGCGATAGCGAAACTCAGAGGCAATATCAATCGACGCCGGAATCCGCGCGTAACGCTCAATCCAATTGCGCCCGACTTGCGCGGCAAAATATGCCGTGCCACAAGCAACCAAAATAACGCGATTGATTTTGCTGAAATCAAGATCATTGGTCGGCAGCAAAACCCCATTTGCTTCGGGGTCAATATATTGACCGAAAGTGCGCGACAGCACATCGGGCTGCTCATGAATTTCCTTCGCCATAAAGTGGCGGTAATTGCCTTTATCAACCATAGCGGCTGCGGCATCGACCGATTCAATCGGACGCTCGACTTGTGCGTTGGAGCCAAGGGCATAAATTTCCGCACCGTCGCGGCGCATAATCGCCCAATCGCCATCCGCCAAATAGCAGACACGATTGGTGAACGGCGCGAGCGCGAAAGCATCGGAACCGAGATACATTTCCCCGTCACCATGACCGATAGCCAACGGGCTCCCCTGTCGCGCGACGATAATTTCATCATCATTACCCTCAATAATCAGCGCTATGGCATAAGCACCATCAAGCGCAACAAAAGTTTCTGCCGCCGCTTTATGCACATCGCCACTGCCGTTCAGGTTTTTGGAAAACAGATGGGCAATCACTTCGGTATCGGTGTCCGACGAAAAGCTGATACCATCGGCCACTAACCGCTCTTTCAATTCTTTGTAATTCTCAATAATGCCATTATGCACGACGGCGACGCGCTCGCCGCGATGCGGGTGGGCATTGGCTTTAATGGCCGGGCCGTGGGTTGCCCAACGCGTGTGACCAATGCCGATAGAACCGTTTAATGGGCTGTCTTCCAATACCGCACGTAAAGCGTCCAGCTTTCCTTTTGCACGGCGGCGCATAAGCTGACCGTCAGCAATGGTGGCAATCCCCGCACTGTCATATCCGCGATATTCCAGCCGCTTCAGACCGTCAAAAATCGCTCCAGTGACTTCGGCTTTACCAACTACACCGATAATGCCGCACATTTACTTGTCCTTTTTTTCATTTTTGGCGCGGAACTTTTTGCCCCAGCCTTTTATCTCGCGCTCCGGCGCGCGCGTGACAACCAGCGCATCATCAGGCACGTTTTTGGACACGGCGGAAGACGAACCGAGATAAGCGCCTTTGCCGATAGTGACCGGCGCAATCAGAGAAGAATTTGAACCGATAAACGCGCCATCGCCGATTTTGGTTACATGCTTGTTATAGCCATCATAATTGCAAGTGATCGTGCCGGCGCCGATATTTACATCCATGCCCAATTCGGCATCACCGATATAAGACAAGTGACTGACTTTCGCGCCCTTGCCGATATCCGCTTTCTTGGTCTCGACAAAGTTACCGATTTTCGCCTTGTCACCGATTTTCGTGCCCGGGCGCAAGCGCGCATAGGGCCCGATTTGGGCGTCTTGCCCAATCGTCACGCCCTCAAGATGGGTGAAGGCCTTGATAATTGTGCCCTGCCCGATGCTGACGCCGGTATTGATTTTGACCTGCGGCTCCAGCACAACATCGGCGGCGATTTCAGTATCGAAACTGAGAAATACACTGTCAGGGTCTTGCATGCCGACCCCGGCTTCGAGGAATTTCTGCCGCAAGCGGTTTTGCATGAGCGCTTCGGCTTTGGCCTGACCGGCGCGGCTATCGACACCCATTGTGTCTTCGGCCTCTGCCATAACGAGGGCTGTACTATCGCCGCCGCCATGCGCGAGCGCGACAAAACCGGGCAAATAATACTCTCCTTGCGCATTATCATTGCTTAGCTGCGGCAGATAGTTTTCTAGCGCCGCACGCGACAGACCCATGGCCCCGCCATTGCATAGCGAAATGGCACGGGTCGCATTATCGGCATCTTTGAATTCAATAATCGCCGTCGGCGTGTCGCCCTGCATCACCACGCGGCCATAGGCGGCGGCATCTTCCGGCACAAATGCCAAAACAGTCACGTCGGCATTATTGCCAGCCAGTTCTTGCAGCACTTGTGTGCGCATAAGCGGTGTATCGCCAAACATAACGACAAAACGTTGGTGTTTGTCGGTGGCTTCGAAAGCGGCGCGCACGGCATCGCCGGTGCCAAGCTGTTCTTGTTGAATGCAATGTGTGGTTTTGATGCCTTGCGCGTTGGCATAATCGCGCACCGCGTCTTGATCGGGTGCGGTGACGAGCAAAACTTCGCTCGCCCCGGCCTCAGCCGCTGCGGCCATAGCATGACCAAGCATCGGACGGCCGGCAATTTCATGCAGCACTTTTGGCAGCGCAGATTTCATGCGCGTGCCTTTACCGGCGGCGAGAATAATGGCGGCGAATTTTTGTGTCATCAAAACCTCTTAAACTTTGCTCTGTATAGGCGGCGTTGAAGAGATATTGAAATCAAACAGTTTTGCGCTTTGTTACGGTAAAAGGGCTTGGTGAACGAAGTCAGCCTATGAAGCCAGCGCTTCCTCACCGATATCTTCAAGCATTTCATTGCCCGCCTTGACGGCGTCAGACAGACCGCCAACCGCTGACAGCAGATTGTGGGCATAAAATTGCGCTGAAGCCATTTTGCGGCGGTCAAAATGCGGTTCAATCGAGTTTTGCGATACCGCATGCGCGCCACGCGCCAAATAATGGCAACCGGCGACCAGCCCGAACAAGCGCAGATAAGGTGTTGCACCGGCCAATACGTCTAGCGATCCGCGTTGCGCGACCAGCCAA
>MDTG01395399.1_pt1 | contig 19341 bp, 23 predicted proteins | sample 811421 | NCBI WGS metagenome assembly MDTG01 (sample SAMN05326645, study PRJNA326480) | marine metagenome | isolation source: seawater | place: Pacific Ocean: South East | collected 2011
GAGCATTAGTAAATCTAGTGCCTCTAAAGTTTGGCATTGGATTATTTTTTCTCCAAATTACATCATTTAATAACCAGTAATCTAAATTTTGGATATGATATCCTAGACGAAAGATGTTGTGGTAAGAACCTATTACCCAAATGCTTCCGTTATCTTTTAAAATTCTTTTACATTCTTTAAGCCAGGACTTACAGAAATTATCATAATCTTCGAAGCTATTAAATTGATCCCACTTGTCATTGACTCCGTTAACTTTACTGGCGTCAGGTCTGGTTAAAGCCTCTCCTATTTGCAAGTTGTAAGGAGGGTCTGCAAAAACTAAATCAAAAGATTTATCTGGAATTTTTTTTAATTCTCTTAAACAGTCTCCATTAACAATTTTATTTAAAAGTTTTGACATTTAAAGATTCAACCTTAAATTGAATCTAGGGTCAAACGTTTTTGATTAAAAAAAGAGAGCTTTTGTGTTTCTCTCCTCTATCTTGACAATATCTTGTGTATTGGTTTAAAGCTTCTGCGATGGTGTACAGTAATACCAAATTTTCTTAAACCATTGATGTGAGCTTTAGTTCCGTATCCAAAGTTTTTTTCCCAAGAATAATTTGTAAATTTTTTTGATAATCTAATCATAAGTTGGTCTCTGTAGACTTTCGCGACAATAGATGCAGCACTAATTGATTTAATTTTTTCGTCACCTTTAATTATTGTTTTGAAATTTTTTAAACCTTTAGGAGCAAAATTTCCATCTATTAGAAACAATTCTGGTTTTATAGGCAGCTTTTCAATAGCTCTTTTCATTGAGAGTAAAGATGCTTGTAAAATATTATAATTTGATATTTCTTTAACAGAAGCAACCCCAACAGCATAAAAAGAATTAAATTTAATATGATCTGCTATTTTAATTCGTCGATTAAAATTTATTTTTTTGGAGTCTTTTAACAATCTAAGGTTTATACTTTTCTTTAAAATTACAGCTGCTGAAACTACTGGGCCTGCGATACATCCTCTTCCTACCTCATCAACACCAGCTGTAATTATACTATTTTTCAATTTTAATTTTTAATTCTGCTATTTTTTTCTTTATCATTTTTAAATCAATCCAAGCCATTTTTTTTTGTTCTGGCTGTCTCATTAAAAAAGCAGGATGAAAAGAAGCTATTACTGATGTTGTGCATTTGCCAATTTTTTTCTGCATCCATCTTCCTCTAGCTTTTGATATTACCTCTTGATCTCCAATAATTGTATTAAGAGCAGTACTACCTAAAAGTATTAAAATTTTAGGGGAGATAATTTCTATATGTTTTGTGAGGTATGGAAAATATCGTTTAATTTCTTCTTCAGTAGGTTTCCTATTTTCAGGAGGTCTATAATTTACTACATTTGTAATATAGACATTTTTTCTATCTAAATTAATTGCTAGAAGCATTTTATCAAGTAATTGTCCCGCTCTACCGACAAATGGAAAACCTTCCTTATCTTCATTTGCTCCTGGACCTTCTCCAATAATCATTATTTTTGAGTTTGAGCTGCCATCTGAAAAAACTAAATTTTTTGCATTTTTTTTTAGTTCACAATTTTTTATATTTTTTATTAAAGTTTGAAGCTTTTTAAGCTCCTCCTCTTTATTACCTTGTTTATAAAAGCTATTATTTTTATATCTGTTTATTGCTAGATTGTCGTATATTAGATTATAATTAATTAAACTATAATATTTAACAAGTTTAGTTAATTTGTTATTAATTTTTTTAGTCATTAGTTGATTTTATGAAAAAAATAAAAAAAAGCCATTTTTCTTTTATAATACAAATTTTATTTTTCATCAGTATATTTAATTCAATTTACGCTAAAAACTTTGATAAAAATTACGATGCTAACAGATTTTCTAATTATTTTTCTGGGATTTTATCACTTCAGGAAAAAAAATATGAAAATTCATATAAATATTTAAAATCTCTTAAAGGACTTGAAAAAGAACATTTTCAATTTTCAACCTTGTATCAAGAGTCACTAATAAGTTTAGATAGATTTGAGGAGGCATTTGTATATGCTAAAAAATTAGAGAAGCAAAAGATTGATGCCTATGAAACTAACCTGATAATAGGTGTCTATTATCTTAAAAACAATAAAATTGAATTAGCTAAAAAATATTTTGAAAAATATAAAAATCTCAATGAAGGTGTTTTTTCCTCTTTTTTAAATAATTGGCTTTTATTTTCTGAGCTGAATATTAAAGAAGCATTAAAATTGACAGAAAAAACTTCAAGAAAATTCAATCTCAAAACTGGAAATCAACTGGAAAAGATTCAAAAAGCATTTATACATTGTTACTTTGACTCCCCCAAAACTGATGTTGTTTTTAAAAATATGATTCTTAATGAAAACGAAGATTACTCAAGATATTATTTTTTTCATGCAAATTATTTATTTGGTAAAAATAATATACCCGCAGCTAAAAAGATAATTAATTCTGCATTAAAAACTCATCCAGAAAAAATTATCCTCAATCAGATGCACCATGAACTGAATTTTCCTAATAAAATTAAATTAAGTAATCAATTTAGCTGTGATAAACTTTCAAATGTTGTCGCAGAAATCTTTTATATAATTTCAAATATTTTATCATCACAAGAGTCGTACTCAAATTCAAATTTATATCTAAATTTAGCTACTTATTTAAATCCCAATTTTATTTCTTATGACGCATTAAAAGCAGAAAATTTCTTTGAAACAAAAAATTACAAAAAAGCAAAAAAAATTTATGAAAAAGTAAAAAAAAAAGATAGCGCTTACGGATGGTATGCTTCAAAAATAATAGCCTCTATTTTAGAAATTCAGGATAAAAAAACATATTCGCTAAATTTTCTTAAGAAGTCATTTAATGAAATAAATGAACCAAGTATTTATCAAACTTTAGATTTTGCTAACTTTTTGAAAAATAAAAAGAAATATAAAGAAGCAATCTTTCATTATTCAAAAATTTTAGAATTAATAAGTAAAGAAGAAACAATTTATGCAAAAGTTACTCAAGGAAGAGGTGAGGCTTACGAAAGATTAGGAGATTGGGATAAAGCAGAAAAAGATTTATTAAGTTCATTAGAGTCATCACCTGATCAAGCTTATGTAATGAATTATCTTGCTTATAGCTGGGTAGAAAAAGGAATTAATTTAGATCAATCACTCGAAATGTTAAAAAAAGCAAATCAATTAAAAGAAAATGATGGATATATAATTGACTCTTTAGGCTGGGTTCTTTTTAAGTTAAAGAGATACACGGAAGCAAAAAATTATTTGCAATCAGCTGTAGTAAGAATGCCATCTGATCCAGTGATCAATGATCATTATGGAGATTCTTTGTGGATGAATAATCAAACTATTCAGGCAAGATACTATTGGAACTACGTATTAAATCTAGAAAAAACCGAAGAGGAGCTAAAGGAGATTATAAAAAAAAAATTAACTTTTGGATTGAAAGTTAAATCATAAATATGATTAAATCATTTGGTAAAATTAATCTATCTCTTCGAGTTTTAAATAAGAAAAAAAAAGGACTTCACAACATTGAAACTAATAGTTTTTTGATCAATCTTTATGATGAAATATTAATATCTAAAAATAAAAAAAAAAAAGATCAAATAATTTTTAAGGGCAAATTTAAAAATTTAATTAAAAACCAAAAAAATACAGTTAAAGAAACCTTGAGATTTTTAAGGGAGAAACATTTAATTGATGACAAGAAAAAATTCAAAATAGTGATTAACAAAAAAATACCAGTTTTTGCAGGTCTTGGAGGCGGTTCTAGTAATGCGTATTTTGTTGCCAGTAATCTTATAAAAAACAAATTAACAAAAACTGTTATAAATGGCTTAAAAAAAAAAGTTGGTTCAGATCTAGAATTATTTAGATACAAAAAAGTTTATCAGAAATCTCTTTCGAGAATAATTAAATATTCAAAAGATTATAGGTTTTATTTTCTGCTAGTTTTTCCAAATCTTAAGTGTTCTACAAAAGAAATATATTCCAGCGTAAGACAATTTAGTGCTCGAAGCAAAATAAATTACCATAGAGTAAAAAATAAGAATAAGCTTCTAAAATTTTTGAAAAATGAAAAAAATGATTTAGAGGTAGTAGCGGTAAAGAAATTTCCTGTAATTAGAAAGATTACTAGTTTTATTTATTCTCAAAAAAGTTGCCATTTTGCTAGAATGACAGGATCTGGATCTGCATGTTTTGGAGTTTTTAATACATCTTTATCCGCAAAAAAAGCTATGACATTATTTAAAAAAAAGTACCCAAATTATTGGTGTGTGATTACAAGAACTATTTAATTTAAGAATTTTATGATATATCAAAAACATAATATTGGGGCATAGCCAAGCGGTAAGGCAGTGGTTTTTGATACCACCATCCTAGGTTCGAATCCTAGTGCCCCAGCCAACTAAATGAATATAATTAATTCAAAAAATACTTTATTGAACAAGATAAGGAAGAAATTTTTTCCTTTTTACAAATCAAAAGAAATACAATTAATTTTTGATATATTGGAAAAAGATAAAATTGAAGACAATAAAGTTGCTATGTTTGTTGGAGGATGTGTACGTAAACACCTGATGAATGAAGAGGTTGATGACATTGATATTGCGACATCTCTTAATCCAGACGAAATAAAAAAAAAATTTGCAGATACTCAAATTAGAGTAATTGAAACTGGTATCGAACATGGGTCTCTAACGTTAATTTTAAATAGAAAAAAATTTGAAATAACTTCTTTAAGAAAAGACGTTAAGACTTACGGTAGACATGCTGAAATTGTTTTCACTGATAATTGGCAACTTGACTCAGAAAGGAGAGATTTTACTTTAAATGCAATTTATCTTGATCGAAAGGGAAAAATTTTTGATCCCCAATTAGGCCATAGCGATTTAAAGAGGGGAGTAATAAAATTTATTGGAGATCCAAATAAAAGGATAGAAGAGGATTATCTAAGAATTTTAAGATTTATCAGATTTGCTTTACAATATAATCATAAAAAATTTGAAAACTCTACACTAGAAGCAATTAAGCTTAATCTTAATGGCATTAAAAATCTCTCTAAAGAAAGAATTTTGAGTGAATTATTTAAAATATTATCGTTAAAAAATTTTTATTTGATCAACAAGAATGAGGAGCTTAAAAATATTTTTTCCATTATTTTTCCTGAGCTTAAGTATATTTCAAGATTAGAAAAATTAAATTTGATGCCAAGTGAATTTCAATTAAATAAATTACAAATTCTTTCAGTTTTATTAATCGAAAATTCTAATAATATAGAATATTTCTGCCATAAATATAACGTTTCAAATGATTTTAAAAATGGTTTATCTGAAATATTTAAATCGTATGAACATTTCTTAGAGGATAAAGATTTCTTTAAAAGTAAAATAAAAAAAAATATTTATTATTTTGGAAAAAATAACTTAAAAGAATTAAATTTATTGATTTTTTTTATGAGCAGCAAGGTGAATTGTGAAGAAGATTTTTTAGAAAATTCTAAAAAGATTGAAAAAATTTCAATACCTAAATTTCCTTATGATGGTGCATATTTTTTAAAGAAAGGATTATCTGAAGGAAAGAAATTAGGAGAGGCTCTTGCAGAATTAGAAAAAGACTGGATTGAGAATAATTTTTCAATTAAAGACAAAGATGTGACCAAAATAATTGATAAATATAAAGCCTAGATATATTTTACTTCCAATATCTCAAAATTTCTCTCACCAGATGGAGTTGAGACAGATACCATATCTTTTGATTTTTTCCCAATTAATGATTTTCCAATTGGAGATCTAAAGAAAATAAAATTTTTAGAGACATCTGCTTCGTCTTTACCAACGAGTTTATAAATAGTTTTTTTTTCAGTGTCTAAATCCATAACTGTGACTGTTGAACCAAAAATTACATTTCCGTTATTTTCAATTTTTGTAACATCAATTAAGTTTGCTCTTGCTATAGTATCATTTATATAAATCACTCTACTTTCAATTTGAGCCTGCTGTTCTTTCGCAGCGTGATATTCAGCATTTTCTTTTAGATCTCCGTGCGACCTCGCTTCTGCTATTGCAGCTACAATTTTTGGTCTTTTATTATTTTTTAAATCTTCTAACTCAGCTTTTAATTTTTCTAAGCCTGAAATCGTTATTGGTTCTTTGTCCATTTTATTTCCATTTTGCATTAGGAGGTAATGACATAAAAATAGCCTCGATATTTCCTCCAGAGTTTAATCCAAACTTGGTACCTCTATCATATAAAAGATTAAATTCAACATATCTTCCTCGCTTGAGAAGTTGTTGCTCTTTATCTTTATTACTCCATTTAATATTGATTTTTTTTGAGATAATTTCTTTTGTAATATCTAAAAAACCAATACCTACATTTCTTATAAAATTAAAATTATTTTCCCAATTATTTTTTTCATAATCAAAAAATAATCCTCCAATACCTCGTATTTCATCTCTATGAGGAAGAAAAAAATATTTATCACAAGTTTTTTTATATTTACGGTAATTTTTATTATTCATTTTACAGATCTTAAATAATTTTTTGTGTAATTTATTTTTCTCTTTGTTGTCCTTAAAGCTTTGCGTAACATCAATTCCTCCTCCAAACCAACTTTTTGACGTAACTATAAATCTAGTATTAAAATGAACTGCTGGAATTTTTGGATTTTTCATATGGGCCACAACTGAAATACCAGATGCCCAGTACTTTCCATCTCGGTCTGCCCCCATTATCTTATTTCTAAATTGTTTTTTAAATTGTTCAGATACTGTTGATTTATTTACTCCAACTTTTTCAAAAATGTTTCCATTTTCTAAAATGTAAAAAACTCCGCCACCTTCATTTTTACCTTTTTTCTTCCAGAACTTTTTCTTAAATACTTTACTCCTTTTTCCTGATTTTACTTTTTCTAGCAATTCAAATTGTTTACAAATTTCTAATTGTAGATACTCAAACCATTTACTTGATAATTTTTTTTTTATTTCAATGTCTTTGATCATTTATATTTAACTTGTCTTATAGCTTCAGATGAGGCGATTGCCACTGACATTGCCACATTAAGAGATCTAGTTTTTTTTTGCATTGGTATTTTTAATTTAATTCTGTTTTCACTATGAATATTTTTAGGAACACCAGCACTTTCTCTTCCAAATAATAATATATCATTTCTTTTAAATTTAAAATCCAAATAATTTTTACTTGCTTTTGTTGTAAATAAAATAATTCTTGACTCAAAATTTTTTTTTCTAAAATTAAAAAAATTCTCGTATCTAAAAATTTTAACAAATTTACCGTAGTCCATAGCAACTCTTTTAAATCTTTTATCTTCAAGACTAAAGCCACAAGGCTCGATAATATGGACTTTTAGCCTTAGACATGCCCCGAGCCTTATAATTGCAGCAGTATTTTGTGGAATATCTGGTTGATAAAGAGCTATATCAATCATTTTTAACTGATTTATGTGTCATTTTGAACCCTAGATAAATTAAATTTTAGTTTTATTTAAGTATTAACATAGTAAGTATCTTATATGGATAAACCAGAAAAAAAAACTAATAGAAGAGATTTCTTATTTACCGCAAGCTACACTGTTGGAGCTGTGGGAGTTGGAGCTATAATTTGGCCGTTGATAGATCAAATGAATCCAGATAAAGCTCAGCAAGCTTTGGCCACCACTGAAGTAGATATAAGCCAAGTTGAACCTGGAAAATCAATTACTGTTTTATGGAGAGGAAAACCAGTTTTTCTTAAAAGGAGAACTAATGAGGAAATTGCTGAAGCAAGATCTGTAGCTCTTAACGATCTTCCGGATCCACAAAAAGATGAAGAAAGGGTTAAAGATGGCAAAGACGAGTGGTTAGTAATGTTAGGTGTCTGCACACATTTAGGATGTGTACCACTATCTAATAAAGGGGATTACAATGGTTGGTTCTGTCCTTGCCACGGTTCTCACTATGATGTTTCAGGCAGAATAAGAAAAGGGCCTGCACCAAAAAATATGGAGATACCTAAATATGAATTTGTTGATAGCAATACTATTAAGATAGGATAAAAAATATGAGTGATCACGAATACGTTCCAAAATCAAAAGTAGGTAAATGGTTTAATGATAGACTACCTTTATTATCGTTGGCTTCACATTTAACTGATTATCCAACACCAAAAAATCTTAACTATTGGTGGACTTTTGGTGGAATTTTAACTTTTTGTCTTCTTACACAAATTATAACAGGAATAGTTTTAGCTATGCATTATGTTGCACATGCTGACTTAGCCTTTGCAAGTGTTGAACATATAATGAGAAATGTAAATTATGGATGGCTAATAAGATACATTCACAGTAATGGAGCATCAATGTTTTTTCTAGCGGTTTATATTCATATCTTTAGATCTTTATTTTATGGATCTTATAAATCACCTAGAGAAGTTATTTGGATTATAGGTTTATTAATTTATTTATTGATGATGGCTGCAGCTTTTATGGGGTATGTTCTACCTTGGGGTCAAATGAGTTTTTGGGGAGCAACAGTTATAACAAACCTTTTTAGTGCAATCCCTTTAGTTGGTGAGAGTATTACAACTTGGTTGTGGGGAGCTTATTCTGTAGATAATCCAACTTTAAATAGATTTTTCAGCTTACATTATCTTTTACCTTTTTTAATTTTAGGTCTAGTAGTTTTACATATCTGGGCGTTACATGTGCCAGGAAATAATAATCCAGTAGGAATTGATATAAAAAAACCCTCTAAGGATACTGTTCCTTTTCACCCCTATATTACTATTAAGGATGCTTTTGCATTATTAATGTTTATGATTATTTTTGCTGGTTTTGTATTTTTTGCACCAAATGTTTTAGGTCATTCTGATAACTATATTCAAGCCAATCCTTTGGTTACGCCAGCTCATATCGTTCCAGAATGGTATCTACTTCCATTTTACGCGATTTTAAGATCTGTGCCTGATAAATTGGGTGGTGTAATTTTAATGTTCGGAGCAATTTTTATTCTCTTTATCCTTCCATGGCTCGATACTTCGAAGGTTAGATCCGCAGTATTTAGACCAGTGTACAAACAGTTTTTTTGGATTTTTGTAATTGATGTTTTAATGCTTGGTTATATGGGTGCTATGCCTGCTGAAGGTATTTATTTAATATTAGCTAGGATTGGCACAGTTTATTACTTCCTACATTTTCTCGTAGTATTACCAGTTGTTGGTCTTCTGGAAAAAACTGATCCAGTTCCAATTAGTATAGCTGAACCAGTTTTATCAGGTGGTGCAGAACCATCTCTTGCAAAGAAAGACAATGGAAAAATTTAAATTACTCAAGATATTCATTGTTATATCAGCAGTTTTTTTTTCAACTACAATAAACAGCGCAGAACAAAACGAACCAATCAAAATAGATTGGACTTTTAAGGGATTGACTGGAAAATTTGATAGAGCCTCATTGCAAAGAGGATTTCAAGTATATAAGGAAGTCTGTTCGTCTTGCCATTCAATGCAATATCTTAGTTATAGAAATTTAGGTGAACCAGGTGGTCCTGAATTTTCAGAGGCAGAAGTTAAAGCTATCGCAGCAAGTGTCGAAATTATTGATGGACCTGATAGTCAAGGTGAAATGTTTAACAGGCCAGGCAGACCTTCAGATAAATTTAAAAGCCCATATCCAAATGTAAACGCGTCTATAGCCGCAAACGGTGGAGCTTATCCACCTGATATGTCAGTTCTTGTAAAAGCTAGACCAGGTGGATCAGACTATATTTATTCTGTTTTAGTGGGTTATGAGGATCCGCCAGCCGGAATGATTTTAGACGATGGGGTTTACTATAATAAATACATGATTGGGAATAAAATAAAAATGTCTGCACCATTATTAGATGGAATAGTTGAATATACAGATGGAACCGAAGCATCCGTCGACCAAATGGCAAAAGACGTTACAACATTTCTTTCTTGGGCAGCTGAGCCAGAACTAGAACAAAGACATAAAACTGGAGTTAAAGTTTTAATTTATTTAATTCTTCTTACAGTATTGGTCTACTTAAGCATGAAAAAGATTTGGTCAAGGGTTGACTCTGAAATATAGAACATCTCCATCTTTAACAATATAATCTTTTCCTTCTATTCTTAATTTTCCGTTTTCTTTACATTTTTCTGCACTTCCATATTTTATAAAATCCTCACAAGTTACCGCTTCAGCACGAATAAAATTTTTTTCAAAATCAGTATGAATAACACTTGCTGCTTTTGGTGCTAAGGTATTTTTTTTTACAGTCCAAGCCCTACTTTCTTCAGGACCTGATGTAAAAAAAGTGTCTAAATCTAAAAGATCATATCCCTCTTTTATTAGTTGGTTAAGTCCAGTTTTATCTAATCCTATTTCTTTCATGAATGTTTCTCTCTCATCTTTATCTAAACCCATGATTTGATCTTCAATATCAGCACAAATAGTGACAATTTTCTCTTTAGAATATTTTGTTTTAACCATCTCTGTAAACTTGTTTCCTGTGGCCAAACTTTTTTCATCAACATTGCATACGATAATTTTTGGCTTAATACTAAGTAAACCGATACTTGATAAAAATTTTTTTTCATCTTCATTATTTGAAATCTTGTCTTGACCTTTATTTAGTTGATCTAATTTATTTTCTAAAATTACTATATCTTTTTCTTTAAGAAGTTTTTTTTTACTTTTTTCTAATTTTTTTTGTATCAGATCAATATCAGAAAGAAGGATTTCAGTTTGAATTGTTTCTAAATCATTTAATGGATTTATTTCTGAGTTTACATGTGTAATTTTATCTGAAGAAAAACATCTTACTAAATGAATAATTGCATCAACTTCTCTTATATGAGAAAGAAATTTGTTACCTAAACCTTCACCTTTTGAAGCACCTTTTACCAATCCAGCAATGTCAACAAAAGTAATATTAGTATAAATTTTTTTTTTTGAATTAGACAATTCTGATAAATTATCTAACCTCTTGTCAATTACGTCCACTACACCAATATTAGGATCGATTGTGCAAAATGGAAAATTTGCAGCTTCGGCATTTTTTGAAGCAGTTAGTGCATTAAATAAAGTAGACTTGCCAACGTTAGGAAGTCCAACAATACCACATTTAAATCCCATTAAGATTTTGATTTACCTTACTTGAAAACAAATCAATTTTTTTTTCAATAAGAGTTGGGATCTGTTTTACAATATTTTCTGTTATTTCTTTAATTTTTTCTTCTTCATCTTCTTTAAAATCTTCAAGAACATGATTGTTAACACTTTTCTTCTCTTTTGGATGGCCAATACCCACTCTTACTCGGGAGTAATCTTTTCCTATGAATTTATCAATCGACTCAATTCCATTATGACCAGCACTACTTCCTCCAAACTTTGCTTTTATTTTTCCAAAATCAATATCCAAGTCATCATGAAAAACTATAACGTTTTTTGCATCTATTTTAAAATAATCGATCAATTCTTTCACTGCGGTGCCAGAATTATTCATAAATGTGAGAGGTTTGATTGCGTAGACTTTTGTTTCGTCAATATTTCCAGTTGTTAAAAGGCCTTTGAATTTTGGTTTTTGTTTTGAAAGCTTAAAGTGTTGATTAATAGCATCGATGATTTTAAACCCGATATTATGACGATTGTTGATGTTATTTGGTCCAGGATTTCCTAATCCAACTAGTAAAAGCATATATAATTATTTTTTCTCAGCAGGTTTTTTCTCAGCAGGTTTTTTCTCAGCAGGTTTTTTCTCTGCAGGTTTTTTATCACTTGCAGCAGCTTCTTTTCCTTTTTCATCTTTTTTACCTGCCTCTCCATCTTTTGCTTGCGCTGCTTCAGCCCCTTCAGCAGGTGCTTCACCTTCAGCTCCTTCAGCAGGCACTTCACCCTCAGCAGGTTTTTCTGGCTCTTTTACAACTGTTGGAGCAGCTACTGTTGCTATTACGAAGTCTCTTCCAGTAATAGTTGGAGTAACATTTTCGGGAAGCTTAACAGTTGAAATTTTTATGCTAGTTCCAATATCTGCCCCAGTCAAATCAATCATTATATCATCAGGAATATTTTCTGCGGGACATTTCAATTCAATTTTTCTTCTAACTATATTTAAAACTCCTCCACGCTTTAATCCTGGAGATTGTTCATGATTTTTAAATTGAACAGGTATTTCTATTGTAATTTTAGTTCCAGAAACAATCCTCATAAAATCTATATGTATTGGTTCATCAGAAACAACGTGGTAAGCAACCTCTCTTGGTAAAACTTTTTGTTTCTTACCCTCAATATCTAATTCTATGACAGTAGATAGAAATGAGTCACTATTTAAAATTGTTGATATAGATTTTTTCTCGATAGAAATTTTTGTATTTTCATCTTTACCTCCATATAGAATTGCAGGTATAAGGCCAGAAGCTCTTAATTTATTATTTTCACCAGACGAAGTTTTATCTCTTTTTATAGCTTTTAAATTATTCATGTTATTAATTGAAAAAGGTATATAAACCTACTTTGACAATAAAACAAGTCTTAATTGAATAAATCTGACACTGAGTTTGAATTAGATATTCTTTTAATAGCTTCCGCCATTAGTGAGGATATTGATATTACCTCAATTTTATTGTTATTTTTTATTTTTTGAGAGTTATCAATTGTATCTGTAATAATAAGTTTCTTAATTTTAGACTTTTTAATCTTTGAGACTGCCTCACCACTTAATACTGCATGAGTAATAAAAACATAAACATCTTGTGCTCCATTTTTTTTCAAAGCTTCAACTGCATTAACAATTGTACCGCCACTATCAATAATATCATCTACAATTATACAAGTTTTTCCCTTTACATCTCCAATTATATTCATAACTTGAGATTTGCCTGGAGCTGGTCTTCGTTTATCAATAATCGCTAGTTCTGCTTTTATCTTTGTCGCAAGGCCTCTAGTTCTCTGAACGCCACCAACATCTGGCGATACGCAAATTAATTTTCTACTTTTCAATTTCTTCTTTATGTATCTTGCAAACAGAGGAGTAGTGAATAAGTTATCTACTGGCATATCAAAAAAACCTTGAATTTGACCCGCGTGCAAATCAACAGTGACAACTCTGTGAGCTCCGGCGTTTGTAATTAAGTTTGCAACTACTTTTGCTGAAATTGATGTTCTCGGTACAACTTTTCTGTCTTGTCTAGCATAACCAAAATAAGGTATTACAGCTGTTATATTTTTTGCAGATGATCTTCTTAGCGCATCAACTACCAAAAGTAATTCCATCAAATTATCATTAGCTGGGTTTGAAGTCGATTGTATTACAAAAACACTATTACCTCTAATATTTTCATTTATCTCTACATAGATTTCACCATCAGCGAATCTTTTAATATTAGTATTAACTAATTTTAGCTTAAGTTGTTTTGAGATATTTCGACTTAGTTTTAGATTACTTGTTCCAGATAATATCTTCATGAAAGTAATTACTTATACAATTATTTTTTTATGTTTTCAAACATATTGTTGATATACACCTACCATAATCAGCTTCATTTAATTTTTTAGACCTTCTGTAGCTAAAAAAATTCTCATTATCTTCAAAAGTGTCATATTCAATATTATCAACATTATTTACTCCACATTTTTTTAATTTTTCATTCACATAGCCCCTTATATCAAAATGAAATTTACCATTTGGTAATTTGACGAAAAAAATCTTATTTTTTTGAGATGAGGCTAGAAAATTTTCGTAAAAATCTAAACCAACTTCGTAACTTTTACTACCAATACATGGCCCGATAGCTGCTACGATATTTGTTTCTTTGTTAATTTTTGTAAATACTTTTAAAGTGTTTTCTATTATTCCTGAAACTGCTCCTTTCCAACCTGCATGAATACACCCTATAACTTTATTGATATCATCGTACAAAATTATTGGGACACAATCAGCAGTAAGAACAGCTATAGCAACATTATTGAGTTTTGTTACTAATGCATCAGCATTAAATTTATTATCACTTAAATTTTTTTTATCAACTAATATTACATTATTACTATGAGTTTGATTCATTAAAATTAAGTTATCTTTTTTTATATTAATACTTTTAGAGACAAACTCTAAGTTTTTAATAATATTTTCTTTTTTGTCACTTGATCACAAACCACAATTAAGACTTTTATATAGACCACTAGAGAAACCATTTTTCCTTGAAAAAAAACAATGTTTAATATTAATAATTTTTTTAAGTTTACTTGAGTAAAACATTAATCAAATCCCAATTTTTTCTTCTTCACATTACTGCATGCTAAGATAACTTTAAATAAGTTACCCATTATTTTTGGGTGTAAAAGCCTTTTAAGACGGATATATAAATCAGCTTTTTGTCTAAAGTTCATTTTACGACTTATGATTTCAGCCCTATCTAATATACCAACTCTTTTCAAAAAGAAGCTTTGAGAAACAATTTTTGATACATCAAGATGTTTTTTTATAAAATATTCATTTAATAATTTAAAGTTAACTAATGAGGTAATATCTGATTTTCCAATACTTTTTAAAAAATTCGTTTTTTTATGTTTTTTAATTGATTGAATAGTACTTTTTTGTTGTTGCTGGATATACCCATAATCAATTAACAATATACCTCCACCTCTTTTTTTAAGTACGTTAATTATTTTATCCAATATTTCAAATCCAATCTGTGGGTATTCAATAAAATTTGATTTTTTTAAAATCTTAAATTTTAAAATCTTTTTTACTTCTTTTTGAGAGGCTTTTTTTAATTTAAATTTAAGTGAGTTTTTTCCTTTCAATTCAACAAACCTTTCATAAAAAATATTTTTTTTTCTAATAAATTGTTTTATAGGAATTGCATCGAAAAATTCATTTCCCAAAAATAATACAGGTCCTTTTTTAATTTTATTGAAATTTGATATCCATTTTACCTTAGATGAATTAACTTCTATTTTTTGAATTTTTTTTAGAATAATACTTTTTTCAAATAAAAAAATGTTTACCGATCTATAAAATTCAGGAAATTTTTGAAATAGGTTACTCATAACTTTACACATTTGCCCATTGCCAGGCCCAAGTTCAACAATATTAAAATTTTTAGGTTTGTTTAAAGACTCCCAAAAACTTACAATCCACACTCCCATCATTTCACTAAAAATAGGTGAGACAGATGGAGAAGTAATATAATCACCATCTTTTCCAAAAGGATTTCTATTTTGATAGTAGCCAATATTTCTTTTATATAAAGATTTATTAACAAATTGCTCTACAGAAAGACTTCTTTTTTTATTAAAAATATTTTCTAAAACTGTCATCTTTTTTTAATTTTAAAAAACATTATTACTCCAAAAAATACCATCAGAATACTCAGCAAGGAACCCATACTTATCAAATTAAATAAATAACCAATTTGTATATCTGGTTCTCTGTATTGTTCGGCAAAAATTCTAAATAGACCGTATAAAATCAAAAATAAGCTTGAACACATTCCATCTTTTAAATCTTTTTTTGATTGCAAATAAAAGAGAATAGAAAATAAACAAAATCCCTCTAACAAGGCTTCGTATATTTGTGAGGGGTGACGTGAAAAATTATCTATAGTCGGAAAAATAACAGACCAATATACATCAGTCGTTTTTCCATAAAGTTCGGAATTAATGAAATTTGCTATCCTACCAAAAAATAATCCTATAGGAGATACACAGGCAACTATATCAAGTAAAATTAAAAGATTTATACCTTTTTTTTTTGAAAAAAAATAAGTTCCAATTACAATACCGATAAGCGCACCATGAAATGACATTCCACCTTCCCATATCTTGATTATATCTAGAGGATTAATCAGATAATATTCAAGATTATAGAAAAAAATATAACCAAGTCTTCCGCCAATAATTATAGATAATATTATATAAGTTATAAAATCATCAAAAAATCCTTTTTCCAAAAATTGATTATTTTTTAAAAGCTTCTTTTCCAGTAATTTTTTACCTAACCACCAACCAAAAATAATCCCAAAAATATAAGCCAATGAGTACCATCTTATTTCAATAATACCGAGATCGACTAATACTGGGTTTAAATTATGAATGTACATTTGCTGTCTTATAACATAATTGATATTATTTTTCTTATCAATTAAGATCAATTATGAGCAAATCTGAAAAATTATTAAAAATTTTGTCAAGTCTAGCTGAAAACGGTGTTTTAACAACAATGGACGCAAAAAATGAAATCTTAAATAATTTAAAGTTTAAAAAAGATAACTTTCTAGAAAAGCTTCAATTAGTCTCAAGAGAAGAATTTGAAGTCTTAAAAAAAATAGTCCAAAAACAACAAAAAGAAATCGAAAAAATTAAGAAAAAAAAACTAAAAAGGTAAAGACACTTTAATTAGCAAACCTTTATACTTACTTTCTGATAAATGAATACTTCCACCGTGTGAATTGACTATATCTTCAACGATAGATAAGCCAAGACCCACACCAGACTTATTTAAACCTCTGCTTTTATCTAATCTATAGAATGGTTTAAAAATATTTTTGTATTCATCTTGTGGAACACCTGGGCCATCATCTTCAACTGTAATTATTAGTCTGTTTACAGTCTTGCTAATATTTACATATACTCTTTCCCCATAAGTAAGGCCATTTTGAATTAGATTATTAAAACATCTCTTTAAGGCATTTTTACGTGCAATCAAAACAGAGTCTTTGTCATCTAATTTTAAATTAAAATTATCATTATTTAACTCATTTTTTATTTCATTAAAAAATTCATTTATATTAATTGCAACAGATTCTTCTTGGGCTTGTGTTTTAGCAAATTGTAGATATGTGTTTAACATTTTCTCCATTTCATCTATATCTTTAGACATCTCTTTTGAGATGTCTTTTTGAGTTAACATTGCGAGTTGAAGTTTAAGACGTGTTAACGGTGTTCTTAAATCATGACTGATGCCTGAAAGCATTTCAGATCTTTGATTCAGATGTCTATTTATTCTTTTTATCATCCTATCAAATTCATATGAGGCTTTTCTGACCTCTGACGCTCCGGAAGCTCTGAAATCATTTACATAATCACCCTTTCCGAATCTTTCTGCAGCTCTAGCTAAATTTACAATAGGCCTTGTTTGGTTTTTTAAAAACAATATAGCAATAAGAATTAAAACAAAAGAAGGTAGTGTTATCCAAAGTAAAAAAAGTCTTACCGATGACGTCGTGATTTGTTCTTTATGAAAAAGAAACTTTATAATTTCCTCACCATTTCTAATTTGAACTTCAACAGCTTTTTTATATTTGGAAGTATTGAACCAATAGTTTTCACTTCCAAAAACAGACTTAAGTTCTCTTCTTAAAGATCTATCCATAGGGCTAAATTTTCTTTCTGCACTATAAGTTGGTAAAGTTCCTTTCTGAATATCTATTTCAAAGCTAAAATTATTTTTGTAACTGTCAGTAAAAAAATCTAAATTTGTTTTATCGTTATTGTAAACTTCATTAATAATTTTAAGTTGAGAAACAAGTGATCTTACCATTCCTTTGTTTGCTTTTATCCATACACTGTCAAAAAAAACAATTGTTATAATCAGTTGCAAAATTATAGTAGGGGCAGCTACTATAATTAAAGATCTATAAAATAATGTTCTTGGAAATATTTTTCTGAATATTTTATTCAATCCAAAGTACATAGCCTGATCCCCTTATTGTTTGTAAATATTTTGGTTTTTTTGGATTTGACTCTATTTTTTGTCTTAATCTAGTGATCATTACATCTATAGATCTTTCTTGCGATATTCCTGAAATCTCACTCATTCTTATTCTTGAAAATGTTTCCCCTGGTTTTGCTAACATTTCAGCCAAAACTTTTTTTTCAACTGTATTAAGTTTAAAATTTTTATCTTCGAAATTAATATTCATTCTATTTAAATCAATTTCAGCTTTTCCAATTTTGTATATTTTTTTTAAATTTATTTTGTTTGTTTTTGAAATTATATTGTTAAGTCTTAATAAAAGTTCTTTTGGTTCAAATGGTTTTCCCAAATAATCATCAGCTCCAAGCTCTAGTCCTTGTATTCTATTTTCCACTTCTCCTTTTGCCGTAAGTAGAATAATAGGAACGGTCATTTTTTTTTTTAATTTCTTTCGTTAATTCAAATCCATTTTGCCCAGGCATCATAACATCCAAAATAATGAAATCGAAAACAAATTTTTCTATCTTTTTTTTGGCTTCCTCAGAGTTGATTGCAGTAGAAACAATAAAATTATTGTCATTAAGATATTGTTTAATGAGTTCTCTAATTCTATCGTCATCATCAACAACTAAAATATGTTTTTTATCTTTTTCCATTAATTATTTCTGTTAGAACATTTTTAAATTTAATAACCGAGTCAGGCTCAGATTTTTTAAGCGCATTAAATATCCTCTTTTTTTGAGACTGATATACTTTATCAAAAAAAATTTTGCCTTCTTTATCTAAAAATAAATTTTTTTTTCTAGTATCGTTATCATCTTTGACTTGTTTAATCATTTTATTTTTTATTAAATCTCTTAGTACTCTGTTTAGACTTTGTTTTGTAACTTTTAATTTAAACATAAGCTCCCCTAAGCTAATGCCAGGATTTCTCTCAATAAGATTTATCGCTCTAAGGTGTGCTGGACCAAAAAACTTTTTTGATAGAATTTCTTTTGGATCAGAAAAAGTTTCTCTGTATGCATAAAACAATAATTGAATAAAATCCTTAATTTGTTCATCTTTGAGATATAAAAGCTCTTTCATAATTGGTAAGTTATATTGACATATTTTAATAAGAAATATACTTTTTTGTAACAAAAAAATCGTTTAATCTAATTTTTTTTTATGGAAACAATACCTTACGATAAAAGATCAGGTAAAATTTGGTTTAATAACGACCTAGTCGACTGGTCAGACGCAAAGATTCATGTTCTGAATCATGGTTTACATTATGCAAGCTGTGTTTTTGAAGGAGAGCGTGTTTATGACGGAGAAATTTTTAAACTGGAAGAACATACTGATAGATTGTTCTATTCCGCTAAACGTATGGGTATCACAGTACCATATTCCCAAAGCGAGATAAATGAAGCTTGTAAAAAAATTGTAAATGTCCAAAAAGTAAAAAATGGATACGTAAGACCTGTGATCTGGAGAGGAAGTGAAATGATGGCTATATCTGCTCAGAAGAATAAAATTAATGTGGTTATAGCAACATGGGAGTGGGGATCTTACTTCGATCCAAAACTTAAAGTAGAGGGTATTAAGTTAAATATATCAAAATGGCGAAGACCTGCAC
>MDTG01426746.1_pt1 | contig 19341 bp, 21 predicted proteins | sample 811421 | NCBI WGS metagenome assembly MDTG01 (sample SAMN05326645, study PRJNA326480) | marine metagenome | isolation source: seawater | place: Pacific Ocean: South East | collected 2011
AAACTAAAATTTGATTTTGAAAAAGATATAAATTTAGATAAAATACCGCTTCAAACAAAAGATGCCATACAATATGCTATGTTGAAATCTATCATTTTACCAATCAAAGAAGTTGCTAAAAATAAGAATATTATATTTACAGGTGGTGATGGACTAGTTTTAAGTGGCTATTTTAAAAATAGTATATATAAAAAAGATTTAATATTTGAAAATATGAAAAGGATTATTGATGCTAACAATTGCATTGCCTAAGGGAAGAATTGCTAAAGAAACATTAGAAAAATTTGAAAAGGCTTTTGATGAAAAGTTTGTTTTTGAAGATAGAAAACTTATACTTGAAAAAGCTGGATTTAGATTTTTAAATGTAAGAAATCAAGATGTACCAACTTATGTAATGCATGGTGCTGCTGATTTAGGTGTAGTAGGACTTGATGTATTAGAAGAAAAAGAGTACGACTTAATTAAATTACTTGATTTAGAACTAGGTCGATGTAAAGTTGCTTTTGGTTTAAGAAAGGGTGAACAACTTGATATGACTAAAAGTAAAATTACTGTTGCTACAAAACATGAAGTAATTGCTAAAAAATATTTTGAAGAAAAAGCAATGGCAGTTGATATTATCAAACTATATGGTTCAATAGAATTAGCACCACTTGTTAATCTTTCTGATTGTATTGTTGATATTGTTGAAACTGGTGAGACAATGAAGCAAAATGGACTTGAAGTAGGTCCTACAATTATGGAAAGTAGCGCACATTTAATTGCAAATAAAAACTCGTTTTATGCTAAAAAAGATTTAATTTTAGACTTAAAAGAAAAGATTGAAGCACAACTATAATGGGTTTAGAACTATATTCAAAGATTGAACCTTACTTAGACTTTGAAGATGAGGTTTATTCTCTTCACAAACAGTTTATGGAGTTTGTGATGGTAAATGAACTTGATAATATCATTGATATTGGATGTGGTCAAGGATACTTTTTAGATAATTTAAAAATTAATAAAAAAACTGCCTTTGGTATTGATTTAAGTGTAGAACAAATCAAAGTATGTGAAGCTAAAAACTTAAATGCTCAAGCAATTGCTTTAAGTGAAGTAGAAGAAAAATTTGATTGTGCAACTGCTATTTTTGATGTATTAAATTACATTTCAAGTGAAGACTTAGAGCAGTTTATTCAAGAAACAAATCTTGTTTTAAATCAAGGCGGATATTTTGTATTTGATGTAAACTCGCACTTTGGATTTGAATATATTGCACAAGGTTGTATTACAATAGATTTAGAAGATAAATTTATTGGTATTGATGCAGTTTTTGAAAATGAAAAACTTCAAACAGATTTAACACTTTTTGAAAAAAATAAAGATAACTTATATACAAAGACAAGTGACTCAATAATACAGCAATACCACTCAAAAGAGTTTTTAACAAAATTGTTAAAAAAATGCAATTTCGAAATTCAAGAGATAAAAGAGTTTAATTTACATAGTGATGAAGACGCTGATAAATTAATCTTTATATGCAAAAAAACTAACTAACACAAAACTATTTATAATTTTGTGTTAAATAAAAAGGCACAAAATTATGACTTATCCAGATTTTTATAATAAAATTGAAACAATCAAAGTACAAGATGAATTATCATCATTTTTAGGAACATTTGAAGATGGAATTTATGAAATTTCATATTTAGATATTGTAAAAGGTGCGGGACATTCATGTCCTACAGTTTTAGGAGCATATCTTATGAATTTAGAAGCTTTAAAAGCTTTATATTCTAATGAACCTGCAAAAAGGGGTGAAGTTGAAGTTTCATTTTCACAACGACAAAGTGAAGCAGTTGCAGGTGTTATTGGGAATGTTGCTATGAATATTACAGGTGCTTGTACAAATAACGGTTTTAAAGGAATTGCAGGTAAATATGACCGTAATTATCTTTTAAAATTTGAGCAAGATATAAGTGATGCAAGTGCAAGATTTACAAGAGTAGATACAAAACAAAGTGTTGATGTGTTTTATGATCCAAGTTCAATACAATTCGCACCTTCTATGCAAGCTTTGATGCAAAAATGTGTTCAAGGAAATGCAGATGAAGCTGAAAAGTTAGAGTTTGGAAAACTTTGGCAGGAAAGAGTTGAGAATATTTCTAAAAATATCTCTAATGTTATAACAGTAAAAGAAGTTTAATACTTCTTATAAAGAATATAAAAGAGAAAATCTCTTTTATATTAATCCTACTACATCTCTTAAAATTCTCATTTTTTCTTGTGCAATTTTAGATGCTTTTTGGGCTCCATAAGCAAGTATTTCATGTACTTCTTTTGGATTTGCTAAAAGATGTTCTCTTTTTTCTTGATAAGGTGCAAAATATTCAGTCATACTATCTAATAAAGCTAGTTTAAAATGTCCATAACCTTCACCAGGAGTTGCATATCTTGTTTGTAATTCTTTTAATTCATCTTCATTCATAAATAATTCAGATAATTTATAGATATTACAGTTTTCCCATTCTTTTGCTTCATCAAGCTCTTTAGAATCTGTTACTATTCCCATAACTTGTTTCTTGATTTTCTTTTTTGTGTTAAACATATCAATTGTATTTCCATAAGACTTAGACATTTTAGCACCATCAGTCCCAGGAACAGTTGCTAGTACTTCATCTACTTTTGATTGTGGTAATACAAATAAATCTTGCTTATAAGTATGATTAATTGAAGTTGCAATATCTCTTGCAATTTCAACGTGTTGTATTTGGTCTTTTCCAACTGGAACTACTTCTGAGTCAAATAATAAAATATCAGCTGCCATTAGTACAGGATATGAGAATAAACCATGATTTGCTTGAATTCCTCTTGCTGTTTTATCTTTATAAGAGTGAGCACGTTCTAATAATCCCATCGAAGTATGATTTGAAAGTAACCAGTATAACTCTAAAACCTCTTTTACATGGTGTTGTACCCAAAAAGTTGCTTTCTCTGGATCCATTCCTAATGCTAAAAAGTTTACAGCCGCTTCAAATGTATTTTGCTCTAGAACTGCTTTGTCTTTTACAGATGTTAATGCATGATAAGATGCAATAAAAGCAAATAGCTCCCCTTGATTTTGTGATTCAATAATTCTTTTGATTGCACCAAAGTAGTTTCCTATGTGCAATGTCCCTGATGGTTGAATACCTGATAAAATTCTCAAAGTATTATTCCTTATATTTTTTTTGTAATTATAGCAAAAATAGCTAAAATTAATAAGAGTTTATTTTTATATTTACCTTTGAGATAATAAGCTCTAAATGCATGATTAAATCATAATATTCACCCATATATGATAAAGGCACTTTTGTCTCTTCTTTTATCTCTTTTTTTAACTCTTCAATTTCTAGAAGTTTATTTTTCAACTCTTCTTTTTCAAGTCCCTCAAGAGCTAAATCTAATGCTTGAACTTCATCATACCATCTATATATTTTTGAACGTATACTCCATCTATAAAGAGGGAAACCACCTTTTAATAAAGGAATTAGAAGTGTTAGTAAAGGGATTAAAAGGATTTTTAATCTGTCAAGATTTGATGCAATCCAATAAGGAAAGATTTTTTCTAACCATGTATCCCCGTATTCAAAGTATCTCTGTGCTTCAGTACTAGGAACAATTGTAATATTATCTATATTTGGAAATTGGTTTTCTGTTTCAAAAAGAGTTTTTTTATTATGAATATTTTTGATACTTTTTAAAATTAGTCTTGTTAGCTCTTCTGAAAATTCTTCTCTTACAACTAAAGTTGCAGTTGTAGATAATAAGTTTACATTTTGTGAAGGTAGGTTTTTATATAAATTTATTGTTCCCTCATAAAGAGTAATAGGTTCTAAGAAATTATACTTTCTACTATATGCTTTTGCTCTTTTAAAACTAAAAAGATTTATATCTGGATTCTCTAATAATTCTTTAATAATAGGAGAATCAGGTGAAATAACTAAAAACATTGCATCTATTTCACCTTTTAAAAGTTTATCTTTTGCTTCTTTTGTAGAATAGTTTAAAATACTTGAATTTGTATTATTAACATTGTTATCGTTTAATATTTTACTACTTAAATCAAATGTTCCACTGCCTTCTTTTCCTATAGATATTTTCTTTGAAGTTAATTCGACTATATAATCCATAGTATATTTTTCATTCTTGTAAAATATCCATAATGGTTCATAGTATGTTGAAGCTAGAGATTTTATTTTATGAGTACTTACATCATGGTCTATACCATTTTGAATAAAAGCCATGTCAGCTTTTTTTTCTTTTAATAAATTCAAATTATCAATTGAACCATTTGATGTAATGATATTTACTTTTACTTTTTGTTTTTCTAATATCTCTTTATATAAAAGTGCAGTTTTATAATATTGACCATCTTTTGAACCAGTTGCTATAGTAAACTCTTTTTTAGATGGAGGTTGAATAAACTGTGAAGTTATATAAAATGAAGCTACGATAAGCACAAATATTAATAAAGAAAGGGGTAAAAATTTATTTTTCATTCAAAATCTTTTTTATTTATATCTTATACAAAACTTTATAAAAAGCTATATAATTAATTATTAAAAGGTAATTAAAATATGTTTATGATACAATTCGCAAAATTTTAAGGAGATATTATGGCAATAGTAAGAGTTGAAAGAGCATGTGGTTGTTTTAGAAATTCAGACTTTGAACAAGTTACTGAATGTGAAACAATTGATGCAGCTTTAGAAAAAGCAAATGAAATGTGTACAGTTATGAATGAAGAATTTTGTGAAAAACATAGATTTAAAACTCAATATGTTGAGGGTGAAGTTCTAATAAAAATGGAAATGAACGGATAACATTTTTATCTCATCTAATCTCTTTGTAGCAATTTTTAGATATAATGCAAAAAATATAAATACAAAGAGAAAAGATGATTGATATAAAACTACTACAAAAAGACTTTGAAAATATGGCGAGCGCTTTAAAAAGAAAAGGCGTGGCTCAAGAAATTTTAGACAACTTAAAATCTATCTCAGAAAATGCAAAGCTTAAAAGACAAGACATGGAAAATGTTACAGCTGAGCAAAATAAACTTTCACGTGAGTTTGGAAGATATAAAAAAGAGGGCTTAGACATAGCTCCACTTCAAGCAAATATCAATGAATTAAAAGAAAGAAAACAGACTTTAGAAGATGAAGTTAGAAGTATAGAAGAAGAATTAACTTCTATAGCACTTGGTGTTCCAAATCTTCCTGATGATTGTGTTCCTAATGGTGCAGATGAAAGTGAAAATGTTATCTTAGAAACTATTGGAGAAAAACCAGAATTTTCTTTTACACCAAAAGAGCATTGGGATTTACCAAATGAATGGATTGACTTTGAAAGAGGTGTAAAGCTAGCTAAGTCTAGATTTGCAGCACTTAAAGGTGAGGGTGCTAGAATGGAGCGAGCATTAATTAATTATATGCTTGATTTTAATAGACAAAGAGGTTTTGAAGAATGGTATGTTCCATTTATGGCAAACTCTAATGCACTTCAAGGAACAGGTCAATTACCAAAATTTGAAGATGATTTATTTAAAATTGAAGGTGAAGATTTATATTTAATTCCTACTGCTGAAGTACAATTAACAAATCTAGTAAATGATGAGATTTTAGCTTCAGAAGAACTTCCTATGTTACTTACATCTTATACACCTTGTTTTAGAAAAGAAGCAGGAAGTGCAGGTAGAGATACAAGAGGACTTATAAGACAACATCAATTTGATAAAGTTGAAATGGTTGCTATTACAAAACCTGAACAAAGTGAAGAAATATTTGAAAAAATGGTAAATTGTGCAAGTGATTTATTAACATCATTAGGACTTCCTCACCAAAAAATGCAATTATGTACTGGTGATTTAGGATTTAGTGCAGCTACAACAATTGACTTAGAAGTTTGGTTACCAGGACAAAATAAATATAGAGAAATTTCTTCAATTTCTAATACAAAAGAGTTCCAAGCAAGACGTGCAAAAATTAGATATAAAGACGGGAAGAAAAACATCTTAGCTCATACGTTAAATGGAAGTTCATTAGCAGTTGGTAGAACACTAGTTGCTATTATGGAAAACTATCAGAATGAAGATGGAAGTGTAAGAATTCCAGAAGTACTTAAAAAGTATATGTAAAGAGATATTTATTTATCAGTTAAAAAAAAAGGATAAGTTATTTAACTTATCCTTTTTTTTTGTCCGCACACTCTGATTTTATTTATTAAAAAAGTATTTAAATATATTCAAAATAAAATCATTTTAACATTATAAAAATTTCGATTTTTTACAATAATGAGTAATTAAGAGAAGTCTTATCCTGAAAAAATTTTACAGCTACGTAATTTTTTACTAAGGAGAGATAATAGATAAAACTTCTATTGCCAAAAGTATACCATAAAAAATGCTATTTTAATGCTACGAAAGGATTTTTTTTTGAAATTTATAGATTATAATAAGAATTATAATGAAATTAATAAAGAATTTTAAAAAATATAAATTTGAGGATTATTTAATTAGAAGTATAAAAGAAGCTTTACCATGAAAAATCTTATATTTGACTTTTATTTTAAAAGGAGGGGAGGAGGTAAAGCTTCTTATTATGTTGTAATTATACATAGATTAAAAAAGTAAATTAATGATATAAATCAATATTCTATTTATTTTACAAAAACTTTTGAATCATACAGTTTTTTATCAACTCTAACTTCAATATAGCCTTTTGTTACATTATAATGCTTGAAAGTTATCTCTTTTGCAATTTTAATTTTATGCTTGTTATAAATGGGTATTTCTTTTATAAATTTTCCTAGCGAGTTGCCTATTTTAACTTTTGGTATGATATTATTTAGTTTTCCGAAGACTACTATTTTACTAAAGCATATACCATTATAATCATCTTTTGTTTTTCTTACATGCTGTATATTTTCACCTTTTCCATTTTCATGAAAAATACCAATTGCATGTGCAGCTTTTATTTGTGTTGAGTAAGCATTTAAGTTTGTAAAGAAGAGAGCTAATAAAGCTATAACTATAAATTTATTTTTCATAATTATAACTTTACTATATTTTTGTGTAATTTTTGTTATTTCTTATATTCAGTATAACTTACATGACGAATTAATTCACCAGATGTTAGTTTTAGTTGATCATACTTTACTTGATATTCTACTTTTTTTTCAAAACTCATAGGAGTTCTAATAGACTTATATTCAACTAATTTCCCATCTTTATGAACTTCAGATATTTCAGCATAAACCCAATAATAACCTTGATCTTTACGTAAGTTTTTTACATAACCTGACCATTTACCTTTTGTTTCTAATTCTTTCCATAAGTCACTAAAAATAGCTTTTGGCATATCTGGATGTCTTACAATACTATGAGGATTTCCAATAAGTTCATTTGCTTCATATCCAGAAATCTCAGCAAATGTATCATTTACATAAGTAATATTACCTTTTAAATCAGTTCTTGAAACAATCAATTCTTCTTGCGGTACTATAGTTTCTAATAAAAAGTTACTTGAGTTATATTCCATGATTACTTTCCTGTATTATCAAATGTTCTAGCAAAACCTTCTAAATCTTTTTTCTTTAAATCCCCATTATAAACGATATCTTTTGGATCCATATCATGGTCATTTAAAGCTTTTGGAACAACATCAGCATTGTCTAAAACTTCCATATGTGAGCTTAATTCATCTTCACTATAAGCCATTTGCATTTCAGCAGCTGCTACATGAGGAATATTTTCAATAACCTTTAATTTTTTTAACTCTTCTTCAACTCCTGCACCCTCAATAGTAATAATTATTCTTCCTATTTCATCATGTATATGATAATCACAAACATCACAATTCTTTAGTGATTCTACAACTTCATCTAGATATTTTGGTAGTGTTGATACTACGATACTTGAAACGTTCATTTTATAATCCTTTGGGTTTAATATATAATTCTAATCAATTTTATAATAATTTATTCTTTCATCGTCACTTGAAACTAAAACTTCTTTCTCATTAATAAATACAATATTTGTTAATGTAGTTCTATTTCCTATTAATAATGATAAGTCTTCTTTTGTTTTTGTATTAAAAATACTTACTTCATTGTTTTCAGTACTTGCAATTCCTGCAATCTCTCCACTAGGACTAAGACCTGCACTATAAATTAGAAATGTTGCATCTTTATGATAAGCAGTTTTTTCTTTTATTGAAAAAACAGCTGCTCGTCTATCTTGTCCTGCTGTTAATATAATATCATTTTTTAAATCAACTTGAAATACATTATCAAGATTTTGCTTCTTAAATACTTCTAATACTTTTAAAGTATCTGTATCAAGCATTTGTAAAATACCACTTTCATCAGCAATTACAATACGTTTTTTATCTTCACTTAAGACAAAGTTTGAAAATTTAGATTGTGATATTTGAGTTTCTAATAGTTGTTTTTTATTTTCTAAATCGTATAAATATAATTCATTTGATAATAGAGAAAATACAATTTTACTTTTATTAATAAATTTAGCTCGAGCTATAAACATTCTTTTTTTAGCAGAAATAATTTCTGTAAGCTTTGAATCTTTATAAAGATGGATTGCTCGGCCACCTTTACTTCCTTGTGAAAGTATTAGTATACTATCTTCAAAAACATCAACACTATATATTTTAGAATCAATTTCATCACCCATAAAATCTTTAATTTTAGTAATTGTAATAGATTCAATTTTTTCTTGTGTATTGATATTAAAAATATCAATTTTAGAAGCTGCCGTTGCTACATAAAGTTTTTCATTTTTTAAAACAATATCTGTAACACTCCCACTTGCTTCATATGTAAAAGATGGACTTATCTCTTTTGCATTTAAAATATTAAAAAATAAAGTTATGAATAAAATTGCTTTTAATAATTTCATAGTTTTCCTTTTTAGATAACTTTTATAGCTTGAGTAGGACAAACCTTAATACAAAAACCACAAGATGTACAGTTATTATTTATTGTAGGATTGAACATTCCTACAAAATCAATTGCATCATCAAAACATGGGTCTTTACATGAAAAACACATTGTATCATTCCATGCTAAACATTCGCTAGTCTCTATTTGAATTCTAGCATTAATATTCTTTTTATTTTCTATAGTTAAAACTTCATGTGGACATGCATTTGCACACTCATCACAATAAGTACAACCATTTAATGAAAAATCTAATTTCGGTGTTTTATCATCTTGTATTATGATAATATTTTCTTCACAAACTGTACTACATATTCCATCACACTCTATACAGTTTGTCAAAAAAATTGATTCATCTTCAAAATAAGGTGGTCTTAAAATTATCTCTTGCTTTTCATCTTTTTTAAAAGAAGAAGCAAGAGAGCTAAAAAGCTCTCTTCTTTCCATAAATTATTTAACACCCTCATTGATTGTATCAATTAAGTTTGATCTACTATTAAGACCGTCAGTTCTGAATTCAGATTGGAATGTATTCTTAGGAACCATTTTACTATCTGATTGTGGAGTATGACATTGACTACAGTTAAATCTAGTACCTGATAATGTATCTAATGGAGTTGCAACAGTTTTAAAATCACTTGTATTTTCAACCATTTTCCCTTCTTTAGTAATCTTACCATCTTTAGATAATGCAGTTGCAGGTCTAAAGTTTGTGTAGTGAGATTTAGGAATTGGAGTTGCTCCCATTGATGGTGCAACAGCTGCTTCATGACACATTGTACATTGATTATTATCAATTGTAATTGGTAACATTCCCTCAACGTCATGAGGAATCATTGGTGGTGCATTTTCAAATGCTCTAGCAATTTTAGTACTTGCCCCCGCTGCATCTTTACTATACATTGTTTTATCAGCAGTTGTATCTTTCTCAGTATATAAGTTTGTAGTTCTTAATCCTAAAGATTCTTCACTAACCGTTTTGCTAGCAGTACATCCAACAACTAATACTGTTGCTGCAGCTGCGATTGTTAAAGTTAATTTACCTAACTTCATTTTGTTCTCCCTTTTTTAAATTCTTTATTGAAAAATTTAGTGCATCATCATCACACACTTCAATACATCTTCCACAATTTGTACATTCACCTGATAACACAGGTATAGATGTCTTTGTAACCATATGTAAAACTTGGCTTTCTGGACAAACTTCTTTACATTTCATACAAGCTGTACAATTAGGTGCATTATGATGAACTCTAATTAAACTAAATTTACCTATTAGTGAATATGCTCCACCAAGAGGACAGATATGACCACACCAGCCATTTTTTAAAACAAATAAATCAAAAAGAAATATCACTAGTATTGCTGCCCATCCAAAGCCTAAACCAAAGATGATTCCTCTATGAACCATAGAGATAGGTGAAATAAACTCAAATGCTGCAATTCCCATTAAAAAAGATATAACTAAACTTATAGCAATTACCCAATATCTTATATTTCTTGACGCTGGTTGTTTCTTTTGAATTTGATTAAAACCAAATTTTCTTCGCAAAAGGTTTGCTAAATCTGTAATCATATTTACAGGACAAACCCAAGAACAAAAAGATCTACCACCTACAATCATATAAAAAATTGTGATAAAAAAAGCACCTAAAAGTATGTCAAAAGACAATACTGCACCAGCTACAAACATTTGTAATACAGCGTATGGATCACTAAGAGGAATAATTCCTGCTAATAGTGATGAAGATAAATTTCCTGTTAGAAAATTTATTCCATATACATTTGCAATTACATATAAAACCATAATCGAAACTTGCGTAATTCTTCTTGCAATTAAGAATCTATATTTATCTAATAATGTTTTCATTAGTATAAATCCTCCATTGAACTATTTAAAGAATCTAATGCTGAATCTTTACTGATTTCTGTTCTTGTTTTTTCACTTGTTGCATTTTCAAGTCTTTTTTCATCATTTTTGTCCCAGCCTTTGATGTAATAATCACCGGCTTTACCTTCTGCAACTTCCCTTGGAAGTACGAAGATTGCTGCTTTATCAGTAACACAAGCTTTTTCACACATTCCACAACCAGTACAAACGTCCGCGTGAACGACTGGTTTTAAAAATGCGTGTTTACCTGTTCTTTCATTCTTTGTATACTCAACTGTAATTGCTTCTCCTAATAAAGGACAAGCTCTATAGCAAGCATCACATTGAATTCCCCAAAAAGCAATACAACTATTATCATCAATAACTGCGACACCCATGTCTGCTTTGTTTATATCTAACTTTTTTTTGTCATTTTGTACTGATAAAATATCAAGTGCATCTGTAGGACATACAGGAACACAAGGAATATCAGGACACATATAACAAGGAATATCTCTTGGCTCAAAAAATGGAGTTCCAAGAGGTTTATTATCACCTGGACGTGCAAGTTTTAATGTATCAAAAGGACATGCTTCTACACACATACCACATTTAATACATGTTGCTAAAAAGTCTTCTTCATTAAGAGCACCAGGAGGTCTTAATATTAGTTTAGTAGCTGTAACTTCACTAACATATGCACTCCAAGTAAGACCTCCTAAAATTGCAAGACCCGTAGCTCTTGCAATGTTTAAGAAAAATCTTCTTCTATCACTTATAGGACTTTTTTTACCAGTATTCATTTTTGACTCTTTTTTAATTGAAGGATTAATATTGCTCAAGACAATACACCCTCCTTATTTATGCTTTATAAATTTTAACTGCACACTTTTTAAAGTCAGTTTGTTTTGACTGTGGACAAGTATAATCAGCACATACTTTGTTGATAAATACTTTCTCATCAAACCATGGAACAAATACTAAACCTTTTGAAGGTCTATTTCTTCCTCTTGTTTCAACTCTTGCTTTAACTTTTCCACGTCTAGATTCAACCCATGCTAAACCACCTTGTTTAACACCATATTTCTTAGCGTCTTCAGGGTGCATGTAACATAATGCTTCAGGAACTGCTCTATAAAGTTCAGGAACTCTCATAGTCATAGTACCTGAATGCCAGTGTTCTAAAACTCTACCTGTACTTAACCATACTGGGTATTTTTCATCTGGCATTTCTGGTGCATCCATATATGGTCTTGCAAATATTTTAGCTTTGTTTTTTAAAGACTTTTTATTTTTATCAGTAATACCTTTTAAGTCACCTTGCGCTAATGCTTTAGCTAAAGTTCCATAGAATGCAAAATCTGTTCCATCTTTTCCATATTTTTTAGCATATGGGTCATATTTAGTATTAAATCTCCATTGAGTTTCTTTGCCATCTACAACTGGCCATTTAAGTCCTCTTACTTTGTGATAAGTATCAAAATCAGCTAAATCATGTGCATGACCTCGTCCAAATTCTGCATACTCTTCAAATAAGTATTTTTGAATAAAGAATCCGTATCCATTAAATACTTTTCCATCTGAACCTACAACATTTCTTGAATCACCAAGTGCTTCAGAGTTGTCATATCCAGCTTGAATAGGATCTTCTAAATCAACTTTATAAGATTTAGCTTTTTCATTTGCGAATAAAATGTCATACATAGTTGTATTTTCATCATATCCCATTTTAGAAGCTTCATCTCTAACGTCTGCTAATTTTTTACCATTTCTTAGAGTGTATTCACCCCATAATTCTTTAACAGTAAATCTTTTTGAAAGTTCAACCCATTGCCATGTATCAGACATTGCATCACCTACTGGTAATACTTGTTGTCTCCAATGTTGAGTTCTTCTTTCAGCATTTCCATAAGCTCCCCATTTTTCATACATCATTGCAGATGGTAAAATAAGGTCAGAAACTTTTGCAGAGATACCTGGGTATCCATCAGAAGTTACAATAAAGTTATCCATTTCTCTTGCTGCTTTAATCCAGTGAGATGCAGATGCTGTATCTTGGTATGGATTACAAACATTTACCCATGCAAATTTAACAACACCATCTTCAATATCTCTATGGATTTTCATAATGTGTTGGTTTCCAACAGGATTTAATGTTCCATTTGGAACTTTCCATGCATTTTCTGTAATAGTTCTATGCTTAGGATTTGCTACCATCATATCAGCTGGTAATCTATGTGCAAATGTTCCAACTTCTCTTGCAGTTCCACAAGCTGATGGTTGACCAGTTAATGAGAATGCACCAGAACCTGGCTTAGCTTGTTTATTTAATAAGAAGTGAACGTTATAAGCTAATGTATTAACCCAAGTTCCTCTTGTATGTTGGTTCATACCCATTGTCCAGAAAGATACAACTTTTCTATCTTTTTCAATGTATAATGCTGCCATTTCTTTGATTTTTTTCATGAAATCAGCATCTGATTCGTCAGGGTTACCTTTAGAAACTTGTGTAGTATATTCAGCAGTATATGGTTCTAAGAATTTTTTGTACTCTTCAAAAGAGATTTCCCAGTGTTTAAGACCAGCTGGTTTATTAACCATTACATCGCCTTCTTTATAACCATAAGGAGCAAGTGCTGGAGCTTCATCTTTAGAAACTACTTTTTTCATTTCTTTATCAATAGTTTCCATTTCAAGTGCAGTATATTTACCATCTACAATTGATTTTTCACCAGCTCTTCTCATACCATAACCCATATTAACAGGTGATGCTGCGAAAACGATATGTTCTTTTACGAAATCCCAATCAATTGCTTCTGGATTATTGTAAACAATTTCTCTAGCAATAAAGTTCCATAATGCTAAATCTGAATTAGGTTTGAAAATAATTTCAGTATCAGCTATATCAGAAGTTCTGTGTCTATATGTAGAAAGGTTAAAGATTTTTACTTTTTTAGGATCAGATAATTTTCTATCAGTAACTCTTGACCATAAAATTGGGTGCATTTCTGCCATGTTTGAACCCCAAGATACAATAGTATCAGTAAGTTCGATATCATCATAACAACCAGATGGTTCATCAATTCCGAAAGTTTGGTAGAAACCAACAACAGCAGATGCCATACAGTGTCTAGCATTTGGATCAATAGCGTTTGATCTAAATCCACCTTTCATCATTTTTTGAGCAGCATATCCTTCCATAACAGTGTATTGACCTGATGCAAATACACCAACACCTTCAGGACCAGAAGCTTTTAAAGCTTTCTTGATATTAACTTCCATTTCATCAAAAGCTCTTTCCCAAGAAACAGGGGCAAAGTTACCTTTTTTATCAAAGTTACCTTTTGCATCTACTCTTAATAATGGTTGCTTTAATCTATCAGCACCATACATAATTTTTGCATTGAAGTAACCTTTAATACAATTTAGACCTCTGTTTACAGGTGCTGCTGGATCACCTTTAACTGCAACAATCTTACCACCTTTAGTAGCAAGCATAATTCCACATCCAGTTCCACAGAAACGACAGGCTGCTTTATCCCATCTCCAACCACCTTCGGCTGCATTTGCTTTTGCAGCTAATTCAGCAGGTACACTCATACCTACTGCGGCTGCTGCTGATGCAGCTGCTGAGCTTTTCAGAAAATCTCTTCTTGATAGCGACATATTTTCTCCTTTAATCAAGTTAATGTTTTACCTCGAAATTATAACACTTAGTTTAAGATTAGCCATTGACTAAAGTCAAGTAACTTAAGTTTAAATTAAGATACTTTTTGTCCTATTTCCTCAATTAGCGACTATAAGGTTCCTATAAAAAAATTATTTTGTTCTTGAAACTTACAAATATGATAATAATGATGTTTTATTAACTTGATTTAAATCATCAGTCTAGGATTCATATTAAGATATTATTTTCTTTATAAATAATTTAAGGAAAAAAAATGGCTTTTCATGAATATATTAGAGCAGTTGGAACTGGACCTAAATCAAATAGAGAGTTAAAAGAAAATGAAATGATAGATGCGATGGAATGTATTCTTAATCAAAGTGTTCATTCTGAGCAGATTGCTGCGTTTTTATTAGGTTGGAGAGTTAGACTTGAAACTATAGAAGAATTAAAAACTACATTTAATGTTTGTGATAAATATATAAAAAGACAAACAGTAGAAAACTCAATTGAGTTAGGTTATCCCTTTGATGGAAAAGCTGATAATCCATATATATTACCTTTAGTTGCAAAATATTTAAAGAAATTTGATTTAAATATTGTTGTAAGTGGAGATGAGTTACAACCTGCAAAAAAAGGCTTAACTTTAAAAGAATTAAATGCAAATATAAAGTTTGATGATAATATTCATTATTTTGATAGAGCAGATTATTTTAAAGAACTAAGCGAACTTACAAAAATTAGAAATATTTTAGGTTTAAGAACAGCATTTAATACAGTTGAAAAACTGTTAAACCCTGGAAATTCAAAATATGCTATTAACGCAGCATTTCATAAGCCTTATGTTGTAAAATATAATGAACTTTTTGGTAAAAACTATGAACACTTAGTAATTGTAAAAGGAAATGAAGGAACACCTGAAATCTTTTCAAAGTGTAAATATTGGTTAAATAAAGATGGAGTAATATCTGAACATAAAATTGACCCTGAATATTTTGGAATAAACTATAATAAATCAACTACAGTTATAAGTAAAGAAGATTCTTTAAATATGACAAAAAATCCAAGTAATGACTTAGAAAAACTTGCTAAATTAAATGCTGCGATGTTTTTAATAGCTTCAAAAAAATCAAACGATATTAAAGAAGCTTATGAAATGGTAGATTAAAAAGAAACAGGAGTAATAGCTGAAATATAAGAAGCTTTTTTAAGGCTTCTATTTTCAATTTTATGTGGAGTTTCAGGTTTAAATCTAATACTGTCACCTTTTTGAAGTATAAACTCTTGATTTTCAAGAGTAACTACTATTTCTCCATCTAAAACATAATTACACTCTTCTCCACCTTTAGAGTGAGGTAAAATATCATCACTAAGTCTATTTGGACCTAGTCTTACTAATACAAACTCTATAGCACCTTGTAAATTTGGTACTAAAAGTTCACAGTTGTATAAAGGATCAGGAAAAGATATCTTTTTTCTATTAGCTTTTTTTACAATATATTTTGATTCTTCATTTACAAATGGCGTATTTACTGTTTCTTCATCAGTAAATAATTGTGCTAAAGTTGTATCTAATACTTTAGCAATTTTTCGTAAGGTTTCAACTGAACCTTGTGTTGAACCATTTTCTAATTGAGATAACATACCAACAGAGATTTTAGACAAATGTGCTAACTCTTTTGCATTCATATTTTTTTGTATTCGTAAATCTTTGATTTTTTTTCCAACATTAAACTCTTTAGACACAATCTTTCTCCCCTTTATCTTTATTTTAATTATTATAGCTAATTAAATAGACACTTTTTTATTCTCTTTTGTATATAATCGTTTTTTAAAGGATTATTTTGGATTTTGTAAACTTCACTCTTCTTGCTGTTTTTATTCCTACTTTTTTTGTTGTATCTATTACTCCTGGAATGTGTATGACTTTGTCTTTAAGTATGGGGATGAGTATTGGTTTAAAGAAAACATTTTATATGATGTATGGGGAACTCATTGGAGTTGGACTGGTTGCAACTGCTTCTGTTATAGGTGTTGCAACAATTATGCTTAAATATCCAAGTATATTTTTAGTATTAAAATATGGAGGTGGAGCTTATTTATTTTATCTTGGTATTCAAATGTGGCTTTCTCGTGGTAAGATGGCATTAAGTTTAGATGAATGTAATTATAATGTTTCTAAAAAAAGTTTAGCTATCCAAGGTTTTATAACAGCAATTGCAAATCCAAAAGGATGGGCTTTTTTTATAGCACTTCTTCCACCTTTTATAGATGATAAATTGCCAATGACTTCACAATTAATAGTTTTAATATTTATGATTTTAGTTTTAGAGTTTTCATGTTTAATTATTTATGCAACTGGAGGTAAGACCTTAAGAAAGTTATTACAAAATAGCTCAAATGTTAGACTTATAAATAAAGTAGCCGGTACATTAATGATGGGTATTGGTTTTTGGTTAGCTAGTAGTTAATAAAAATAAGAATTAACATTCAACATAATGAACAGCTAATCCAGCTTTTGATGTTTCCTTGTACTTATTTTGCATATCTTTTCCAGTTGTATACATTGTTTTAATAACAGAATCTAATGAAACATAATGTGTTCCATCTTCATTTAGTGCCATTCTGGCTGCATTTATAGCTTTCATTGCAGCCATAGCATTTCTTTCAATACAAGGAATTTGAACAAGTCCTCCAATTGGATCACAAGTAAGACCTAAATTATGTTCCATTGCAATTTCTGCTGCATTTTCTATTTGTTCTATATTTGCACCTAAATACTCAGCCATTGCACCAGCTGCCATAGAACAAGCTACTCCAACTTCTCCTTGACATCCTACATCAGCACCTGAAATAGAAGCATTTCTTTGATATAAAAGTCCAATTGCTCCTGCTGTTAATAAAAAATTTATAATAACTTGTTCTTTGTCTTCTTTATTTACTAAAAAATTAATTATATAGTGTAACACTGCAGGAATAATTCCAGCTGCTCCATTTGTAGGAGCAGTTACTACTCTTTTCCCTGATGCATTTTCTTCATTTACGGCAAGTGCATATAAATTAATCCAATCAACAAAAGCTAAAGGATCAGTTGTTCTTTTCTCTCTTAACTTTTGATGGATTTTATATGCTCTTTTAGGAACATTAAGTCCTCCTGGTAAAATACCATCAGAATTTAACCCATTTAAAACACACTCATTCATAACTTTCCATATTTCTAATAAAGACTCTTTTATTTTATCTTCACTTTTATATGCTTTTTCATTTTCAAAGATTAGTTCGGAAATTGTAAGTTTATTATCTTTACATTGGTTTAATAACTCTTTTGCATTAGAAAAATTGTATGGTAAAGATAGGTCATCTTTTTTTGAAATACTGTTTTTACTATTAAGTTCATCTTCACTTATAACTTCTCCTCCGCCAATAGAATAATAAATTTTTGAAAACAACTCATTCTTTAAATTATAAATTGTAATCTTTATAGCATTTGGATGAAAAGGTAAAGTTTTTCTTTTATGTAAGATTAAATCTTTTGCTATTGAAAAGTTTATTGTTTTTTCATTTAATAATCTAAGAGTAGAAGTAGTTTTAATATTGTTAATAATATTATCTATTTTACTTGTATTTATAGTTTTAGGGTCATGTCCAAGTAAGCCTAATAAAACAGCAACATCACTATGGTGTCCAATTCCTGTAGAGCCTAAAGAGCCAAAAAGTTCAACTTTTATTCTTGTTAAGTTTGAAAAGTAATTTTGCTTTTTTATTAATGTACAGAAGTTTTTTGTAATAATCATCGGACCAACTGTATGAGAACTTGATGGACCAATGCCTATTTTAAAAAGATTAAATATAGTCATTTTATAACCTTAATATTTAAATACGAATACTCTTATATTGAATATTCGTTTTAAGCTAGTATTTTAAATTATTAGTGGTCTAAAATTTGTTCTAAGAATAGTTTTAATCTATCAGATTGTGGATTATCAAAGAATTCATTTGGTTCATTCTCTTCAACAATTTGACCTGCATCCATAAAAATTACTCTATCTGCAACTTTTTTAGCAAACCCCATTTCATGAGTAACACAAACCATTGTAATACCATCTTCTGCTAGTTCTGTCATAACATCAAGAACTTCCCCAATCATTTCAGGATCTAGTGCTGCTGTCGGCTCATCAAATAGCATAATATCTGGATTTGAACATAAACATCTTGCAATTGCAACACGTTGTTGTTGTCCACCTGATAATTGATTTGGATATTTATCAGCTTGGTCAGCAATTTTTACTCGTTCTAAATAATGCATCGCAGTTTCAATTGCTTCTTTTCTAGGTTTTTTCCCAACCCATGTTGGTGCTAAAATTAAATTTTCTAAAATTGAAAGATGTGGAAAAAGATTAAAGTGTTGAAATACCATTCCAACATGAGTTCTCACTTCCCGAATTCTTTTTACATCTTCAGTTAATTCTAATCCATTAACAATAATTTGACCTTCTTGAAAAGGTTCAAGTCTATTAACACATCTAATTGTAGTAGACTTTCCAGAACCTGAAGGTCCACAAATTACAACTCTTTCACCTTTTTTAACTTTTAAGTTAACATTTTTAAGTACATGGAAATCTCCATACCATTTATTAACTTCGTTCATTTCTATCATATATTCTAATTCACTCATAATTCTTTCCTATTCTTCTACTATTTGTGATCTGTATTAAATTTATCTTCAATCGATTTAGCATATCTAGACATACTAAAACAAATAACCCAATAAATCATTGTTACAAATACATAACCTTCTGTTTCAAAACCAAGCCAATTTGTATCACTA
>MDTG01219640.1_pt1 | contig 19340 bp, 19 predicted proteins | sample 811421 | NCBI WGS metagenome assembly MDTG01 (sample SAMN05326645, study PRJNA326480) | marine metagenome | isolation source: seawater | place: Pacific Ocean: South East | collected 2011
AAATCATTTTTTTTCTTTTTTTTCTTTTTTTTATTTTTTAAGAAGAATTTTTTACTATTAGCATAATAGAAATTTTTCTTCCTTGTAATTTTACATTTAAATATTTTTTTTGAAATAATCTCTGCTTTTTTATCAAAAACCCAAATTTCATTAGGCAATATCTGTTTATTCTTTATTAATAATCTTTCTTTATAATTTATCCAATGATCCAAAACTACTATTAAGTATTTTTTTTGTTTGTATGATTTAAAAATCATTTTTCTCTCATAGTCAGACCCTGTAGTTACTATTACTTTATTGTAGTCAAATTTTTTCTTTGAAGAAAATCTATCTAGATTTTTGATTTTTCTCTTAAAAATGTTTTTCGCTGGGCCCTTTAAGCTATAAATGTAATTTTTTGATGCATTATTAGCTATCCAGCTACTTAAAAGTTCAGCTCCTCCTGGATCATGACTAATTACATTTATCACAATTAACTAAATTTTCAGTTTTTTCCATACTTTAGAAAATGAATCAGCAATAAATTCAATATCTTTTTTTGAAAATGCATAAACGCACATTTCTAAACAAATTAAATTTTTATCTCTTAAATTTTCTGATATTGGCAAAGTACCTTTTGAATAATTAACTTTATTCTTATTTAAAGACCAAGGAAATCCCTTTTTACCATAAGCAATCTTTTTTTGAAACATTGGTAATAAGTGAATATTCCCATAGCCCTCAGATATTGCAGGAACATTCAATTTTTCTAATTCTTTAAAAATTTTTTTTCTATTCACCCTTATTTTTTTTAAATCTAATTTTATTGGATAAACATAATATGCATGCGTATTAAAAGGTAGGGTTTTGGGTGGAATGATACCATTTAAATTTTTAAGTTTTTTAGTCAAATGATTGCAATAGACCTGACTTTGTTTTACTAGTTTTTTCAATTTTTTTAGTTGCTCTATCCCAACTGCAGCCTCTACTTCTCCAAGTCTAAAATTTGATCCAATAATATTAACGATGTTTTTCTCACTCATTTTTTCCACAACTGCTTCACCGTGATTTCTTATTAAAAGAAGTTTTTTATAAATTTTTTTTGAATTCGTAACACATACCCCTCCCTCGCCTGTTCTAATTATTTTGTGACAATTGAAACTAAAACCTCCTACATCACCTAAAGTTCCAGAAAATTTACCTTTATATTTCGATCCTATTGATTGAGCTGCATCAGATATGACTTTTAAATTATATTTTTTTGCAATTTTATTGATTTCATCATAATCACATGACTGCCCAAAAATATCTACAGCCATTATTGCCTTTGTTTTTTTTGTAATTTTTTTTTCAATTTCCTTTCCAGTTATATTGAATGTCTCTTCATCAATATCTGCAAAAATAGGAATGGCATTCCATTGTAAAATTGCTGAAGCACACGCACACATTGTCCAGGATGGTAAAATTATCTCATCACCTGGTTCTATTTCTATTGCTCCCACGCATGCTACTAACCCTGAAGTCCAAGAATTAACAGTTACCGCATATTTAACCCTAAAATATTTTTCGATATATCTCTCAAATTTTTGAACATACTTACCTCCAAAGAAATCTTTATCATACTGACCTAAAAACTTTGAAAGAACTCCAGATTCCATAACTTTCTTAGCAGCATTGATTTCGTTTTTATTATAAGAATTAAAGATTTTATAAATTTTTTTTTTCATTTTAATGATTTTTTATTTTTTCAATAATTTTTTGAGTATTAATTGCGTTCACCATAAGCTTTTCAAAAAAAAGATTGTTTTTTTTATTTCTGTAAATATGTTCGTATACATTATATTGATACTTATTAATATATTCATAATTTATAACTTTTCTTAATTTATTTTGCTTCTTATTCAAATACTCAATTTTTTCACCATCAGATTTATATAAAATTTCATAGTCTTTTTTAATTATCTTAATTTGAGATTTTGACCTTTTTTTATTTTTACATATAAAATTTGCTTCACAATTCTTAAAGATAAGGGTGAAATGATAATTATTTTTATTAATTTTTTTTATTTTTTTGATAGATCTTAAGTTGCCAATCCAATAAAGTAACAAACTTATCATGTGAGAGCAGTTGTTCTGTAAATTTTGATTGTACAAAACTTCTATGATAAATTTACTTCTAAACTTACTCTTTATTATTTTTTTTATTCTATTGGTTTCCTTGTCAAAAAGTCTTATATAATTTGGAACAACTTTAACCAATTTTTTTTTACATAAAGAATCAATTTTTTGTGTTTCAGATAAACTTTTTCCAACAGGCTTTTCAAATAATATTAATTTTAAATTTCTAAGGTTCAAAACATTTTTTAATATCCTTAAATGATTGGAGGTATTCACTGAAATAACAACCAATTCTGCATTAGAATTTCGGTACATTTTATAATTTGGGATAAAACTTTGAGTTTTATATTTTTTAAAAAACTTAGCTCTTAAAGAGCTTTTTTTTTCAACTCCACCTACTAGAGAAAAATTAGGATGTTTATAAATTGCTTTTGAATGTGTTAAAATTTTATTATTATATAAATCATATTTTAATCCTATTCTTCCAAGTCCAATTATTAAGGTTTTGATTTTTTTAGGCAATTATTGTTCTCTTTACATCTTTATTTATTTTTAACCAATTTTTTTTTTCATATTTTAACAATTTAATTATTTCTGAACATGTAAATACTTTTTTATTTATTAAAAAATATTTAAATATTTTTTTTATTAGCAAATAGTCCTCTTTTTCATCTAATGTTAATCCTAAATTAGGCCATCTAAGTTTTTTTGGTGCCAATAAATCTCTAATTTTAAAAAATTTTCTATTTTTTTTAAATATTAAAGTAGTATGTTCTTTTTCATCTTTCGACTTAGACATTTTTTGACACCTAATAATACTTTTCAATGTAAAAATATTCACATCCATTCCATCAGGGTAACTTCTTATCAATGAATTTGAAACAAGATCATATCTATCTTTTTTAAAAATTTTTAAACATTCCTGTATTATTTTTGGATCAATTAATGGACAATCTCCAGTGAGATTAATAATTATATCAGAATTATATTTTTTTGCTGCATCAACATTTCTTTTAAGAACATTATTTTCACTCCCTCTAAAAAAAAATATTTTTTTTTTCTTTAAAAAATTAATTAGTCTTTGATCTGCCTTTTTTTTAGTTGTTGCAACAACAATTTTATCAATCCCTTTTACATATTTAAGTCTATCAATCATGTGCTCAATTAATGGTTTGTTTCTAACTTTTAATAAAACTTTTCCTGGTAGTCTTCTAGAGTTTAATCGAGCTTCAATGATAACTATGACTTTATTTCTCATAATTAATATTTATATCTATCAATTATGTAAATCTTTTCAAAAGTTTTATTAAGATAAAATAAATATTTTTTTATAATATTTTCTTTTAGATCTAATGAAACATAAATTAAATTTTTTGTTAAAAAACCATTCTTTAACATTTCATAAACAATTGTTTTTTTTAATACTTCATTTGCCTCTGAAATGAAATTGAAATTGATTAAAGAATCAATGCCTTGGAATTTAATTTTAACTTTATTTTTTTTAGATAATTTATAAATTTCTCTTTTAATATATTTTCCAATTTTTGAGATTTTTTTCCACGATTGTGTTCTCTCCATTTCTTCAAGAGTAGCCAGTGCGGCTGTAGGCCCTATTCTTTCTGACCAAAAAGTACTACTAAGAAATGAGTCTTCACAATGCTTCATGACAGTTTTTTTTCCAATAATTGCTGTAATAGCGTAGCCATTACCTAAAGCTTTGCCAAACACTGCTATATCTGGATTAATTTTATATTTTAAATGAATTCCACCAAATGTTTCTCTAAAACCAGATGTGCACTCATCAAATATAACTATGACTCTATTCCTTTTACAGATTTCAATTATTTTTTTTAGATATGATTTTTTTGGTTTTTCATTTCTAACTACTTCCATGATGAGAACACCTATATTTTTATTTTTTGATAAAATATTTTTAAACTCACTTAGATTGTTAAATTTAAAAGAAAAAACTGAACCCTTTAAACTTTTAGGTACACCCGAATACTGAAGATTGGGCAACAAGTGTGTATCTAAAGAATTTTTTTTAGTCAAATTTGCAGATAAATACCAATCACTCCATCCATGATATCCACAAACAACAATTTTTTCTTTTCTACTTGCTGCTCTAGCTATTCTCAATGCTATATTGTTAGCCTCAGCACCTGTTCTAGCAAATTTTACCATATCAGCCCAAGGATGTAATTTTAATAGCTTTTCTGCTAATAAAACTTCCTCTGGACAATTTAAAGAAGATGAATTTCCTTTTTTAATATTTGCTATAACCTTTTTATCAATTCTTGAATTATTATAACCTAAAATATTTGTACCAACACCTTTGGTATAAAAGTCAATATACTTTCTATTATTCAAATCCCAGACATAAGAAGACTTTGTTTTTTGGTAATAAGTTGGCCATGTATATTCTATGAGGTTCTTTGGATGTTTTGAAAAGAAAGTGTTTCCACCAGGAATAATACTTTTTGATTTTTTCCAAAGCTTTTGATTGTTGTCTGTTAGGTTTTTTTCATTTCTATCAGTAGAAGTATTTTGTAAAAAAAAATTTCTATCTTTTGTAAATTCTTTTTTAATATCCTTAAAAGAAAAATCATGTTTTCTAAATTTATAGAATAATTTTTTAAGGAAAATCAAATCTTTTTTATAATCCAATGTCAATCTTAGTTGGGAAAGATCCATTGAGCTGATAAAGTTCAATTTTTTAATTTTGAGACTTTTTTGAATATAGGGTGTAACATGCTCTCTTTCATACTTATTTTTTGACTTAAAATTAGCTTCAGACAAAATTTTGTTATTGAATATTTCTACATCATACCCATCAGGAAAAGTGGGAGGTAAAACATTACTTAAATAATCACATTTTTCCTTTTCATACATATTAAACATTTTTTGTATTAATACCGGATCCACTAGTGGACAATCAGCGGTTATTCTAACAATATGTTTTGCATTAAACTTTTTTGATGCATCATAAAACCTTTTGAGAACATCTTGTTCTGCTCCAGAAAAAAACATAAATTTTTTTTTTAGTAGATAATTTTCTAATTCTTTATCTTTTTTGGGTATTAAAAACACTGTCGTAAATTGGCTCTGTATTTTATCTAATTTCATTTTAATGATCTCTATAATTGATTTAGAACCAATTTTTTGTAAAACTTTATTGGGGAATCTCTCGGATCCTAATCTTGCCTGTATGAAAATATATTTTTTGTTAGTTTTTACCATTTGTAAGGTTTCAAAATATTATAAAAAAATTTAAAGTGTTTTTTTGAGTATAAATCAATTATTTTCTTTTTATTTCTAATTGCAACAAATTCTTTAAATTCATTATAGCTTTGAAATCCTACTATTGTTCGAAAAATATTTTTTTGATTGAAAATAAAGTTTTTTGCCATTTCAATTTTTTTTAATTCATTTAAATGACATATTTTTTCCCAAAAAACTAACAATCTATTCAATTTTCTAAGCCTTTGAGGTAATTCTTTTTTATCAATTAACAAGACTCCTTGAAGAAAAATAGATCTGGTAAAAAATAGAATTTTATTTTTTTTGATAGATTTCGAGAAATTTCTATCATATAAAAATTCACGATCAAAATAGTTTAGATTTGCCTGAATAATTTTTGGATTAATCATATTTTTTAATCTATTATAATCTTTTAAATTATAGACTGATAAACCATAATAATTACAAAAACCTTTTGCTTTTAATTTCTCTAATAAAATTTGAGTTTTAAGGATTGTCTTTTTATTTTTAATTTTTGCACAATTATGAACTAGGATAGCATAAAATTTTTTTATCTTAAGTTTTTTTAATGAATGAATCAAATTTGATTCAATTTTATTTTCAGTCTTTTTATTTAAATTACTAGGAATATCTAATTTGGTTATTATTTTAAAATATTTGAGATTTATTGAATTTTTAAAAACTTTATCATCAACACCTTTATAATTAAGAGATGTATCTAAAAAATTTATGTTTTCTTTTTTAGCTAATAAAAGAATTTTTTTAAAATCTTTAATTGGAATTGGTTTTTTTTTTTTTATTTAAAAAACCGTAATATGGCTCCGATAATTGTGCAAGTCCTATTGAGATTTTGTTATTTTTAATCATTGATATTTTTGAATTCAAAAAATATTTAATAACATAAACTAATAATAAATTTGACAAAATTATGTTTAATTTTTTTTGTTATATAGAAAATTGTCATATATAAGATTAATTTTTAAAAATATGAATATTTTAATTACAAGTGTGATGGGTCATATTGGATATGCTTTAGCTTTTGCTGCTAATAAAAAAGGTTATAAAGTCTTTGGTATTGTAAATAAAACTATTGATAAATCAAAAATTAAAAAATTAAAAAAAGAAAATATTTTTATTTTTAAAATAAATTTAAATGATGAAAATTCAATTGCTAGAATTCTAAAAGATAAAAGAATTGATTGCTGCATTCATACTGCAGCAGTTTCACACGAAATTTATGCAAAAAAAAATCCTTTGAATAATATAAATATTAATGCCGTTGCTGTTTTGAAAATAATTTCAGCAATTTCCAAAATTAAAAGAAAAATAAAATTTATAAATATTAGCACTGGGTCTGTATTCCAAGATATAACAAATGATCAAAATATATATGAAAATTTTATTCCTACACCTAAATCGCTATATTCTAGTTCAAAAAGACTTGGAGAATTAATAGTATCTAACGCTAACCATAATCAAAATATTAATTGCTCATCAGTAAGAATATCGTGGGTTTATGGCCCTCCAATTATTACAAAAAGTCTTAACATTCAAAGAGGGCCAATTCCAATAATTCTTTATGAATTCACAAAAAAAAATAAAAAGAATTTTTTTTTAAAAAGTGGTTTAAATTTTAGAGCTTCTTTTACATTTATTGATGATGTTTCAATAAACATTATTAAACTGATCAGAAAAAAATCCAAATTAAAAGATATTTATCATCTTGGAACTGGAAGAAATAATTCTTTATATGAAATTTTTAATTCATTAAAAAAAATTAATAAAAACATAAAATTTAAAATTGGAAAAGGTGCTAAACCATGGTCAAATGATAGTGTTATGCGGGGTCCAATAACTTCAAGAAAAAAATATCTAAAATGTAAATTTAGTTTAGAATTGGGTATTTCAAAATATTATAATTGGCTCAAGAAAAATGCTTAAGTGGTGTATAATCGGATCTGGTGACGTTGTACAAAGACTTGTGGGAAACTCATTAGAAGTTAAAAATAAATCTAGAATAAAGTGTTTAATTTCTAAAGATTTATCTGAAGCCAATAAATATGCTAAAAAATTTAAAAAGATAAAGACTCTAAAAGCCAATTTAAACAATATTAAAAAGGTTTGTTTAGATAGTGAAATAGATTCTATTTATATAGCTACTCCTCCAAATACCCATTTTTTCTATATCAGTAAATTTTGTAGATTTAAAAAAAATATAGTTTGTGAAAAACCTTTAGTGATTAAAAAGAAAGAACTAAGTGATTTAAGAATTTTATTAAAAAAATATAAATTTAATTTATTTACATGCTTTTATAGAAGATACCTTAAAAGATTTATAGAAATTAAAAAAATTTTAGATTCTAAAAAATTAGGTAAAATATTATTTTTTGAAATTAAATATTTTCATAATGAAAAAAATCATCCTACAGCAAATATATCAAATAAAAAGTTTATACCTTGGAGATTTAAAAAATCGATTAGTGGTGGTGGAAATATTGTTGATATGGGAATTCATGCGATAGATTTAATCAATTTTTTTTTAGGGGACATAAAAAAAGTGAAAGCTATTAATAAAAACCAGATGAAATTTTACAATGTGGATGACATAAATTTAGTTAATTTTGAATTAAAAAATAATATTGTAGGTCAGGGTTCTTGGTGTTCAACTGCTCCCTATAAAACTGATGAATTTAAAATTTACGGTAGAAAAGGAACAATTAAATTTAAAATGAATTTTGGAGAAAAAGATGAAGTAGAAATATTTTTAAAAAATAAAAAAATAAAAAAAAATATAAGTATGGAAAAACCTTTGCATAAAAAAATGTTAAAAAAATTTATTAATGAACTAATTGATTTGAATAAATTTAAAAAATTTAAAATAAATCGTAATGGATTATTTTGTTCTGAAATACTATTTAATATTATAGATATTAAGACTTGATAAAACAAAATTATAGTTGTATTAGGATCTATGAAAAAGAAAGAAACAGCTCTATCTTTGTCAGATAAACTTTATCAAACTAATTTCATTGAAAGATTTGAGGAATATAAAGAAAAAGGAGTTTCTAGACCTTGGGTAGTTGAGCTTGACCCTACAACTGCATGTAATTTAGCTTGTCATGGTTGCATTAGTGCAAGTTTATTAAACCAAGGAGGATTCAAAAGAGAAAGGATAAAGGAACTTGCTAAAGAATTTAAAGAGATGGGAGTTAAAGCGGTAGTTTTAATTGGTGGTGGTGAACCAATGGCACACCCTGAGTTCGGAAATTTAGTAGATTATTTTTATGAAAACGACATTCATGTTGGTGTTACATCTAACGGAACTTTAATAGAAAAATATGCTGATTCATTGGCCCACCATACTAAATGGGTTAGAATATCAGTTGACGCAGGGTGTGAGGAAGTTTTTCAACAATATAGACCTCATGCAAGTGGAAAATCTCAATTTAATAAAGTTATTGCGGGTATGAGAAAGTTAGCTAAAAAAAGAACTACCAAATTAGGCTTTTCATTTTTAGTCTTAGAAAAAGTAGGAGCAGATAAACAGCACAGTGATAAAGGAAAAAATTTTGTTGAAACAAACGCAACTGATATTTCTAAAGCAGCCAAATTGGCTAAAGATATTGGATGTGATTATTTTGAGGTGAAGCCCTCATTTGATCCATTTCATTTTCTAAATGATACATCTAAATTAATGGCTAATATTATAAAAGATGAAATGGGCAAATGTGCTCCTTTAGCAGATGAAAATTTTAAGATTATTTCTCCTTACACTTTGGAAAAAACAATGGAAGGTGAAAAAAAACAGATAAAAGATTATTCAAGATGTTTAACTGCTGAAATGAGAACAGTTTTATCTCCTAGTGGTGCTTATGTGTGTCCCTATCACAGAGGTAACACTAATTTGAAAATTGGTGACCCAACAACTGAGTCTTTTTCAGATATTTGGCATGGAAGTACTCGAAAAGAAATAATGGAAAAACTTGATCCAAGAAAACATTGTGTCTTCCATTGTATTAGACACCAAACCAATATCAAAATGGAAGAAATGTTTGAAAATAATGTTAAAGAAGAAGAAAAGTCCATAGAGTACGACAGATTTATTTAATTTTTTTAATGCCTAAGCTAAATAAAAATTTAAATTTAGTATTAGATTCTTTTAAATCAAATAACTCCAAAAATCTCATACAAGATATAGTTAATAAAAAAACTCTTACTTATGATGAATTTTTCAAAAAATCATTGAGTATTATAAATTTTTTTAAAAAAAAGAATTTAAATCATGGTGACAAAATAATAATCAAACTTGAAAATTCAGTAGAATATTTAATTATTTTTACTTCATGTATTTTAGGTGGATTTACAGCGTGTCCGATTGATGTAAAAATGCCAAAAGAAAAGTTTTTACGTATAAAAAAAATTATCAAACCAAGACTTATTGTTGATAACTCTAAAATTTTAAAATATTCGTCCAATATAAATCAGAAATTATTTAAAAATGATCATATTGCTTTAATCCTTTTTACTTCTGGAACAACAGGGCAACCTAAAGGTATTCGCTTATCTAAAAACTCATACATCAATTTAGCAAAATCATTTGCGGCTCTATCAGATTATGAGGAAAATACTCGAATATATCATTGTCTGCCTATGCACTATAATGCAGGAATATTAAATACATTTCTTGCAGGACTTTTAAAAGGATCTACTATTTTTTTAGGACCAAAAATTAGCCCTTTGAATATTTTTTCCTTACCATCAAGCCTAGCTGAGCATTCTGTAGAAACGATTCATTTAACCCCTGAAATTGCCGATAATCTTTGCAAAATTAATGCATCAATTGAAGAAAAAAAAGCTATTAAAAAAATCAATAGAATAATTTGTACCGGGAGTTATTTGCATGAAATTACAAGAGAAAAATTTGAGCAAAAATATAATACTAGATTATATTCATGTTATGGTTTAACTGAAATAGGTGGTCCAATTTCACTTGAAAATTGGGAAGATACTTTTGAGGAAAATTCTGTTGGGCAAATATTACCTGAAATTAAGATAAAAATACAAAAAAAAAAGAAACTGAACTATATCTATGTCAAATCACCTTTTTTATTTAAAGGTTATCTAAAAGAAAATGACAAAATAGAAAAACCCAAACTATATAAAGGATATTTTAATACAGGGGATATGGGCAAAATTAAAAAAAATCATTTATTTATAAGTGGAAGAAGAAAAGACATTTTTAAAAAAGGAAGTGAAATAATTTCTTCTAAAGAATTGGAAAATACAATCAAAAATTTCAAAAATATAGATGATTGTTTTATATCTATTGTTGAAGATCTTTCTAAGGGTTCAAAAATTTATTTATTTGTATTATTTAAAAAAAAAACACATTTAGATACTGCTATAGACGATCTTTCAAAATATTTAATAGATAAATTGAGAAAAATTGAATTACCAGAAAAGATAATACCTGTGCCTAGTATTTTAAAAACATCAAACGGAAAGATTAAAAAGTATGAAATGGAAAATATTTATTTATGAGGAACGTAAATAAAATTTTTTTTGGCAATAAATGGAATAAATCAAATTCCTTGAGTTACTTTTATACAAAATCTCATAAAAATAAAAAATTTTATTATCCAGACTGTTCCACTGTTGATTTAAATAATTCAATAGCTTCAGCAAAAAAAGGTTTGGACGAAAACAGTAAATTAGATAACAATTTTCGCTCAAAATTTTTAAGAAAAGTATCAAAAATTATGAGAATAAATAGCAAATATCTTGCAAAATTAGAGAGCTTAGAAACAGGTAAAAATTTTAAACAAGCATTAAAGGAAATAAATCACTGTATAGAATTATGGTCTTATGCTTCCAAAATAGCTAAAACGTATAATGAAAATTATAGCCTAGATAAAAAACATAAAGGTTTAGTTAGATATGAGCCTGTTGGAATAGTTGGTTTAATCATCCCTTGGAATTATCCCCTGATTGTTACAAGCGAAAGATTACCTTTTATTTTAGCTGCTGGTAATTCAGTTATAATTAAACCAAGCGAACATGCTTCACAGTCAATAATATATCTTATTAAGATTTTATTTAAATCAGGGTTACCTAAGGGGGTTGTAAATTTAATATTTGGAAAAGGTGAGAGAATTGGAAAAAAGTTAGTAATCAATAATCAAATTAGAATGATTTCTTTTACTGGTTCTACCTCATCTGGCAAAAAAATCATGGAAATGTCTTCAAACAAGATCAAAAGGCTAAGTTTAGAATTGGGGGGAAAAAATCCTATAATAGTTTTTTCTGACGCTAATCTTAAGAAAACAGTAAAAATTGTTATTAAAAGTTTTACTGCGAACGCAGGCCAAGCATGTGTTGCAACTAGTAGATTGCTTATTGATGAAAAAATTAAAAAAAATTTTATTAAAAAATTAATTGATGAGCTTAATAAATTAAAGTCAATTAGAAGCCTTTATGGACCAATATCAAATCAAATGCAGTATGAAAGGATAATAAATTTTCTTAAAAAAACTCAGCAATTACAAAAAAAACTAATCTATGGTAATTTAAAAAATTTTAAAAATAATTTAATTGGACCCATTATTTTTTTAGACCTACCAAGAAATCATGTTCTCGTAAAATCTGAAATATTTGGCCCTATACTAACAATAAATTCTTTTAAAAATGAAAATGATGCACTAAAACTTACAAATGATACAAATTATGGCTTGTCAGCAGTAATTTGTGGCAAAAATGAAAAAAGAAATATTTCCTTTGCAAATAAAATTGAAGCTGGAAGAATATGGATAAACGAGTCAATTGATAAAAATTATCCAGTTCTTCCTATTGGAGGATTTAAAGAGTCAGGGCTCAATAGAGAATGTGGAAAAGATGCAATTAAAAATTATTCTGAAATTAAATCTATAATTATAAAGAAATGAGTAAAAATCTTAATAAAATAATCGAAAATGATATCTTAATTTGGTTTAAAAAAAAAAAAAAGAAAATAAATAGAAAAAAAAACTTTCTTGAACGAGAATATTTGGACTCTTTTGATGTAATGGACTTGATTTTTTATTTGGAAAAAAAATTTAAGATTAAATTTAAAAATACCGATTTTCAGGAACCTGATTTTGCAACAATTAATAAATTAGTTTATTTGATTAAGAAATATAGTGAGTGATTATTCAAAAAAAGAGATAAAAAGCTGTTTTTTAAAATTAAATTTAAAAAAAGGAGATTTAATTTTTTGTCATTCAAATATTAGTTTTTTTGGAAGATTAAATAAAAATAAAAATAAAGAACAACTATGTAAAATTTTTTATGACGAATTATTAAAAATTATCGGTAAAAATGGAACTTTAGTCGTTCCAACTTTTTCTTATAGTTTTTTTGAAAAAAAAAATTATTCTCAGTCAACTCAATCCAAAATGGGTTTTTTTTCAGAATGGGTAAGAAAAAGAAGAGATTCTTGTAGGAGTCTAGACCCTAATTTTTCTGTGAGTGCTGTGGGACCACTAAAAAAATATCTTACAATTAATAATGTAAAGGAAACATACAATAAAGAATCCTTTTTTGGAAAGTTTCATTCTTTGAATGGAAAAATATTAAATTTCAACTTCCCTGGCAGTACCATAATTCATTATTATGAAAAAATTTTAAAAGTAAATTATAGATATGAAAAAAAATTTATTGGAAAAGTAAATGGAAATAAGGAAATTTGGAGTGTTTTCAGTAGATATTTAAAAAAAAATACTATTCATAATCCAATTAAATTAATGAAACTTTTAAGAAAAAAAAAAAGAAATAGATTTTTTAACTTAGGAAAAGGAGAAGTTTTTTCGATTACTAGTAAAGAATTATTCAAATTTATAAAGGAAGAATTTATCAAAAACAAAAATTTACTAATAAAATAAGATTAATGTTAAAAAAAATTAAGAAATATCAAATTGAACTTACTGATTTTAAGAAAAAAGATATCAATGAGACTTACTTATCATGGCTTAATAATAAAAAGCTAATGCAATATTCCGATCAAAGATTTAAAAAATATGATTATTTTGAAGCTTTAAAATATTTAAATCTAATCAAAAATAAAAAAAGTATTTTCAAAAAGATTTTATTTAAACAAAAGAGGAAATTTATTGGCACTATAACAGCTCATATTGATTATAAGTCGAGAATAGCTGATATAGGAATACTGATCGGTGATAAAAACTTTCGTCAAAAAGGTTTGGGAGAAGAAGCCTGGATAAGAATGATTAGATATTTAATAAGGTTTAAAAAGATACAAAAAGTTACAGCGGGAACAATGATTAAAAATAAGCCTATGTTAAATATTTTTATAAGCAGTGGAATGTTAATTGGTCGTAAAAATAAAAAGTTAAAAACTATAAATTATTTCGTTACAAGAAATCTTATTTAGATGACGTTAATTTAGATACTAACTTAGAAATTTTCTTATCATCACTATTAATATTTTTCATTATCTTTTGTGTCTCTTTTGGTGCAAATTTTATTGCTACTTTTAAAATATTCATCCAATTTTTATTGTTTCTAGCTCTTATCTTTTGAATTTCGTTAACTATATTAATTTTGTTGTTATTTTTCATATTAATTATATTACAAATTTATATATGATTAGGATTAATAAAAATATAGTTTTCTCAGAAAATCATAGACCAGTAATAATTGCAGAAATTTCAGCTAATCATTGTGGGAAAAAAAAACTCTTTTTGAAATTGATTAATGATGCGCACAATTCTGGAGCAGACGCAGTCAAAATTCAGAGCTATGAACCTAAAGATATCACAATCAATTCAAAATCAAATAAATTTAGAATACAAAAAGGTATTTGGAAAGGTAAATATCTTTGGGACATATATAAAAAAACTCAGACTCCTTTTGAATGGCACAAAGATGCATTTAAATTAGCAAGAAGAAAAAAAATAACTCTTTTTAGCACCCCATTTAGTTTAAGAGCCGTAGATTTGCTTGAAAAAGAAAAAGTTAAATTTTATAAAATTGCTTCTTTAGAAAATGATGATGAAATGCTTATAAAAAGAATTGCCAAAACTAAAAAACCTATAATTCTTTCGTCAGGTGCAACAAATTTCAAAAGTATACAAAAGACACTAAATATAATTAATAAATATCACAATAAAGTAATAATTCTTCACTGTGTTTCAGAATATCCCACAGCTAGTAATAAGACCAACCTTAACAGAATAACAAAATTAAAAAATAAATTTAAAAAAAATTTAATTGGAATATCAGATCATACAAATGATATAGACACTTCTTTAGCCTCAGTGCCTCTTGGAGCTATCGCAATAGAGAAACATTTTAAACTTAAAAATAAAACATCCTTAGATTCAAAATTTTCAATTACTTCAGATAAATTTAAAATACTAAGGGAAAAAAGTGAGATATATTTTAAAGCTTTGGGAAAACTAGGAACCTTTAGAGTAAAAGACGAATTTGCTAATCATAAAAGATCTCTATTTGCCAAAGAAAAAATATTAAAAAATCAAAAATTTTCAACAAAAAATATTATATCTTTAAGGCCTTTAGTAGGTATCAGATCTTCAGATGTAAAAAAAGTATTAAAAAAAAAAGCAAAAAGAAATATTAAAAAAGACTCACCAATATATTTAAAAGATATTCTTTAATTTTTTGAGATTAAATATTTGCCTATATATAGATAATCAATTTTACTTTGTAAAAAACCCCTTATTGCATCTTTAGGAGTGTAGACAATTGGCTCTTCATGCATATTAAAACTTGTATTTATCAAATTTGGAATCTTAGAAATTGAAAAATAACTTTTTAAAATATTATATAAATTTTTGCTCTCTTGCTTATAAACAATTTGAGGTCTAGCTGTACCATCAACATGAATTGCTGCAGGAGAAATTTTTTTCATTTTTTTTGTACATCTTAAAGTAACTGTCATATATTCACATGCTTTTTTATTCTTTTGCGTATCATCATACATTTTTCTAAAATTTTCAGAGATTGTTATTGGAGCAAAGGGCATAAATTCTGTTCTTTTAAGTTTTTTATTAAGTGTTTGGTTTATATCTGGATTTGTCGCCCTGCTTAAAATACTTCTGTTTCCAAGTGCTCTCGGACCAAATTCCATCCTCCCATTAAATAAAGCAATTATTTTTCCCTCATGTAGTTTTTTTGCAATAATTTCATTTACTTTAATACTTTTCATATATTTTAATTTAAATTTTTTAATTTCTTTTAAGATCTCTCGGTCATTAAATTTCTTTCCTAAATATATATTATTTATTTTTTTTAAATTTTTTTTCTTCTTAAAATGATAAGACAATGCAGCAGCACCTGCACATAGGCCTCCATCACCCATGTTTGGAAATATAAATATTTCTTTAACATTTTTAAGCTGACTGATTTTTTGATTAAGTTTAACATTCGCGAATACTCCTCCAGCTAGAGCTAGTCTGAAATTCTTTTTTTTAATACTTTTGACATATGACAAAACTACCTCTTCTAATCTCCTCTGAGTAGCTGCAGAGATATCCTCTTTGGTATATCCTTTTAAAATTTTGTTAAGGTATTTATTTTCAAATAAAGGTAAAAAACCATGTTTAAAACCCCCTCTAAAATTTTTTTTTTTTTTATCAAAATAAATAAGTTTTTTAATAACTTTGTAAGCTTTATTGGAATTTCCATAAGCAGCTAAACCTAGTATCTTACCTTCATGTCTTTGAGGTTTAAATCCAAGATACTTTGTTATAGATCCATAAAAATATCCTAAAGAATTTAATATAGAAGTACTTCTTAATTCAATCAGCTTATTTTTTTTAAACTCAAACAATTTGCTACTAGACGAGTCACCATACCCATCGATAGTAAATACCATGCAATTTTTCCAACCTGAAAAAAAAGCTGCTGAGGCTGCATGACACTGGTGATGATCAAAAATTTCGGTTTTCTTTTTATACTTGAAGATAATTTTTTTGATAATTTTTTTATTTCTTAAGTAAGCTTTTTTTTCTTTCTTTTCACGAAACTTTATTTTTTTAATTAAAAAATTTTTATACTTTTTCTTTAAATTCGAATTATTTATTTCCTTAATCGCATTTAAATATTCATTCTTAAATTTAACTTGATCTATTGAAAAAGAAGAAGTCCCATGCGTTGAAATAATGTCTATATCCGATAATTTCAATTTATTTTCTTTTAAACAATGATCGATAGATTTTTGAGGAAAACCATACCAATTTTTAATTCTATTTAGTCTCTCCTCGCTTACAGCAAATTTAAGAATTCCATTATTAATTAAGCATACTGAGGATTCAGATAGATAATTTACACCGAGGATGTTCATTTAAATTATTAATTTTTTAAGAACTATTATCACAAAATGTTTACATTACCTAATTTGATAAATCTCATAAGTTGAACCAATACTTTGGACATTAATTAAATCAGACTTTTTTCCTAGATAAACTTTTTCAATTAAATCTCTAGCAGTAATTAAATCACTTCCTTCATAGAGTTTTACTTTAGTAAAATTTGATCTAACATATTCTATTTGCTTTAGATCGAGTTCAGTCCTGTTAAATTTATCATAGTTTGGTAAGAGAATATATTTAAAGCCTTTTTCTTCATTTAGAAAAATAAAAAATTTCTCAAAATCTTTTATGACCAAGCTTTTTTCAAATACAATAATTTTATTGATCATTTTTTCTTGTTTAAAAAAACTTTTATCAAAGTTTTTAATTTTACTCTCAATAGATTTCATCGTATCTTTTTGATACCACTTTGTTGATATTAATTTTTTCTCATGAAATTCTTTATATAAATTTAAATTTTTTAAGTTCTTTCTAATTAAAATATGTGGATCAAATATAATAGTTTCGTTTAGATTTTTTTGAAAATCTTTATCCTCTAAAATTTTATAAAAATTATATTTATTGTTTAATATTTTAGTAATTTCATAATGAACTGAGGCTTTATTGAATAGAAAAACAAAATTAAGTATTGTAAATATTACATAAATATTTTTCCTATTATATAAGTTTAATAGCTCATTTATAATGATCCCTATAAGGATATAAGCTAAAACAATGCTAGCTGAAAAATATTTAAGTTGTGGAAATGCCCCTGCAGAAGAAAATATAAGAATCAGTATGGGCTCAAATAAAAGGATAAATGAAAATATAAAAAAATATTTTTTTCTAAGTTTAGAATTATATAAATAAAATGGTATTAAAAGGAATAATATTAAAAATGAGTATCTTTCTGTAAAAAATATAATTTTATAACTTCTAAAAAGACTATCTATTATCTTGGCACCCCTTTCAGAAATATCAAATCCTAAATTATTAACATTCTGAGTATCTAAAAAAAAATATAATATTGAAGTCTCAGTAAAAAAAAAACTTAAAAATACTCCAAATATTAGAAATATAAAAATAAAACGAATAAGATAATGAATTTTATTCTTTCCAAATTTTTTAAAATGCAAAATTAAAATAGAATAAATTGAGACTATCGAACAAAAATAATTAACTCCCCAAGCACAAGCACCAATAAGTCCAAATAAAATATATGATTTTTTATTAAACTTTTCAATTTTTAAGAAAAATTTAGAGAATAAGTAGTATTGGATTAAAAAAAAAAGAAAATAGTAGGAGTTCTTTCCGTTAACTATTGCTATATCTAAAAAAAAAAAAACTAAAACATAAAGATACTAATAAATTTATAATAAGTATTTTCGAAATTTTTAATTTTTTCAAAATTAAATAAGAGAAAAAAACACCAGTAACACAAATTAACAAGCTAGCTAACCTACCAAATATAATTAATAGAGAAGGATCAAAATAGATCTGTTTGGTTATCTCAAATACATCAAAATTTAAAAATCCATAAACTAAAGCTAATATAGAAACTATTACAAAATTAAAGAAAGGTGCAAAGAATGGATCACTTAAATATTTATATTTTTCACTAAAAAAATAGAAAAAATATATTGTGCTTTTTAAAAAACTTCCCTCATCATTATTAAGAAAAAAAGGTAGACCATAATTGATATATCTCAAGTAAATGACTGTAAATATTAAGAAGATTAAAAAAATTGAAAGATTATAGATTTTTTTAATCATAACTTATATTAAATAATAACATTATGATTTATAAACTAATTTAACATCTAAAGAAAAATATAATTTATAATAATTTAAATAAAATGGTTGAGAATGACAGGCACAAAAGAAAATTTAAAGATTTTATTTACAAAACAGCTATAGATATAAATTCTCCACAAATTTTAGAATTTGGTGTTAGTGAAAGAGGAATGTCTACAGAGTTATTTTTAGAAATATGTCATAAAAATAATGGGTATATGATTTCAGTAGATGCTAATGATAATGTCAAGAAGTTTGACTCTAATAAATGGAAATTTGTAAATTGTAGAGATGATAACTTTGATCAAGTAAAAAATATAATTGGTGAAAAGATTTTTGACATAATTTATTTGGATACCACGCACAAGGCTAATCATGTCCATAAAATATTATTTTTTTATTATGATTTTTTAAAGCCAAAGGGCTATTTTTTTATAGATGACACATCATGGTTTACCTATACAAAAAATAGAGAAAAAAATAATTTTTCGATAGAGATAAATAATTATGAAACTTTTGAAAAATTAACAGAAATACATAGTAATAATCACCAAAATTTTGATTTGGAGTTTTCATTTGTGGGAACAGGAGTTGCTAAATTGAAAAAATTAAATGATAATAAATTAAATCCACATATAAAAACTTTGTCTAGGATAAATTCTTTTAAAAATTTATTCAGAAAGTTTGTTTTAAAAATTAAAAATTTTTTCATAAATCAATAACTATACTTAAAATTTTTTTCAGTGCATAAATCAAGCCAATTGAGCTATTAGTACTGGTCAGCTGCACGCATTACTGCGCTTCCACATCCAGCCTATCAAC